>Ga0181569_10000684_pt1 | contig 26156 bp, 18 predicted proteins | sample 101ome_19_FD_132452 | JGI IMG/M metagenome (GOLD analysis project Ga0181569, IMG submission 132452) | Coastal salt marsh microbial communities from the Groves Creek Marsh, Skidaway Island, Georgia - 101405AT metaG (megahit assembly) | ecosystem: Environmental > Aquatic > Marine > Intertidal...
ACGGCGTCAATTTCATCGGGCGTTCCCGTTAAACCCAGCGCACCAATTTGAAAGTACGCTAAGTACTCGGCTAGTTTTTCCTGAGTATCGCGCTCGGGATCTACGGTAATAAAAATGGCCTGTAGGTCAGCGGGTTTTAGGTTTAGCAAGCGATAGACAGCCGCCATTTTTGAGAGCGTTACCGGGCAGATATCGGGGCAGTACGTATAGCCAAAAAAAAGCATAGCCGGGCGGCCATCGAGGTCTTCGAGTTGAAATATCTCACCGCGCTGGTCTCGCAGAGCGAACGCCCCGCCAATGCCACCGTAATCTTTGAGCGGAGGCACGTCCTTGGGTAATTCAACGGGCGGATCCGCCTGGACATTCTCTTCGTCAGAGGGGTTGGACGCACAGGATAGCAGCGCCATACTGCACGCTAACGCATAGAGACCGCACCGCATCATGGCCCATTTTTCTGAGATCATTTCTTTTACAGATCCTTGCGCACAGAGGCGCTAACGGTCCGCGCAGAGCCGTCGGCAAAACGCAGCGTCAGATCCACCGAGTCTCCTGCTCGGGGTGGATTCGACAGGCCCATGAGCATTAGATGCAAACCACCCGATTCAAAAACGACTTGCCCACCGGCCGGCAGGGGCACTCGCTCAACTTGGCGCATGCGCATGGTGCCATCTTCGTGGGTCATAGTATGTATCTCTATACGTTCCACCACAGGTGACCGAGCGCCAACCAAGACCATCGCCGCATCCGAGTTGTTTACTATGGTCATGTAGGCAGCGGCAATTGGGTGGCCTCCTGGAGGCTCGCGCACCCACGCGTCACGCACGACAACCGAACTTTCGTCTCTCCCCCCACAGGCCATCCACAGCAGTAGAAACCCCGCACAGCACATCACTACGCGACGCTTCACATTAGGCTCCAGGAGGCATGATCAGATACTCACCGGGCCTGACGCCGTAGTTCGGATCCATCTGGCGATAGTCTGCAGCGGCTCGACCGTTCCAGTCCCACACAACGCGAGCGTCTTTCAGCGTCATCTCACACTGCAGCCGCTCGCTGCCGGCCAACCGACCCCCAAACGAATCTGCGTACCCAAACTGTCCGCTCATCTTGTTTAACACAGCTACGTCGCCGACGGCACCAACGCTGAGATGCCCCAATTCCGGATGACCAATCTCATCCGCGGGATTTATGGTAGAGCGTCGAATGACTTCCTCCAGGGGCATACCCATTACTAGAAACTTGGACATGGTAGTAAGCATGTCCAACATGCCCATGTTCATACACAGTACGTGTAGATCCGTCGATATGGAGTCGGGGTAAAATCCTTGCTCAATAGCCGGCACGGCATTGCGAAAACAGAACGAGCCGGCACCATGTCCCACGTCGAGAACAATGCCACGCGCCCGCGCTTCGTGCAGGTAGGGTAGCACCTTACCTTGCGCATCAAACCACGGTGTAGGTCCTCGGAAAACGTGCGTGCTGATATCGCCTGAGCGCAGTTTCTCGCCGAGCAGCTGATAATAGGGCCGCTCCTTTTTAAAAAAGCCAAAATCGATCATCACCCGCGTATCCGCTCTGGCGGCCGCCTCCAAGCAGCGATCCACTGAAATCCACTCGGGGCCGTAGTAGTGAGCGGTCTTGATACCGACCACCACATCCTCGTGATCGCGGGCACAGGCAGCCGTCCGCTCGACATCCATGTCATAGGGATTCTGCTCGTGATCGGTATCCGTCATGCCGACGCCACAGATATTAACAAGCGCGAAAAGCCGCGTTTGAACGCGATCAATCACGCGCTGGCGAAAATCTTCGAAGTTGCGCCAGCCTGCACTGCCCGTATCGACCATCGTCGTCACGCCGGTGCGAAAGGAAAAGCCGTCGGGCAATATGCTGTTATCGCCAGCCCAAGCATCGCGATGACCGGGCGTAGCGTAGGCGTGCATGTGTATGTCGACCAGACCAGGTACGACGTAGAGCCCGCTCACATCGATGCATCGCTTCACGTCTTCTGTCGGCAAGTCGGCCGCAACCGCAGCTACTTTGCCATCGCTCAACGCCACGTCCAGAGCAGTATCGATGCCGTTCTTCGGATCGATTACGTGCCCTCCCTTTAAGACGATATCAAAAGCCATCGGTATCTCCTCTGCTCCATGCGTTATCCGCGATCAAGTGTCTATCTTCAGTGCCCGCCGTAGCCGGCCTTCTCGGGCCAGAGACTGCAGTACTTCCTCATCACCTAAGTGCTCACCGTCGACAAAAACCTGCGGCACGGTCGTGCAACCGCCCGAGCGCTCAACCATCTCTCGATAGGCACGAGTCGGCGGCTTCCAGCCCAAGATCATCGGCACGCCCTTGATCTGATAGGACACTCCCTGGGCGTCGAGTATTCTGCGCGCCTGCCAGCAGTATATGCAAAGGCGGCTGAGGTAGATCTCTATGCGAGCCATAATGCGCTTTGCGTCTAGGTGCTATACTGCCACGTCGCCCTGCGTCCAAGCACCGTCAATCTGGCGCCATATGTCCGATGGATTTTGATCGCGCAGTTCGGGTGGCAAACGGTGTTCACGCACGTTGTCATAACTCTCTAGCATGGCAAAGCGCACGATTGAAGCGGGCATTCCCACCGCCGTAAATCCAGGATGACCGGTCGAAGGATAGGGGCCGCCGTGATTCATCGAGGGCACAACCGCCACGCCCGTCGGCATCTTGTCGTTGAGCAATCGCCCAACTTTTTTGCGCAAAACAGCCGCCACGCGCACGTAGACTGACTCATCTGCTCCTTCGCTATCGCTGTAAATACATCCGGTTAAGTTTCCTTCAAAATGGCGCGCTACCTCCACGGCTTGATCGGCATCTCTCACGACAACCAATAGACTCTCGTTGCCGAAGGCCTCCGTTTGCAGCGCCTCGGGATCTGCCAGAAAGGCGTCTCCCGAAACCCTCAGCAGCGTGTTGTTGAAGCTGTAGCCGTTACCGCCGCCGGGCTGGCCACCAATAACGACCTCCGCTCCAGCCTTCTGCAGCGTTGCAACGCTTTCAACCATACTGCGTTCGACGCTACCCGTCAGCAACGTGCCTACGGGAGCGCTGCCAAACTGGTCCCGAGTCTGCTCAATAAAGGCGTCGGATTCAGGACCGTCGATCAACACGACAATACCCGGGTTCGTGCAAAACTGGCCGGTGCCCATCAGACACGAGGTGACGAACTCTCCGACAATCTCTTCGCCCCGCTCCTTGAGTGCCCCCGGCAAAACGTAGACCGGATTGATGCTACTGAGTTCCATATAGACGGGCTTACCCGCCTTATCGGCTGCTTCTTTTAGCACGAGCCCTGCACCTCGCGAACCCGTATACCCGGTCGCGGCGATTTTGGGATGAGACACCAGACGTTTACCAACCTCGTGGTCCGTGCGATATATCAGCTGGACGGTTGCGTCGGGCATACCCGTCTCTCCAGCAGCAGCTAGCGCCTCTTCTGCCAGCAGTCGCGTCGTGCCCGGATGCGAAGAATTTGCCTTGCCAACGACGGGATTACCCGCGGCAATGGCCGCGGCAAAATCGCCCCCGGCCACGCTGTTGAAAGCGAGTGGGAAATTGTTGGGACCAAAAACGGCTACGCCACCGCCAAGCGCACCAAACTTAGAGCGAATACCGCTAGCCGTGTCTATGACCGGCTGCGTCCAAGAGCGTTCGCGCACGGCCTGCGCCGCTTGGCGCAGCTGGGACGTCGTGCGCGGCAGCTCGATATCTTTGAGGCGCGGCGAGACGGGCAGGCCGGATTCGGCAAAGGCCATCTGACAGATTTCGTCGCCCCGTGCTTCGATCCGCTCGGCGAAGCGCTCGAGAAACTGAGCTATGATTTCATCGCCAATCTCAGCGATCTGCTCGGCAGCCACCGCTGCAGCTTCTACGGCTTCTTCCACGTCCTCAACGGTGCTAACCGGATAGACTTCGCCCGTTTTTTCTTTTGTCGTCGGATTGTCTGGCTGAAACGTGCCCTCGGCATTGGCGGGACGCCAAGTTCCAGCAATCAGTACGGATTGTGCTTCGGCCATTTATACATCCTTTTTTACGCTGTTTCAGGTGAATATACCGTCTTGTCTTTGTGGGTTCATCGGCTCACAAGTATAGCGAAGAGCACGGATCACGGCGAGTTAATCCACGCAGTAAAAAATCCCCGTCGGCGACAAACCGACGGGGACAGCTCGTTGCGCACTGGGCTCTTAGGCAGGTCCTGCGTTGCTAAAGACGCCCTGTCCTTCAGCCGGCGTTCGATACCCCTCAACCATCATGCCCGGCCGTCCCTTGCTCTGGCCTCCCATCTGCTCGTTATCGGGCGCGCGATAGCCAATGCGCACCAGGCGCCGTTCCTCTGCTGTCTGGTTGATGTGTGAACCGTGGATCGTATGTATGCAGAAGCACACCACGTCTCCGCGCTTGGCTGGAACGGCTACCGTGTCGTCGAGTCGGTACTGATCCGTGGGCAGGTGTGGCGTGCAGGGGCCTTCCTCGGTCTGGGTGACATGTTCCAGTGCGCCCTGTTTGTGGCTGCCCGACAGGAAGCGAATCTCACCGTTTTCATGGCAGGTGTCGTCCAGGTGGACTAGCACGTCCACGTAGCGCCCGTCAGCGTGCTGGTAAAATGCCCAGTCTTGGTGCATGGGAAAGGGATGACCCGCCTCCGGCGGCTTGATATGCATGGTCGAATGGTGCAGCTCCACGTCGGGGCCAATAAGTTGGCTCATGGAGCCTGTGAGACGTGGGTTGGTCACTGCACGAGACCACGCTTTGGAGTAGAAGTACAGGTCGTGCATCGCCGTCAGCTTCGAGGCCTTCTCCGTCTCCTCATCCATATACTGCTTGCGCCAGGGACCCGTCCATCCCTGGTCTGTAGTCGCCCAATCCGCAACCAGGCGCTCCAATTCGGCCTCTAACTCATCCGTCTCTTCCTGCGTGAACACTTCGGGAATGTGCACGTAGCCGTGCTCGTTGTAAAACGCCACCTGCTCTTCAGTAAGCATATGGTTATTCTCTCCTATAAAAGCGCGTTAATTATTTCTGTTTTGGGATCTCACAACGAGATCTACAATGCGATTGGCCAACTGGTCGAGCGGTAGCTGTTCGTCCGTCAAACCGGCTTCTGCAGCCGCACCCGGCATGCCAAAAACTGTGCTACTCTTCTCGTCTTGAGCCAGAACATGCGCACCCTTGGCCTTCATGGCCGCAAGGCCGTGCGTACCGTCTGAACCCATACCTGTCATGATAACGCCCAGCGCATGGGCCCCATACACTTCGGAGACGGAACGAAACAGGTAGTCGACCGAAGGTCTGCAGTGCTGCTCCGGTGGATCCAACGTCGTCTCGATCACGACGCCCTCTGCGCACTGTCGGACGCGCATGTGCCGTCCGCCCGGGGCAATATAGGCCGTGTTCTCTTCCACCCAAAGGCCGTCACGGGCCTCGGTCACGCGCAGAGCGCTGCGCCTGTTGAGCATCGAAGCAAGCAGCGGCGTAAACGTAGAGGGCATGTGTTGAACGATGAGCACGGGCACGCCCAAGTCACCGGGCAGGCTCGGCATCAGCTGATCTAACGCACCGGGACCTCCGGTGGAAAGTCCTAGGGCGACAACCTCTACCTTCGACATAACCGCTGCGCTAGAGGCTGCCCGCGCGCTCTGGCGCGTTTGGGTAGTAGTCAACACTCGGACAGGGCGCCAACAGACCGGCGCGTTACAAAGGCCCTGACGACGCGCCTGAGGTCGTTCACGAGTTTCTCCGCCTGTGTGGACGGATCGCAGTCTGCAGGCCTACTTACAAAATCGAACGCGCCCATCTGCAGCGATTTCATCGTCTTTTCTACGCCCGACTGCGTAGAGGGGGAAACCATTACTACGCTGGTTTCCACGCGCTTTTTCCCTATGGCGCACAGCGTTGCAATGCCGTCCATATCCGGCATTTCTACGTCGAGCAGTACCATGTCGGGCCTTAAGCTATCAAGCTGCGCCAAAGCGTCTTGGCCGCTACTGGCCGTGCCGACAATACGCACGCCCGAAAGGGCACCGAGTGCGTTAATAAGCACGGATCGGCACGCTTCCACGTCGTCCACTACCAAAACCCTAAGCCCGTCGGACATCTTTCATTCCCACCGTCGCAATGGGTCTGACGGCGCGTTTGCCCTAGTAGGCAACGCCAACAGGCTGCAGGTGACGAAACGTCTTCAACTCAGCGCGTAGGGCAATTTCCAGCAAGTACATGCCAGGCGGTAAAAGCGCTCCCGATCCATCGCGACCGTCCCACTCTACGCGGTGCGGTCCGGCACCCTGTAAACCGAGATCTACCTGACCCAAAGGTCGTCCCCGCAGATCGTACACATTGAGTTCTACGGGAATCGGCGCAGGCATCCGAAACAGCGTGTAGTCGATGCGCAGCGCATCATTTATGCCGTCGCCGTTGGGCGTCACTGCGCTCGAAGCGAACGACAGGTTTTGTATGATATCACCCGTCTCTTCGCTTCCACCGAGCACGCGGAGATTGTTGGTGCCGATCGCGTCAGACGCATCTCCCGCTTCTACCTGCTGAGGTAAACTCGCGCTCTGCGTATCAAACACTTCGCCGGCAAACGTGTTGGCAAAGACGAATACTTCTGCCCCAAAAACGACGCGCACTGCACCGCTGGTCTGGCGCGTGACGCGCCGCGGCAAATAGACGACGAGTTCGCCGTCCTCCTCTCGGACCTCCGACGGCTCCACCGCGACGAGCGGGTCGCCCATCTCCAACCCCTTGAAACTGGGACGGCTCCCGGTGCGAATCCGCAGCGCATCAAAGCCGCGCTGGCTCACGTTGTTGAACTGAGCGTGGATATCGTACGTGAAGTCGGTCATCTCACCGAGCGAAACTTCGGTAAGGCCGCGCTCGGGATCGGGCTCATCGGAGCGAGCAATCTCACCCACGACTTGCAGAGCGAGTGGAGGTGAAGTCTCAACCCACAGCGAGTCCAAACGCACGAAATCGAAATACGATGCGCTCTCTAGCGTAATGCGGGCCTGAATGTGCGAACCCCGCTCTAGCGGCGCCTGCACGCCCGGCTGCGTGATCGGAAAAGACCAAAACGTCCAGTTGTCCGCATCGTAAACCACCGAGGCCCGCAGGCCCGGCTTGCCCTCTTGGATACCACCACCGGTCGCCTGATCAGGCTGCTTGAGCTCATTTTCGTAGCGCGCACGCGTGACCACGCGCTCGGCACCTGTGTCGGTAAACTCGTGATACACGTTGGGATCGGCGTCGCGTCCCGAACGCACCTCCACTCTGATCGATGCGTTGGCGTCGGTCACCTCTTCGGGCACGCCGTCGACGTAGCGCATCGGCGTCGCTGCCCAGTGGATCTTGCCGAAGTTGACCGTGCTGCCCAGGTCCATGATTTGAGAGATGTAGATGACGCGACGCGGCACCCCCGCTCCCTTGAGTTCAAACTCGCCAATCGTTCCCTGCTGCACCCCACGCACTCCGTCGTCAATAGAGGGTTTGCGCTGCAGGCGGATAAAGCGCACGTACTGCTTTGGAAACTCCAACTGCACGTTGGATTCGTAGTTGAGAGGAAAGTCTGCAACCAACGTTCTCAGCCGATGGTAATCGCCGTCACCGTTCTCCTCGTTAAGCACCGGATCGAATTCTTCAGAGATGGATACTTCGAAGGCCTTGAATATGTCGTCACTTAGCGGCGTGCCGTCGGCGCGAAATCCCGTTGGCGGCGTGTAGAAACCCACGACCTCAGCGGGCACGGGCACGCCCACGTCAAAGGTGTACCATTCCGACGTGATACCGCGCCTAACGGGCGGACTGTACGACGAACTATCTCCGTCGACCCACTCCGTCGTCAGCGTGCCGGCCGTGAACCAGTAAAAACCATTGGCAGCGCGCCACACGCGCGGTATGAGACCGTCTTCATAGTCCAATTCCGTAGGGAACTTAAAGGGGGACCAAAAGGGCAGCTGGTCGAGAATATTCTCTCCGTTAAAGTAGGCCGGTGCAATTGAACCGGGAAACGTATTGAAGTCTACGAAAACGGTATTGCTATCACTCGTGCTCCACGCGTTGCTACGACCGCCAAACTGAAACGTGCCCACCTGCGCAGCAGCGTGAGCAGTGAGCAAAAAAAACAGGGAAAAAATGGGAAGATACCTACGCACGACAATCTCCTTCAGAGAATCGGATTGTTGCTCTTAAATTGGCTTGGAAATGTACAATCAGCCCATGACAAACTCAAGTCATTTAAAGGAGAGAGCACTCCCGAACAGAGCCCAGATCTAGGGGCTATCCGCCTACGCTCGTTTGGCAAGCGATGCAATGTGACCTATTTTTCCACTCTCAAATGACTAAATGCTTGCAAAATAATCCTTTATATGCACTGCTATCACTGTTTCTTCTCGGTGCCTGTCAGGATAGCGGCCCGCTCGTGGGGCCTGATGCAGTCGAGCCGGCTGGTAAACTGGTCGACCTTTCCCCCGGCGTATTTACGGCCAGCCACCAGGGTCAGGAAGTATTCACGATTAGAGCGACCAAGTGGCAGGACGGACATCGAGCCGCGGTCTCAGTCACCTACGACGCCCCGTGGGGCATCCATCCGGTCTTTTCTCTCGCCACAGACGCCGCAATAGCGCGCGGCCTGGCGATGGATATAGAAATCGTCAGCAACAAGCTGTCCCACTTTAAACGCGTGCCCAACGTGCAGCGCATGCACGAGGAGCTAATACCGAACAACATCGGCTTTTTCGGGCACGGCCACGCGCACATCGACCACGACGCCCTGGGCTACCACGCCGCCTACCGCTCTTTCCGCATCAATTATGTCATGATGCGTGCGTGGGGACTAAACCCCAAGACCTATGCCTACCCGCTCTTTGCCGGCCGCGATGCCCAAACTCAAGCAGCCAACCGCCAGGCCGGGTTTATCGCCGCGCGCGGCGGCACGCGCGATGCAAGCGCCTACTATATCTGCGCCAACAGCGTGCGTGAACCCGAAAACTGGTACAACCTACCCTCTGTCATTATGGGCAACGCCAGCACGCGCGATCCCAGCACACACGACCAGCTGCGGCCCATCCTTCTGAAAACGCTGCGCAAGCGGGCGTGGACCATCATGACCTATCACTCTATAGGACATCCGGAGGGATGGGGCTATTACCCACACGCCGAGTTTATACGCGACCTCGACTTTATCAAGGCCAACGACTTTTGGAGCGGTAATTTTGCCTCAATCGCCGCATATATTCAAGAGCGCAACGCACTCGACATACAGATAGCGCGCTACTTCGGACGCGACATGCCCAATCGGTTTGAGTTTATTCTCAGCGACGGACTAGACAACGATCTCTACGACGAGCCGCTGACCCTCGATTTTACGTTCAACCCCGACCTAAACGTGCGCTTTGCGCGCATCCATCCATCGCAGGCCGACGACCAAAGCCGCTATGCCGTAGTTGAAGACCGCCTGCGCTTAAACATGGTCCCAGACGAACGGCTGTACACGCTAACGATAGAGCGCGAATCGCCTAACGATCCTTGGGCAGATTACGCAAGTGACGGTCAATAACCTCTTTGAAAGCCGCAGCCGGATAGGCCCCCTTGAGCGAAACGCCGTTGATCAGGAACCCCGGCGTGCCCGTAAAGCCAAACGCCGCAGCTTCTTCCATGTCAGCTTCAACCCGACTGCGCACGACCTCTGATTGGACATCCTCCTGAAGGCGCTCCATATCAACGCCCAAACTCCGCGCAACGCTTTCCATCCAAGCATTCCCCTGCCCGCGCAGCTGTGCCTGATTTTCGTAGAGGGCGTCGTGAAAGCGCCGGGCCGCATCGTTCGACTGCAGGGCAATAGCTTCAAAATAAAGCGCTGCCGGTAGTGCCTCTTCGTGCATTTCCAAGGGCAGGTGTTTGTAGAGCAGGCGCACCGAGTCGCCATACTCAACCATTAGATCTTTGACTGTGCGATAGCCGCGCGCACAGTAAGGGCATTCAAAGTCCGAGTATTCGACGATGGTAATAGGCGCGTCCGGTTGCCCCCAATACACGCGATCTACCGCTAAAACGGGCAGCTTGGGATCTTTAAACTCCGCTTCGCGCTCTTCCCCTTCGCGGCGCGTCTCTTCGGCCTGTGCCTTAGCGCGCGCCGCCTGGGCTGCGGCGTTAACTACGGCCATAAATCGCTCGGGATCTTTTTCTATGGCAGACAGCACGGCTTGGGGATTTTCTTCTACAGCCGCGGCGATAATCTCTGGATTCTCCGCCAGAAGATGTTTAATTTGCTCTGCGCTAGGCGCACAGCCGGCCATAAGAAAAGCGACAATGGCAACATATCCTATGAGCCTTTGCATGTAATGTCCTTTCGTTTTTCCATTCTCACTGAAGGTACGAAAGAGGTTCGCCCGTGGCGAATACATCCATGATTGAAGCAGACCACGCTCAAATTGCAGACTGGATCAAGCAATTTCACCGAGATGGCTTTTTGTTTCTGCGCGATGATCTCAACGCAGCGCTGGCCGAGCACGTCTATCGAGATGCCAACGAGTGCCTGCGCGTACTCTTGAGTTTTTTACCAAGAGGTGTATACGGATGATGTTGAGTCAACGCAGTTCTGTAAACACTCGCCTCGCCCTATTTCTATCTTGCGTATTTTGTATTGTACAAGCCCATTCGTCTCCTGCATCTGACTTTAGGGTGCCGCCTTATCTACAGCATCCGACCTCCGATGGTATGACGCTCATTTGGTTTTCTAACTCAAATACGCCCGGAAAGTTAGAGGTCCGCGGACCCGGGGCGTATCAATCGAGAACACCGTTTGAATCGGTGCCCTACCATGCGCTTGAACTGAGTTATCCATCGTGGGAAAGCAACCGCTTTTTTGGCCGGCAAAACGTCGCCCTATCCTACGCTCGATCACTTCAACCACCCGTCTTTATTCCACCCCTTCCTCGCATCGTACCCCTCGTGTATCAGGTACGCGGACATCACCTTTTTACTCAATATGCGCCGGCTCCACCCTATCGCCACCGCGTTCGCATAGAGGGCCTTTTACCTTCTACAACGTATCAGTATACCCTGCGCCAAGGCTCGTCCCTGTTTTCGTCGAGTTTCACCACGGCACCAACAGCTAAGGAACCTATTCGATTCATCGTATATGCCGATAGTGAAACCGAACCCGAGTCGACTGGAAAACATGGAAAATGGCCTGACACAGAGGGGAACACACGCCCTTACTTACTCGATCAAACAGACGGGTACAAAAACAATTTAGCGATTATTAAATCGCGAAAACCTCATTTCATAGCTATACCGGGTGACTTGGTCGAATCGGGAGGAGAGCAGCGCGATTGGGACGAATTTTGGCGCCATATCACCAGCCCCGATGGGGAGAGCAGTATAGCGAGTGGAGTCCCTTTTTTAGCGACACCTGGCAATCACGAATATTACGAAAGTCCCATAGGCCACCGTTATAACCAGCCGGGTTCGCAACGGGCGATCAGCCGTTATCAGACCTATTTTGAGTTTCCAACAAATGATTCTCCCAATCCAAGCCAACGCGGTCTGTACCACCGAACGGACTTTGGTCCCATCACGCTAATCGCACTCGATGTAGCCAACAATGGGCCCAATAAGACCGACCGCGACACCAACTTTTTCCTTCTTGGTGAAGACGATGAGCAAGGGGGTAACGCACCGGCTTTTAAGCCGGGCTCTACGCAGTATACCTGGCTCGAGAAACAGCTAGCAGATGCTCAGCAACGCAGTGCGTTTACCTTCGTCTACTTTCATCACGTGCCCTACTCGGTGGGCCCCCACGGCTGGGCCGCAGGGGAATGCACCTGGCACGATTGGTGGGAATTTGCTAGTGATCTTCTACCCATAGGGCCACACGAACATCTTGATACGCAATCTGGAGTCCCCGTGAGAATACTCACACCGCTCTTTATGCGCTACGGAGTGGACGCCGTATTTTCTGGTCACGACGAGATGTTTGAGCGATCGGAACTGCACGGCAACGAACGCACAGAAGACGGCTTAGAATCACCCCATATGATCCATTTTTACGACATCGGCATCGGAGGTGATGGTCTGCGCGGACCGCAGGCGGGTTTACACAACCCACACCAGGCATTTTTGGCCCATACGCACGCACCTGAAGTCTGGCAAGACAGCGTGCTGATTGATGGAGGGAAACACTACGGACATTTGGAAGTAGATGTTCTGCCCGCACGCGACGGGCGCTGGCAAGCCGTGATGAAACCCGTCTACGTATTCCCCGTATTCGATTCACAACACAACTACCTTCGCAGCGAACGCCGTCTATATGATGATATCGTCACGCTCACAGAACGGACAACCGAACGAGAACCAACTATTTTTGGCTTTGAACCAACAGAATTCCGATTCGACAATCTGTCGACGGCCCTGCTGCGCTACTACATAGGGGAAGAATCGGCAGTACAAACCACAGTTCATAACGATAGGGGGAAAGCAATCAGGCTTTTGGAAACCGCTACAAAAAAAAGCGGTCTATACAGCGTTGAATGGGACGGCCGCAACAATCGTCGTCAGCCAGTCGAGGCAGGCACATACACCGTTCAGTTGGTGGCCAATGGAAAACGAGATTCCATCGACGTATACATTACGCGCTAATAGGCTACACTCACCAAATGTATCGCACCCGTTATGCGTTCGGCATCGACTCCAATGCGCGCGACGTAAATACCTGGAGCAACCAGTAGACCGCGTTCGTTTAGGCCATCCCAGTCTATTTGGTACAGTCCGTTGGCCTGAGACCTCACTTCTCGCAGCGTCCGCACGACTCGGCCACTCATATCACTTATCGCTATATCCACCGGGCTAGCAGTATTTATTTTCAGCACTGAAAACTCAAATTGGGCACGGTCATTTATACCGTCACCATTTGGCGTAAAAACGGATGTAATCCGTTCGGACTTTATGATCTGGCTATTTATGGGTGTCAAGACCGTGAGCCCCTCGCCAGCGGCCAGTTCGTCGCCAACGCCCTCGCCTGGGTCCACGCTTTGCCAGTTATCTGGATCCTGTGAGTTCCCTACCTCAACGGCAAATGTCGACCCGCTCTGATATACGGTCGACGTAAAAGAGAGACGCAGAACCTCGGCCTCGCCGCGCTTTTGCACCCGAGGCAGTTCGACAAAGAGCGAGTCTGTGCCCTGACCCCTCACCGTTAAGACCTGACCCGCTGCGTTGACCATAGCCCCATCTTCGCGACGCATATAGCCATCGTTCATACCCGTAGCCGTTAGCTCACTTTCGCGACCTAGATCAACGCGAGCCAGCAGCATAGCGGCGCGTGAGGGCGCTACCACGCGAACGCGATCAAAACCTGAATCGCGGGCGGCAAACGACGGGCGCACAAAAAGCTCAAAATCTGCCGGCACCCCAATGGGCACTTCCTGTTTGGGCTCGATTTCACCGACGATGCTCTGGGCTAACGGCGGAGTAAAATGAACCTGAATAGAGCGCAGAGTAGCTGCGGCATCTTCCGAGTCACTGGAGATGCGCGCCTGCACCATCATGTAGCGACGCGGGCTGGGAGAAAGAACGCGCGCTCCGGGGGCATCGTAGGCCTGGCTCCAATTACTCCAACCCTGCCCCGGCTGCAGTTCGACCTGAATCTCACCCTGAAAAAACGTCGGAAGTTTGTTGTACTCCTCTTCGTTGGCCACTTGCGTGCCGTCAGCTTTGAAGAAGCTCTTAACCTCGCGCAAATCATCGCCGCTGCGCGTGCGAATTTCCACCGCTGTGCCAGGAGGCGTATCGGCTAGCCAATCAATCGTCGTCAAGTTCTTGGCTGCACCCAAGTCGATGAGGTCCGACTGCATCTCCAACCTCGGCAGATAGCCCTCAGCATAGACTTCAATCTCGGTGACTACGCTGGGAACGCGGTGACCTAAATGCGCTAACGTGCGGCGAGCAATATCCAGATTCCTAAACTCCAGAAAGCGCAAAACTCGTGCGTCAAAACGATCCTCAAATAGCCGGGTGTTTTGATTGAGCAAGCGATCTTCACCGCTAAGATCTTCCCAAATAAAGCTTCCATCGGGCGCGCGGGCTCCGTCCGATCCCCGCAGCAGATAGCCGTAGAGTACGCGTCCTCCTCCATCGAGCAGACGCGTCACGAAGCGCACGGCATTGACGCGAAAATGAGCCCCCAGATCTACGTTGAGTAAACCCCACTCAACCGTCTCGCCCGTTATGTCGTAAACTACGCCGGACCACTCACTGTTCATATTGCCGTCAAAGGCCAGCTCCGGCGACGCGTTGGGATTGACGTCGTGCAAGCTACCACCGCGCCCTATAAGCCCCAGCGAAATGTTTTCGCCCACGGTCTGGATCTCTACTTCAGATAGGCGCGGGAGTTCGCGGCGAAAGTAGCGAATACCTCCCTGCTCTGCCGCTGTAAGCTGTCCATAATCCTCTTCGCTGACCAAGCGCTCCTCGCCGGCGATGCGCCAGATGTACTCAACGGCGCCGCGTTCACGCGCGGGCAGAGCCTGATACGACTCTGCAGAAATCTCTTCGGCGCGGTCGGCCCGCGTATCTGTAACAGCAATGCGCACATATTGCACCATGCGTCCCGTCCAACCGTCCGAATGAGGTCCGATGGGATCTATATCAAATTCGAAGAGCCGCTGTTCTCGATTTGGCTGCGTTGTACCACCGACCAGCACGTAGTCGAGCGCACCGCTGCGATCGGCCGTGCCAAAGGGATTTTGCCCACCGGCCGAGTGCACTCTAAACTGCAGAAATGGATCCCCTTCCTCGGCAAAGCGCAGAATGACTTTCGTAGCAGACACCAAACGACCCAAATCAATTTCTAGCACCCAATCACTCAGCGGATCCGCTGGGTTGGGCTCCCAAAACGTCGCTTCGTCCCCGTCCATGATCCGCCCGGCCAAACTGGGATTAGAGAGGGCCTGCTTAATCCCGCCGCGCGCGCGCAATTCCCCATCCAGGTCGAAGGCATTGTCAAACTGACCGCGCGCATTGTTGGCTATGATGTGACTGAACTGGCTAGCATCGGACAGGGCATTGTAGGGACCGCGCACAAAGCGGGAACGTATTGCTCCTGCCGGATCTACTTCTACCATATCTGCGGGAGCGCTCCACGCCTGCCAGTGCGCACTATTGCTGATTTCTACTCGATCCGAACGCAAACTGTATCCACGCGGCTGCGCAAGCAGTAATTTCGCAAAAATGAATAGAACGAGACCAGCTGTGGGGATCAGAGTCCGCCAATTTATCGCTATCATTTATCACTCCCATTGCCAGCAGCATCCAGGCGCGTCAAAAACGTATCGGGCAGGGCCTGTGTAAGCGTTTCCTGCGATACGACGATGCGATCTGCATACTTTTCCATCAGCTGGTCGATCCAATCTTCAAAGCGCACTTCTTTTTTTTCAGCACGCACCAATGCACGTGCTTTACGCTCGACCTGATCAAACGGTTTCAACTGGCCAGGTCGACGGTCCATGACCTTGAATAAACTATAGCCATCTCTCACTTGTACGGGTCCAACGATGTGCTCTTTCTCGGCCTCCGACACGGCTTTATAAAGCTGCGGCATGGCCAATCGTTCGTAATCGCCCATGTGCATGAGACCCGCCTCTTCTTTGGCATCGGCCCGCTGTGTATATTCCTGTGCCAGCGCAGAAATCGTCATGCCTTCATCGATTTGCTGGCGCAGCGCATGCGCCTCTTCTTCTGTATCGACTAGCACTTCGACTAGAATATACTCGTCGGACTCGACAAACAGCGCCTCGTGGTCCTCATAATAATTCCTGGCCTCCTGACGCGTCACCGACAGCGGGTCGACAACCTCGCGTCTGCGCAGTTCCTCAATCAACAGCCGTCGCTGCGTATTCTCAGCCCATGCCCGCTGATTGGGTCGGTCGGCAATGCCCGCTCTCTTGGCTCCTTCAAAAAGCATCACTTGGGTCAGTACTAGCTCACTGGCAACCTCGCGCACTTCCGCTTCGTCATTCAGCCCCCAGCCAGACAGCGAGCGCATATCGCGGCTGAGAATCTCCACGTAGTCTCCCAGCGTGATCTGCCCCCCCTTGTAGGTAAACAGCGCAACCTGATGCTCTTCCTCAGATAGCTGTTCGCTGCGAAGACGAGTGTAGAGATCCCCCTTTTCGAGTAAGATCGCCAAGCCCTGTGGCACCATTTTCAGATCGAGCCTACGCTCTAAGCGCTGCACTTCGCGTTTTTCCAACTCGCCGAACTTGCGCTTATAGATCAGATCGTAAATATCTGCGCGCAGCTCCTTGTAGGGCACGGGCTGCTCGGGGCCAAAACGAATAAGCTGAAAACGCCGCCCCATCGGCAAAACCTCGGAAACGCGTCCTGCGGGCAAGTCGCGAAAGAGCACGTCGGGCACCTGCAAACGACGCGCCTGAAGCAAATCGATAAAGCCCAACACGCCGTCCTGTTCGCGCGAGCGTTCGTCAATACTGTGCGCGCGGGCCAACTGACCAAACTCAGCGCCGGTGGCCAGTTCTTGGCCTATGCGCTGCGCTAACGCCTCGTCTTCTACGAGAATGCCGGCCATCTGACGACGACGGTCTAAACCGCTCTCGACAAAATAGGCGCGTATCTCTTCCTCGCTGATCTCGACTTCACCAGGCAATATCTGACGCCTATACGCCTCTATCAGACGCTGTCGCCACAGCCGGCGAAACTCGGTCTGTATCACCTCGTCCTCGTGTAGACCCCGTGCGCGCGCCTCTATTTCCAACAGATGCCGAGCAAGTATGCTACGCATATAGTCTCGTCGCGCATCATCGCCCGTATTGCGCGAGCGCAAACCAGGGGATATGCTTTCGACAAACGCTCTAACGTACTCGGTGCCAATCAGGGTGCTATCAACCCGCGCAACCGAGTCAGCCGGTAGCTGGGCCACCGGCTCTGAACATCCTGCAGCCAACAAGGCCACGAGTATTGATCTAACAGCCAAACGCCACGGATTCACAGCATACCCCGACAACGCCTTCCCCTTCTTAGTAAACCAACGCAATATAACCCAACTCTTCCTCGCTACCGCTGTCGGACTCCACGGCAATACGCACGATATACAGACCCGGATCAGCCATCTGCCCAGAATCTTCAAGCCCATCCCACGTCAGCTGATACAGCATGCCCGTGCCGCTGCGGCGGATCAAGTCGCGCACTTTGCGCCCGTTTAAATCGAAAATTTGCACCTGCTGAGGCATAGCTTTGGTTAGGCGCAGTAGCGCATAGCGAATGTGCACCTGGTCGTTGACCCCGTCCCCATTTGGCGTGAATGGATTGGGCTCCACGGACACCTTGTCGAGCAAACGCCCTTCCAGAGCAGTGTCCACAACAATATCGTCGCTTAGGAGCGACGCCACGGCATCTCCGGGCGTTACTTCCTGCCCCACTTCACCGGTCTCACTATCGACTACTGAGGCGCTAAAAACCGTTCCGTACACAAACACGCGCGCGTCAAAATCTACTTCCAGTAAGGTCTGATCTCGGCTGACGCGAGGGAAATTCACGCTGAAACGATGGGGATCTTCTGGATCGAACGCCGCGCTATAATCCACCTCCTGGCGGTCGATACGCACGGCTGAGATTTCTTCTAAGCGCGCTGTAGTGCGCAATTCCAGCCGATCAAAGCCCGGCTGCCCTGCGTCTAAACGAGCACGCACTGCATACGTAAACTGAACCTTCTCAGCGGGATTGACCGATGCGGGATGAATTTCGCCAACAGCCGTGCCTACGATGGGCGGCTGAGAATATTCAAAGAAAAGCGAATCGATTTGTCCCCCTTGCAAGCCCTGCGAGGAGAAATCGATGCGCAGCTGTACGAATTGGCGAGGACCCGGCGACAGTATGCGCGTACCGTCTAGGCCATCTTCATATTCGTAGGTGTGCCACACGCTCCAGTTTTCAAGATCCTGCGTAATGCGACCCCGCACGTTCTGCGGAAGAGCGAAATAATCGGCGCGTGACATCGGATTCCCATTGGCAAGCGTGGAGACTTGCTGGTCGCCTACACCCGTTTTACGCCAATAAACCTCGGGCTGGCTATCGCTGCCGCTGCGCGTTTGAATCAACACTTTGGAATCCACATCGCGTTGGCCACTCCACCATATGCGTCCTAAGCTGGAGAGCCCCCCCAAATCGATGGGGTCAGATAGATAAGAAGCTTTGGGCACAAAGCCTTGCCCGTAGACCTCGAATTCGGCGACCTCCCACGTATCCCCCACTTCCAAGGGATGCAAATACAGGTGCCGCACTATTTGAGGCTCGACGTCTAGTTCAACGCGTGCGTTGAGATTGTCTTTCTCATTGTGCATCAGCGTCCACACAATGTTGCCCTTGTCGTCGCGGCTTTCGGCGCTGCCATTATTCAGATAAAATCGGTACTGCCGTATTTTGTTTCCCGGCTGGTCAGGGCGCGTAGAAAATACCACTCTTTCTACGGGGAAAGGTGCTCCCAAGTCGAAAAAAATAGGCGTGGTATAAAAAAAGCCCGGGCGGAAAAAATCGATGCGGGGCGGGTGAACAAACGCCGTAGTTGAATCTCCGTCAATGGCAAAACCGCGCGTATCGGGCCAATTCGCAGGTAGGGTGTAAATGCTGACCAGACTGGTGATATCCCCTCCCCGGTCTCGCATGGTGCTGATGAGATTGTGGCTAAGCTCGGTGCTTAAAGGACGGATACTACCGGGCGCGAAATCTTCATCGATGAAACTTGGCGTGCCCACGTCCGACCAAGAGACGCCTTTAACCCCGCCTATTTGGTAGACTTGCCGCGCGTCTGCCAACGTCGTTAGCAGGCAAATTATCGATATCCATGTCAAAAACTGTCTCACCGCGCACCTCCTACAAAGCAGCGGGGTTCACAGTCGCCCGCGAACCCCGCCCACACTAATTAACTACTGTCTCAAGCTTCGACGTGCTCTTAGTCGAGGCTCGTCTTAATCTGACCCCAAGTGCTGGTCTCGACGGCCGTAGCCGTAGGCAGGCCCGCTTCAACCGGCGCTAGCAGATAGTCACCAAACTGATCGGCGTCTGCAGAGGCACCGACGCCACCAAAACCTGACCAGTAGGCATCATCGTAGGCGCCCGGATCAGCGTCTTTGTCACCCCAGTTGACTTCGATACCGACGATCTGACCCTCGGCAAACTGGTGCTCAATACTGGCATCCGGTCCATCTGGGTGGATATCGTCAAAAGGCACCATCGCATACTCGGTGAACATTTCAGCCGGCTCAAACGTATTGACGTCGCCGCGCAAGAACTGACCACCCCAAACGAGGTACGGATCCGTACCGGCCCACGCCTTCGAACCGTCAATGATACGCGTATAATAGCCGGACGAGCTAAATACCGGCGCTGCTACGTCGTAGCGCTGTGCCTGCGCGCTGGCCCAGCGCGCTTCAAACTCATCGCCCTGGTCAAAGCGACGGAAGCGACCACCCGTGTGGTCCCAGTCAACGGTCGTCGACCATTTTTCCGTATCGTTGATCATATCGTCGCTGATCCACGCTCCGAAGTACGCCTTGTTAGAGTTGACGTTATAACCCCACATCAGTTTGGCGTTAAAATCGCTCAGATCCATTGGGGCGCCGAACTGGTTAAACATCGTTTCGCCCTGAATCTGATATACCTCACCGACGATGTCCCAGTCAGACATATCACCGTCCAACGTGGGGACTAAGTGGTCGGGAAATTGAAACATGAATTTCATCTCCCCCTGATGACCATAAGCCGGTCCCATTGAGAGCGTTGCGACGAGCGCAGCCCCCAGAAACGCATTGAGCTTCTTCATACAAACTCCTTCTCTAAACAGCTCCCACTAGGAGTGAAAGCGATAAAATGAGGAAAACGCACAGCAGAACTTGTAGCAGTGCAGAACCAAACCTACCCGTAATTTAACGTATTGTTCGTCTACTTCAAATGAATATTATTTGACAATTGTGTGTCAACGACACGAAACACATGATGATTACCTTTCCAGCCCCGCATAAGCCGTCATAAAGATCGTACTCGTCGTGCTAGATGGTAGATTTTCAAACGTCTGCTTTTGCAGACGCATACCCGTCTGTAGGTGCAATTTGTAGCCCAGATAGTCGCCAGCATTGGCAAATTGGACGGCCAGTATGCGGCTATTCGAATCGGGTTCGAGTGCACGGTGAAGCGGCACGCCATCCCGATCGCGGAATTGCTCAAAACGCGACAGTTCTAAGCCCAACTCAATAAGGGTGTGACGCAGCAGCGGAAAGCGGGCAATCAGAAATAGCGTCTCCGTCAATTCGCGACGCTTTGGATCGCGCTTGCTGAAGGGTCGCTGATGCAAAAACTCGCTCTTGATGCGGGGCTCAATTTCTATCTGCCCCACTTCAAAGGTATAATCCGCTTTATTTATCAGTCCGAAGAAGCTAGAGACGCCACGCAAATCGCTGTATTCTTCCCGCTGGTTGTACACCTCATACTTGACCTTGTTGATAAAATTCAGATGCGGTATGCCGCGGTAGTCTAGCTGAGCATAGGTGGTATTAACCCAGGTATCTCTGGCCGGTAGTGGGTCAAAGATGCGCTGGTGCGTACCGCGCGAATTGGGCGGCTGCACCCACTGAAAGAGGTTATCGGCAATATTGTCTTCAACTAGGCGAAAGTTTTCGTAGAGCCGCACCCGGCCCAAATCAGCTATATCGCGCTCATAGGTAAATAACACGTAAGCACTTCGGTTGCGCCCATCGCCAGAAATCAACTCTTCGTCCAACCAACCTACCGTCAGCTTAGCCTCCGGCGAGATCATGACGCCGGCATACAGGTTGCGACCGCGGAGGTCGCGTCCGTAGGGATAATCCGGCTCTTCATCGTTTTCAAAGCGATCGATCCAGCCGTTGTTGTTCATATCAATGCCGAACAAAAACTCCGGTCGATCTGAATGGTAACGCAGGAAAGGCTCTTCGTAGTCGGGCACGAAGTTCTCGCGATCTTCTGTATCGTTCTGGTTAAAGTCTGATATGAAGTCGTTGTTCTCATCCAAACCGGGAAATACGGCGTTGTCGACTAGCGGCTGGCCAAAGCGCGTCCAGTCGGGACGCCGATCTTGGTCGTCGTTGTCGTCGACAAATTCATACACGTAAAATGCTTCATCCTCGTAGTCGATCTCGTCCTGACGCAGCGTTCCAGCTAAGTAGGTGCGCGTAGAATAGGCATCGTCCATGCTGTACGCTTCGAGAAAAGCAAAAAATGGGTCGTCGATCCGCGACAAGTTGAACATCCACGCATCGGCTTTTTTAACCGCTTTGTGGTGGTCATTGAGATTGACATTGGGGTACTGACGATATTGGCGATTAAAGTCGTACTCACCGTAAAAATCAAAGCCCCATATCTGGTTTGCTTCCAGCGTAAAGCCAAAAATGACGTTCGCCGTCGGCAAGCCATAGTCAAACTTCAGCAGGCGCTGATTCGAGTTGTCGCGAATATTGCCTTCAGCTCGCTCCACCAATAGAAAAACCGGCTGCGAATCGATATTAGTCTGGCGATCAGAAGTGACTTCCACACGGTAGTCATTGGACAGCACCAGTTCGAAAGAAACTTCTTCGATCACCGATGGATCGGGACCAATATAGGCCGGGTCGGTAAAATCGTAGGTCAGCGTGATGCGCTCATCGCCATCGGCCGAGATATAACCTACCCGCTGAAAACCGCCCTCGCGAATCGGCTCAAAGTTGATCTCGCTCCCGCGGTAGACGTTGCCGTCGGTGTCTTTTATGATGATCTCATCGTCAAATAGGGCCGCACCGCCAGTGCCATCTTGAGGCGAGTCGTCGGCCAAACGAATGATGATGCGCGAAATGGGCAGTGCGTTTTGATCCGTCGTCAGGGCACCGCCGCTAAAGGGGTTGCCGCTGAAGTCTTCCAACAGCGTCTGGGTCTGAAAGGCCGTCAGATAGGTGGCGCCAACTTCGACAAAATCACCAACGTGTACGATGCTGCGCCCACCCAATAGATTGGTGGCGCTCGTCTTCTGGTCAGGTATATCGAGCGAAGTAGCAATGCCGGGACGACTAGGTCGGGCCAATAGCATCGTGGCCGAGTATTTGTCGGCGGCAAAATCCCACTGCACGCCGTTAAAACCAGGTTTGGAAAAGGTCATCGGCGTCAATGTGGTGCGAATCGCGTCGCCGATAGTCAAGCTGTAGTGGTACTGCCCCTTGCTGTCGGATGCAATGATCAGCTTATCGAACCAGGTGTTATAGCGGTTGGTCTTGAGGATACCGCTACCAAATTGCTGAGGACGATTTTGCTGCCAGTCGTACACCAGCCAACCGCGCGTGACAAAGTTGCCGTATATGTCGTAGAAGTAATCGCCTTCTTGCGACGTGTTGACGTAGCGCTGGTAACTTTCGCGTGCATAGTTGGTATACTCCCACTGCATCCAACGATACTCGTTGTAGAGCTCCTGCGGCACGTACCATTTCTTGACGGCTGGGTCCAGCGCGTCAAAGAGCACACCGGGACCCTTGGGAGAAAAATCGACTCTTCCGCCCCGCTTCACGGAGCCCAAGCGCGTGCCTGTATCCTGAGCGAACATCGGCTGTGTCGTCGCAGCCAGCCACAGCACAGCCAGCATATAAAAAGGTGATCGAGCTTTCAATTATTCCTCCCTGCTAACAGCGCTCAGTAGGCTACTACCACGCTATGTGCGCGGCTTTCCGTGCTGCTGTCTGAGCTAATTTCTACCTGCACTATGTATGTACCCGGAGGCAGCTGTTGGCCGCCATCGTCTTTGCCATCCCAGCCCAGGTCGCTGCGCCCGTTTTGAACCTGCACGGCATCAAATTGGCGCACGACGCGGCCGGCCAGATCGTAGACCCGCACGGCAGCTGGCGAAGGCTCCAACAGGTGGAGCACGGTGTAACTGATCTGCACCGCGTCATTAATGCCGTCGCCGTTGGGCGTAAATATTTGCGGCACAACGCTAAGTGCCCCAGCCACCTGCGAACCCACCGTAACCCGCACCAACAGTTCGTCGGTCTGCAGATCTGCCGTGGCATTGCCCCCCTCTGTCTGTAGAGGGATCGCCGTGTTGGCATCGGCAAATGCGCGCCCCTGAAAACGGGTCCCGTAGCGAAAAACGGCCGCATCAAAAACAATCTTAAGCAGAGCCCCATCGGCGCTAACTTGGGGCAAACCCAGCGCGAAACGATTGCCCGCTACCTCTTCGATGGACAGCGCGCCGGCAACGGCGGGCAACGCATCCAAATTAACCGCAGAAAAATCGGCTGATTCCAGCAAACTGCCCTGCGCATCAAATATTTCAACCGATCGCACGGCCGCTACACGGGCAGGCGTCTCCACTTCAAATCGGCTGAAACCCGTTCGCCCAGTAGCATTTACCACACGCGCAAAGTAGGTGAACGTAGTCTCCTCTCCCACCTGCGTCTGAGCAGGTCCAATCTCAGCGATAATTTTATCGACGGGTGGTTTTTCATACTCAAAACCCAAATCCGCCACCGCCCTGCTCGCCGTTAAATCACGGTTCGTGAAATCAATGCTAAACTGGAAGTATCGGCGCGGTGCCGGCACGTTGAGCTCTACGCCGTTGCCGGCCAGCTGCCACTGGCTCCAGTTGGCGATGTCGACGCGTATGGGACCGCGTTCGTTTTCTTTCAGCCTCATGTAGCTGGCTTCGGTCAACGTATCCCCGTTGCTATTGGTCGGCAATAGCTGGCTGACGCCGTCGACTGATACGGTGCGATAGTATATGTCGGGCGTCGTGTCGCTGCCGCTGCGCACGCGAATCTCGAGCTCGGAATCACTGGCGTTACCGGCGAATATCTCGTTCCAATTGATTTGTCCCCAGACCACGTCTTCGCCTAGGTCGAGGACGTTTGAAACATAGCGGGCCGTTGGTACAAAACCGCGGCCGTACACTTCTATTTCATCAATTTCAAAGCCTAGAGGCGATATGGATTTCAGCTCTAAATAGCGCACAAACTGCGCCTCAATACCCACATCCACACGAGCCTGACGATTATCCGGTTCGCGCAGTATCGGCGAAGTGAAAATTGGCTGGCCGCTGGCAAAGAGATTCTGAGGCTGACCGTCGTTCAGATAGATCTCATAACCGCGCAGATAGTCGCTTACAAAGGGAAATTGCTCGGTCATTCTAGGATAAAAAACAATCCGGTCCACGCCGAAGCGCGCCCCCAAGTCAAGGCGAATCGTGATCCCATTGTTGCGCACGATGCGCCCAGCGACAAACTTGCGGTCGTAGGCTACAGCGTGGTCGCCATTGAGCACACCCTCTAATTGGGCCGGATCCACTTCACTCCGCGCTAGGATGGGCACGTCAATACTTCCACCGCGCTCGAGCACGTCGGAGGAAATATTGAATTCCGGACTGAGTCGCAGAGGCATAAGCCAACCACCCAGCGAGTCGGGCACATCGACAAATACGGGCTCATCTGCCAAGTCACGCACGTCACCCAACGCCTCTACGTATGCGATAACGCCGCCAGGGGTAGTGCCGAACTCGCTCCAAGGTCTATCCTCCGACCCCACGAGAAATATTTCTTTTGACTCAACGGAAGCCGGCGTCAGCACCAAAGAGGTCCATGCCAGCAAAGAGGCCCATGCAAATACTAAGCTTCGCTCCATCAAAACTCATTTGCCGTGGGATTTAAACACGCTATCCATATTGCAGTCAAATACAAGTAAACCCAATGAGGTGAACTAAGCCGGAGATAATATTATAAGGAAAACTGTGTTACTCAAAAGAGGTTTTTTTGTTACAAATGAGCAATACTCAACGCAGGAGGTATTTCAGGCATTTAACGCGCTTGATATTCGATAATGAGCTTATTAGCTTGTTACACCGAATACGCGCATGAAATATCGATTCAGTAGCTGAAAATTGTGGCAGTCTGCAGACTAAAAAGCACGCGATCAACTCATGGTAAACATAGGAACAACAGCATTATCTGTAGGCGCAGTACTCAAAGAAAAAAACCAGACAGTTGCCGTAGCTGAATCGTCTTCCGGCGGTTTAATATCTGCCGCCCTGCTGGCCGTGCCGGGTGCCTCCAGCTACTTCAAGGGGGGCGGCGTCGTATACACGAGCCAGTCCAAGACGATCTTGGTTGAAGTATCCGAAGAGGAAATGCAGGCGAACCGCGCCGCCACCGAGGCACACGCCCTGGCACTGGCCCGGGCAGTGCGCACGCGCCTAGGGGCCGATTGGGGCATCGGAGAAACGGGAGCGGCCGGGCCAACCGGTAATCGCTATGGAGATCCCCCCGGCCATACCTGCATCGCCGTGTCTGGACCCTGCGAAAAAGCCCTCACACTGCGAACGGAAAGCACAGACCGGGCAGACAATATGCACACTTTCGCGCAGGCCGCTATTGAGTTATTAGAGACGTGCGTACGCTCGTCCTAGCGCGGATCGCCCGGATGCCAGCGGTGCTTCTCCACGCCGTCCATATCTAGTTCAATGCCCCAACCCGGTCCCTCAGGTAGATAGACGCGACCCCCTTGGATATTCAGGGGCTCAGTAATAATTTCGTCGCGCCAGTCAATGCCCGTCACCAGTTCCATAGGCGCCACGTTCGGAACGGACGCCATGAGGTGTGCCGCGGCAACAATCCCCACGGGGCCTTTGGTATTGTGCGGAGAGATCGGCACGTGGAATGTATCAGCTATAGCAGCAATCTTTTTGACTTCCGTAATACCCCCGGCATACATGAGATCGGGTTGAGCAATATCTACTCCGTCCAGATCTAATAGCTGGCGAAACTGGCTCTTGTTGTTGAGCCGCTCGCTGCCCATGACCGGTATCGATATGGCGTGACGCACTTTGGGGTAGGCTCCCAAATCGTCGGGCGGGACCGGATCTTCAAACGCAAAGAGGTCATACGGCTCAAGGGCGCGAGCCAAACGTATGCAGGTGGCTACCGTAAAGCGGCCGTGGCAGTCGATCAACAGCTTGACGTCGGGCCCTACGGCTTCGCGCACGGCGGCAAACATCTCAGCCGTAGCACTCGGGTTTCCGTCGTCTTCGTAGGGATCAAAGCTGAAGCCGCTGCTCGACAGCGCGCCGC
>Ga0181569_10000687_pt1 | contig 26098 bp, 23 predicted proteins | sample 101ome_19_FD_132452 | JGI IMG/M metagenome (GOLD analysis project Ga0181569, IMG submission 132452) | Coastal salt marsh microbial communities from the Groves Creek Marsh, Skidaway Island, Georgia - 101405AT metaG (megahit assembly) | ecosystem: Environmental > Aquatic > Marine > Intertidal...
ACATTGGCACGCCATAATGGCATTCAAGCATCGCCGGGGTATTGGCCAGCATCACCGATACAGTGTCGCCGCGTCCCACATTATGTTGGGTTAAGGCCGAGGCAAGCTGGCGCGCCCGCGCGCAAAATGCGGCATAGGACCGGCGCAACTCACCATGAATGATCGCTGTGTGTTGGGGAAATACACTGGCCGCACGTTCTAAAAATGTCAGAGGGGTCAGCGGCTGAAAATTAGCCGGGTTACGTTCAAGATCTTCATTATAAGGATCGCGCATAATCTCACTCATCACGCCAATCAGGCGCCCGTTTTTCAATAAAAGCCGCAATGCCTTCTTCGGCATCACGGGCCAGCATATTTTCGACCATGATCTTTGAAGCATAATTGTAGGCCGCCGCCAAATGCATTTCTTTTTGCTGGTAAAAGGCACGTTTGCCCGTGGTGACTGTCAAACTGGATTTTGCCGCAATTTTACCTGCCAATGCCATACTAGCCGCTCGCAGTTCGATAGATGGTACAACTTTGTTGACAAGCCCCATTTCCGCGGCGCGCGATGCCGGCACCATATCGCCAGTCAGTAGCATTTCCATCGCATGTTTATTGGAAAGATTACGAGATAGCGCCACCATCGGCGTCGAGCAAAATAGGCCTATATGAACACCGGGTGTACAAAATTGCGCAATGTCAGACGCTACCGCCAGATCACAGCTTGCCACAAGCTGGCATCCAGCAGCGGTTGCGACGCCATTAATTTCAGCAATCACCGGCTTTGGGCAAGTCACAATTTTCTGCATAACAGATGAACATTGATTTAAAATGTGCGTGAAATAGGCTCGTCCCCGATCAGCGTTTTGTCGGACAGCTGTTATTTCTTTCAAATCATGACCAGCACAAAATACTGGCCCGGTGGCAGCCAGAACAATCACCCGCACCTCTGGGTCCTGGCTTGCCCGATCAAATGCCCCACTTAGAGCTTCCAGCATTGCCTCTGACAACGCATTGCGCCGGTTCGGATCGTTCATGGTAAGGAGAAGTACACCATCCAAACCTTGCGCCGATGGTAAATAATTATCGCTCCGTAAATTCGTCATTATGCTTCCACCTCAATGACAAAAAGTAAAAAGTTTTGCGATCAATGTTTCTAATTCCAAAGCACTTGGCCAATCAGTAACTCTCCCCATTTTCAAGATCAAACACAACTACCAGATGTTAGAGACATATTAACCCCGATTGGATTGATTTCACAGTTCAAAAGAAATTGAGCGCAAATCTTGCTGTCCCTGGTTTAGTTTGCAAACCGGCAAAAGTTTGAACACAATTTTGTTCACCGATCCGAAAAATTTGGTTCAAAGCTAGAAAAGGCTCTGACTCTGAGGTACAAATAACGCACAAATTCCAAATTGTTCATGCAATCAGAGATTGATCAAAGTCTCGGAATAAAAACACGCGCCAATAGAGAATGCGATAGAACACCTATGTTTAGATCAACTCAAAAGCAACAGCCTCAAACCTCGAGAAGCAAGTGGAAATGCATACTTTATATTCGTCAACTCCGTAGGTGAAAAATAATTGAGTTGATTTAAATCAGGAAGCGTAATCTTTTGTTTACAAAAAACACTCCACATATTTTGTGCATCTTTTTTATTTTTTCTCTTATTTTCGGAGTGAATGCGTTCCAGCGTGCGCATACGATAATGCCTGACCCGGCAGAGATATCGCTGATATCGTCATCCATTGCCATCTCTGAAATTATTGGGTCAAGCAGTGGATTTAGTGGCTTCTATGAGGTGTTGGGCGAATTACGTAAAGAGCATAATTTATCAAATTCAATTAATTGTGAGAGTTTGGAGGCCGGCAAATGTATTGTAAGAAATATTAACTTTGATACGGCGATTGTTGTCGCAGCAGCCTCTTCAAACCAGCCTTTTCTATACTTAGAAAGAGAAGACTTGGGCGAGATAACCTTTCACAAATTAGCCTATGTTATTTTTGGAGTCTCAACACTTGCCTTGAATTTGCTGTTTTTCCTAATCCTTTCGATTTCTATTTTTCTTTTTATCACTGCATTTGGATGGTCGAAACAACGATTAATCGCAATAATAGCGCTTCTATTGTCTATGTTGATAACCGTCACAATTATGCCAAACTTTGACGCCTCAGTTGCCGCGGTCCAAAGCAGGCGGTTTTTACCAGTATTAGCAATAATTCCGACAGCTCATATTTGCTATTCTTTGTGCGATCGACTGCTTCCGTCGTTGAAACAAATTTTGATCCTTACTACACAGATCATTTTGTTATGTTTCGTCATACATGTTCGATCATCTTGCGCGTACTTCCTCGGAATAATAGCAATCATGTTCATGTTCACATTTGCTCAAAATCTGAGACTTAAGAGCAAACATTTTTGGGCCAATACTCCACATAAAATGGTGTTTGCCATCCTTGTATGCGTCAAAGCCATGTTTTTCATCTACGTCTTCACTTGGTCTTCACCAATATATGATGACAAAAAATTAGGTCACCTATTTTGGCACCCTATTCACATTGGTTTAGCCGCCCACCCAGACGCGAATAAAAAATACGGGATTTATCCAGAGAGCGATATGCCGTCATTCGAATATATAGCGGCCGTTTCCGAGAGACAACATGGTTCCCGCGAGTGGGAAAAATACCTTGATTACCAAGATTTTGATAATGCACTTCGCGATCGCTTCCTTCACATCGCAAAAACTGACCCGATTTTTGTCTTGCAAAGCTATGCTTACAAACTACCACAGTACTTTGATATGCTTACTCAAGAGGTGCTTTTACCGAACCTTGGGCTAATGTTTTTGTTGGTCATTTTTTCAGTTCTCACTGGAATATATTTATGGCCAGTTGAGGAAAAACGGAATGATAAAGCCTACAGAACACATATTTTGATGTGTTTGTTCAGTTTTTTGCCCCCACTCGCGCTTTTACCGTCATTCGCTTACTCAATCGAATTCACAATTCAGTTAATCGGCTTAAAATTTCTGATTTTGACAAATTTTGGAGGCGTCTTGCGCTCAAGGTTTTTGTCGAGGAGCAATCAATGACAAATCATAAAACAAAACCTATTCACCCAAAACTGCAAAGATATTGCATTGCCATGAAGTTAGAGCGTGAAAAATATAATCTACACGTGCCTGAACTTTGTTTATTTGCATCCCATAAAGACATTGATACAGCGCTACAAATCCTGAATGAGAAAGCGACTGACATTTTTGCAGAATATGAAATACGAGGAATAACGAACGAAATACCTGAACCGACAACAAAACAAACACAGCGTCAAAAATCAGCTACAGTTTCTTTTGCAATAAAATGTATTATTTTTGCGATAATTTTTTCGTTTACAGCATATCTTGGTTCAGTTCTTGTAACCCACAAAATAAACCAGATCTCGATCGCAACTGTGGTAAAAAAACAGCTTAAGGGTGCTTCAGCGATTTTGCATTCTTGGTCAGAATTGGACCCACAAAGAAAAGACAGCCTGTTAGATGATTTTGAAAAACAACTCCATTCTATAAAGCCGTTGATCGACCGAGCAAACAACGTGTTCTATCCGAAGATTGAAAGTGAAGTGGGTAAATGAATAAAGAAACAGCACTTGTAACTGGTGCAAGTGGCATGCTCGGTTCTTACCTCACATCCGAACTTGCCAGACGTGGCTCAAACGTGGTTACTCTTGGTAGACGTTCAGTGGGTGTAAATAAAAACTTCTCAATCCACGACGTAAAAAGCAGAGACTTAATTTTCAATGCAATTGCAAGTGTAGAGCCAAAGTATATCTTTCACCTTGCTGGCGTCTTTGCTCCCGAAAATGAGTCCGATTTTGAAGATGTTAATGTCAGCTTTGGACGCATTCTTTTAGATGCCTTGGAATATTGTGGGCTTGAAAAGCATGCCCGCGTGTTATTCGTCGGCTCTGCAGCAGAGTATGGACGTCCATCTCAAAAAGACCTTCCGGTAACCGAGACCCATCCTACAAATCCAGTTTCAAAATATGGTCAATCTAAAAGGCAGTGCACACAAATTGCCTTAGAATGGTCAAAAGATGATCGACACATTGTTGTCGTCAGGCCATTCAATTTGCTGGGGTTCGGTTTATCAACATCTCTCTCAATTGGAAGGTTTATTGATCAAATTTTCAACAATTCATCAAAAAAAATTGAACTCGTTACCGGCACCCTAGATAACTATCGAGACTTTCTTGATGCTCGAGATTGTGCCTGGCTTATGTGTGAGGCTATAAGTAGAGACAGGTCAAATGGCCAAATTTATAATCTCTGCTCTGGCCAACCGATCCTGATTAGAGACCTTCTAACCTATATCATAGCCAAATCTGGAAAAAATGTACAATTCAGGACATCTGATAAATTAATTAGATCGAATGACATAAAAAATCATTTTGGATGTAACAATAAAATTAGAGAACTAGTTGGTCCAACCGACTTTATAAATTGGACCTCATCGCTTGATCACATTATTGGAGAGCAGATTAAACGACATGGTTGCTAAAAATTCACTCACAGTGATATGCCCAGTATATAATGAGGCTCAGAGTATAGAAGAATTTTATATACGACTCTGGAACGAACTGTCAGTTTCGTGCAAAGAAACCGAAAACTATGTTTTGTTTGTACTTGATAAAAGCTCAGACGAAACAGAACAAATCCTCGAGAAAATTTGCGAGAAAGACCACCGCACAAGACTTATTGTAATGGCAAGCAGATACGGGCATCAAAATGCTTTGGTTGCTGGGATTGACCATGCGGACACCGACATAGTCATAATGATGGACAGTGATTTACAGCACCCACCATCACTCATCCCAAAAATGATAGCAGAATTCGCAAGCGGCAGTGAGGTTGTCGCCGCTATTCGTGTTGAGGATAAAGCGAAGGGAGCTCTATTAAAATTTGCTTCAAGAAAATTTTATTCGATTTGGAACCATTTTTCAGGCTTGAAACTTGCACCGGGTGAGGCAGATTTCCGATTGATATCGAAGAGGGTTGCAGATGTTTTTCGCAAAAATATTCGGGAAAAAAACCCATTTTTAAGAGGTTTATTTTTTTGGATAGGGTTCAAACGATCAACAATTGAATATACCGCAGAACCACGTTTTGCAGGTGATAGTAAATACACCATTACGAGGTTAATCTCTTTCGCGACAAACAGTGTCCTCTCCTTCTCTACTGTTCCTCTTAATTATGCGATTTATTTTGGCTTGCTTGTAGCGACTATGTCACTAATTGGGTTAGCGCTTGTGGTTTTTGATTTTATCTTGCACGGTGCAGCGCCATCCGGATGGTACACTTTAACAACTTTGATACTGTTTTTTTCAGGTGTCCAATTACTTTTCATAGGATTGATTGGCAGATATGTTGGGATGATATTTGAAGAAGTGAAAAACAGGCCAACTTATATTATCGATAGGAAATTAAACTTTGACTCACTGCGAAATTTGTCTAGCAACTAAATTTAGCCCAACACATTCCATACTTCAAAAATGTCTCAATTGCGGGCATATTTTCGCACTCGTGGATTTGGACGATGAGGGTATTGAGTCATTATACCAAAAATCTTATTTCAATGGCGACGAGTATGTGAATTACGAAAATGAAGTTGATAGCCTAAGGGCCAACTTTAAAATCCGAAACAACGAACTTAAACCGTTTCTGGTTGATGATACCGGCTCACTGTTAGACGTTGGTTGCGCGTATGGATTTTATGTGAAGGAAGCAGAGACTTTATTCTCAAGTACTCTTGGAATTGATGTTGCCAGAGATGCTGTTTTGAGAGGAAGAAGTTTATTGGATGTCAACCTTCAGGTTGGTGATTTATTAACGTATGATTTTAAAGACCAGAAATTCAATGTGATTACAATGTGGGACACCATTGAACACCTTCAGTCTCCAAGACTCTATGTTGAGAAAATAGCAACCCTACTTAAACCAAATGGTATATTCGCGTTTACCACGGGAGACATATCAGCCTTGGTTCCAAAGATAAGGGGTGGTAAGTGGCGCATGATCCACCCGCCAACCCATATTCATTATTTTTCTCCGCAAACAGCAGAGAAGTTACTTGACCAATTCAACTTCCGAATTTGTATCGTAAAACACAACGGTGTCCGCAGAACGATAGGAAATATAGCACATAATCTATTCTCCATCAGAATGAATCTGCCAATTATCCCCAATACGTTGAAATGGCTAGGCCTGGATAGGGCAAGCATCTATTTGAATACATTTGATATCATGACTGTTATCGCCCAAAAGAAATGATATCATTTAAGTACATTTTGGCAGGCTTAGTCTCTTACTTAATTTACGTTTTATTACTGATCATTTCGATAAATGTTTTTCCATCTGTTCCAACCGTATGCGCTGCAATTTCTTATATTTTTGCAATATTCCTGAATTTTATAATCAATAGAACACTTGTTTTTGACAAATCTGAACAGCCGATACATCGACAGGGTGGCAAGTACGTGGTGGTAAGTTGTGTTGGATGGTCAGTCAATACCGCAGGAATCTGGATTTTCGTGGAAAAATTAGACATTAATTTAATGAAAACCCAGGTTATGTTGTTTGTCTTGGTTGGCTTATTTACATACCTAGCAAATCGAAAATGGTCATTTAAATAGATGTCGGAAAAGCCTCAACAGTTTAGCGATGAAAACGTAATGATCAGGTTATTCATAGTTGGGGCTTTTTTCTTTTACGGGTATGTTTACAGATGCCAATAGCGAAAGATGCCATGCTTCAATGAACTCGACCAAACCGACCATCTATCAAATAATCTTCAGTCATCATTATTTCTTAAGTCAGTCAGGTGTAAAATGGGAAAGATTCTAGTAACTGGTGCCGATGGATTCATCGGCTCTCATTTAGTCCAAAAGCTTGTGCAAGAGGGGTACCCAGTTAAAGCATTAGTTTTTTATAACTCGACTGGTTCAATTGGTTGGTTAAATGACTTAGATCCAGCTGAATTATCTGAAATTGAGATTATCTTTGGTGATGTTCGTGACAATTCTCAAATGTCGAAGCTCATGACAAACATTCAGACTGTTATGCATCTTGCAGCGCTAATTTCTATTCCGTATTCATATCTAGCGCCTAGGTCATATGTTGAGACCAACGTTATCGGCACACTCAATATTTTGCAAGCTGCCCGTGATAAAGGTGCCAGCGTCATCCATACCTCAACAAGTGAGGTATACGGAACAGCCAACTATGTTCCAATGGATGAAAGCCATAGTTTAATCGGCCAATCACCATATTCAGCGAGCAAAATTGCGGCTGATCAGCTTGCCTATTCATTTTTCTCATCTTTTGATTTACCGGTGCAAATTATTCGGCCATTCAACACCTATGGCCCACGCCAATCAACACGAGCAGTCATACCCAGCATAATTAATCAAATTTTAAATGGGAAAAAAGAGCTCAAACTTGGTTCATTGACACCGACTCGAGACTTCAATTTTGTTGATGACACAGTAGATGGGTTCTTGAAAGCGTTGAAGAATCAGTCTGTTTTTGGCGAAGTTATAAACCTTGGTAGTGGCTTTGAGATTTCCATTGGACAACTTGTTGAACTAATCGTGGAAGTCATGGGCGCTGACATTACTGTTATATCGGATAGCGCAAAAATCAGACCAGAGTCCAGCGAAGTATTTAGACTATTTTCATCAAACTTGAAGGCTCAAAAGATTTTAGGTTGGCAACCAGAATATGGAGGCATTGAAGGCTTAAAACGTGGATTGGAAAAGTCAATTTACTGGTATTCAAATCCGTCAAAAAATGATAATACCCACCATAATCTCGATTTCATTTAGGTGATCTAGGCCTTTGTTGCCGGAATTGAAGCTGTATGGTTGAACCATTCTCCCACCATTTACTTAGTTCTGCCAGTTTCCATGACTTGTTATCCACCCTACAAAACACCACCGCTAACTCAATTAGGGTAGTGAATAGCAAGGGAGAAACATTAGGGACTCTTGACGACTTGACTGCTAGGTACGCATTTTCCAAAAATATTTCTAGCGACGTACCGCTTGTAAAACTTTTGAAACAAGTGAAAAACTATTCAACCAATAACTTTGGACTTAGTCCACTAGTTGGTCATTATCCTAAGAGCGCGGACAACTCTGAACAACATGACATAGTGCGTATGCCACCCATGCTGATCATGGCAGGCGGCTTCGGCACGAGGATGCAAGAGCTAACCAAGCATACTCCGAAACCATTGCTGAAAATTAATGATGAACCAATAATAATGCATATCATAAATTTGGCTAAGAGACATGGTATTACTAAATTCTACATATCAATCCATTATCTCGCTGAGCAAATACAAAATTATCTCGGTGACGGGTCAGAGATAGGGGTCGCAATCGAATACATACATGAACACAAACCACTGGGAACTGGGGGTTGCCTGAGTCTTCTCAAAAAACGGTGTGGTGATATAGTTGTTTGTAACGGTGACATTATCTCTAAGGTTAACCTCCGAACCATGTTTGACTTTCACCGCTTACATCAATGTCACGCGACTATGGGAGTCACGAAATACACCGTTCGTCATCCTTTCGGCGTCATAGAATCTGACGGTTTTAAAATCCGCAAACAGGTGGAAAAACCCTCGTGGACAACATGGATAAATGCTGGTTTGTATATAGTTAATTTGAGCATCCGAAAAACAATCAAAAAATCAGAAGTTATTTCAATGCCACAAGTGATGCAGCGTCTTATCGACGATGGTAGCCCAGTCATACAGTTTCCAATTTATGAGGAGTGGTCAGACATAGGATCTAAGGATGATTATGTTCAAAGAAATTGATGGAGATGTCACTTTTTGCAATCACCACTCAAGAACAATGCAGTATAGTCAATTATGGAATATTTAGAAAAATCCCTCGTGGGCCCGAGGGAATGTAACCTAGGCCAACTTCCATGAGAGTCCTAATTACTGGCAACTCTGGTTTTGTTGGCTCCACCCTTGAATCGAAACTGCAGCAAAGTCGCGCAGAAATCTTCTCTATTAGCCGTGATTTAACCATTAAAAATCACACTAAACAACAGGTGTCAGTGAGTGAGCTTAATGATGCTCCGATTGACGTAATTTATCATTGCGCTGCGTCTCACCCAGCCATCTCAAAATACGAAATCGATATTTATGAGGGCAATGTTCTGTTTTCGCAAAAAATAATTGATGTTGCTGAAAAAACCAATGCAAAGGTGTTTGTATTTTGTTCTACAATTTCAATTTACGGCACACATCGGCCCGGTTTACTTGAACTTAGCTCTGAAATCATAGAACCATCAGCGTACGGTAAATCAAAGAAAACGGTGGAAAATATTTTGATTGATTGGGCAAAAAATCACACGTGCAATTATCACATCGTCAGGCTACCGGGGATAATTGGAAGAGGAGCTCATCAAACGTTTTTGGGCAAACTAACCAAATGCTTGCTGACGAACAACAGTTTAACGATAAACCACCCAGAATCACTTTATAACCACGGTGTTCTTATTGACGATTTGTGCAACTTTCTCATTTCTCTTGGCAATATGACTAGCCAGTCTTCCTTATGCCAGTTGGGCAGTGACAACCCGGTAACATTGAATCGAATTGTTGAAATTTTGTCAAATTCTCTCAATAAGCGATCAAAAAATATTCGATTTTCTGACACTCTAAGTGGCCCAATTGACATATCAGATGCCAAAGAATTGGGTTATAAAAGCGTTTCAACGGAGACACTTATTCAAAAATTTTTAAATACCCAACGGAACTCATGCTAATTATATTCCCATACAAGAACCTGATGCGCTTCTTTTTAAAGATGCATCCCAAGGCTTTTTTCTTTCTACTATTGATGACTCTATTAGAGAGCTCTATCTCGGTCTTAACCATAATAAGCGTAGCTCCGTTTGCTGATTTTCTTAATGACCCCTCCCTGCAAGACGTCAATAAAATAACCTCACGAGTAGTATCTATTTTGGATTACTATGAAGTCGAAAAAACGCTCATATTTTTCGGAGCATTTTTTATAGCCTTAAACTTACTACGGTCATTGGCTGACATTCTGCTTAGATACACGAGCCTTGCTATTAAGTATCAAATGATTGAGAAAATTAATTGTGACCTTGCGTCAAGCATAATTACAGCGAACTGGTCTTACATCAGGAAACTATCATCAGGCAAGATGATGAATACATTAAATAGAGAGACAATGGCAGTTGGGGATTGCGTGGGCGTGCTGTGCACGCAGATCTCAGCTTTTTTGAAATTTATAGTTTTGATACTTTTTCCAATTTCACTCTATCCTGGTTTCATGCTTACTTTAATCGCCATATTATTGGGTTTAATTTTTCCATACTTGTTTCTTCAAAAGTTCAACTACAGAATTGGAAAATTAAGCACCTCAACATCTAATCAATGTATTGAAAAGCTTGCAGAAATCATCCGTGCAACCAAATCAATCAAGTCTTTCATAAAAGAAAAAAAAGTCATCGAAGATTATAGGAATATCTTACGTGGACACTTTGCAGCTGCAAAACAGTCACACACGCTTAGCCATGCAATTTCAAGCAGTTACCAGTCGCTAGGCATTGGCGCAGTAATCATAACCACAATTATATTCGACGAAATGTTGTTGTCAGAATTAGCGGTGGTGGTATGGTCGATGATCCAAGCATTGCCACTAATTGGCAGAATTCTTGGCGCTAACTCTGTGATCATAAATTATTTTCCAAGTTTTGAGCAAGTTCAAAAAATTAAAAACGAGTCTTTACTTGAAAGAGAATTTGCTAGTGGCAAGAAACTCAAACAAGTTAACGATATTCTCTTCAGGAACGTGAGCTACTCAGTTAAAAACAAAAGAATACTTGAAGACATTAACCTCAGTTTTGAGAGCAACTCAATCAATGCCGTTTGCGGCAAATCTGGCTCAGGAAAAACAACTTTGGTTGAAATGATAAGTGGTTTTGCGAAACCAACTATGGGTTCAATCAAAATTAATGGTGATTTTCTCGAGAACTTAAATGTTTTCTCTGTAAGGAGCAAAATTGCGTATTGTTCTCAAGAAACATTTTTGTTCTCTGGTTCAATCTATGACAACCTTGCATTCGTCAAACCAAATGTTTCTCGGGACGAGGCTCTGCGGGCACTAGAGTTTGCCGATGCTGATAAAGTCATCAAAAAAATGGCTAACGGCATCGACTCAGATATTGGAGAATTTGGCAACATTCTTAGTGGAGGCGAGCGTCAAAAAATCGGTATTGCCCGGGCAATTTTGATGAAGCCAGATATTTATATTTTTGATGAGACAACCTCCTCAATCGACACGAACTCCGAAAATAAAATTTTTGAAAACATAAAAGCATTGTCAAAAACAAGTGTTGTTATCTTCATAACACATAATCACAGCATATTAAATTTTGCGGACACAATATACTTTCTGGAAGATGGTAATCTTGTTGATCATGGGCCTCTCAGAACTTTGAAACACCGCTCTCCAAAATTTCGAAAATTTATAAATAAAGCGTTAGCCTGAAATTGAAAAATGAAAGACGCTTCATTGCATTAGCTAAAACCATTTGACTTATTTTTAGGGCTGAATTTACAACATAATATCAACGGTAAATCCAAGGGTTAACATTTGAATGATTGGAAAAAAAACTTAAGTGTTGGAACAGCGAGTTTTGGCGGAAACTATGGCCTTTTTTCTGCGAAAAATAAAATCACAGACTGTGAATTATTTGAAATATTTGCAACAGCTAAACAACATGGAATCCGATCTATCGATACCTCACCATTGTATGGAGATGCAGAGGTTAGGTTGGGCACTCTTGGCGTACAGAACCTCCTGATTTCATCAAAGGTCTGGGCGTCGCCCAACCTAGAAACCATAGATAAGACTGATTTTGGTTTTCTCGTTGAAAAGTCACTCAAAAGACTCAAGGTTAAAAAATTAGATGCTGTGCTGTTGCACAATACAAATGAAATAAAACCAGATCTACTACCCCGTTTAATTTCAGAATTGAGTCTACTTAAACAAAAACAACTATGCGAAAAAATAGGCATTTCCTGTTACGAGGCAAATCAAGCTCTAGAAATAATCAAGAATTTTGATATCGACGTCGTGCAAGTGCCCGGAAATATTCTCGACCGACGCCTTCTGACAAGTGGTCTCCTCGCAGTTTGCAAGAAAAAGGACATCGAGGCTCATATCAGGAGTATTTTTCTTGGTGGCTTACTTCTACGATCCACTCCAACTATCCCAAAAGAATTCCAAAAATGGAAAAAGTTGTTGAAACTTTGGGAGAGTTGGCTTGAGCTTGAGGGCATAACCCATCTTCAAGCCAACATGAGCTTTGCCCAATATTTGCTCAAAGAGGGTGCATCAAAAATTATCGTCGGAGTGAGCTCCGCTGAAGAGCTCTTAAAAATAGTTTCAACAAGTAGTGTCCAATTGTCAGGCATTCCCGAGAACTTAGCTACTGATGACAGACAACTGATAAATCCGTATAATTGGCAATAACATGAAGATAGTTTGCATTGTCCAAGCGAGATGCGCGTCAACAAGATTGCCAAATAAAGTTTTGATGCCGCTAGGTGACAAGACAGTCTTATACTATGTGTTAAGCCGTCTCAAAAAATCAAAAAAGCTAAATGAAATAATAGTCGCCACTACAAATCTGCCCTCGGATAACAAACTCGCTACGTACGTCCAGAAACTCGGCTACAGAATATACCGCGGTGATGAGGAGGATGTGCTAAATCGGTATATCTCCGCAGCTCAATACACTCACGCAGATGTAGTGGTGCGCATAACCGCAGATTGTCCACTTATTGATCATCGCATTGTTGATACTGTGCTCAATGAATTCCAAGGTAATGAATTCGACTATGTCAGTAATGTCGGGTCACCAAGTTTCCCTGATGGTATGGATGTCGAGGTTTTTCATGTTGATGCAATGATAAAGTCCTCTAAACTGGCATCTGAAAAACATGAGAGAGAGCACGTTACTGTTCACTTGAGAGAGAGTGGATTGTTTAAAGTTAAAAATGTACTCAACGACATTGATCTTTCAAATGTTCGATTAACAATCGACACCTCAAGCGATTACGATGCGGTAGTTTCTATATGTGAACATTTTTACCCTGATGTTCATTTCGAACTAAACTCAATTATGAAGTTTCTTGAAAGTCAAAAAGAAGAGTTTGCTCACATTCTTAATTCACCAAGTCGAAATGAAGGTATGCGTCTAAACAAGGGACAAAAATTATGGCAACGTGCAAAAAAAGTCATCCCTGCAGGCAACATGTTGTTATCCAAGAGGCCAGAAATGTTCCTGCCAGAGGGTTGGCCGGCATACTACAGCCGAGCCAGTGGATGTGATGTTTGGGATCTAGAGGGTAACAAGTACACCGATATTTGTTTAATGGGAATTGGTACCAACATTCTTGGGTATGGACATGAGGAAGTAGACATCGCTGTCGGCAATGCAATTGCTAACGGCAATATGAGTACTCTCAATTGTCCAGAAGAGGTCTACCTTGCAGAAAAGCTGGTTTCCATGCACCCATTCGCGGACATGGCTCGATTTTGTCGCACCGGTGGAGAAGCAAATACTGTTGCGATTAGATTAGCGCGCGCGGCGACCGGTAAGGAAACCGTAGCAATTTGCGGTTATCATGGTTGGCACGACTGGTATTTATCCACTAACCTAGCGGATAAAGATGGTTTGAAACAACACTTGTTGCCCGGGTTATCCACCTCTGGTGTGGCCGCCTCCCTTAAAGGTTCAACAGTTGCATTCGAATATAATAAAATTGATCAACTGAAAAAATTAATATCAGAGAATGACTTAGCCGCAATAAAAATGGAGGTGGTTCGTAATTATGAGCCACAAAACTTTTTTTTGCATGAGGTAAGAAAGATCGCCACCGAAAACAACATAGTTTTAATTTTTGATGAATGCACTACTGGTTTTCGAGAAACCTTTGGGGGAATACATATGAAATATGGCGTTAACCCTGATTTGGCAACGTTTGGGAAGGCGCTGGGTAATGGCTACGCAATCACTGCAGTTATTGGTGCCAAAGCAGTCATGGAAACAGCAAATGACACATTTATTTCGAGCACATTTTGGACAGAGAGAGTCGGCAACGTGGCTGCAATCAAAACTCTTGAGATAATGGAGCGGGATAAGACATGGGATTATATCACTGACATCGGGCGGTATCTTCAAACCGGAATCAAGAGTATTGCAAACACACTCTCACTACCGATCACTTTTTCTGGTATCCCGGCGCTCAGCGGCTACTCTTTCAACGGATCTAATTCCGCTAAATACAAAACTTTTATAAGCCAAGAACTCCTCAAAAAAGGTTATCTCGCAAGCACCGCTACTTACACTTCAATCGCGCATTCCGAGCAAATTATTGATGAGTACCTCAAGAATATGGAACCGATCTTTGAGACTATTAAGGATTGCGAAGATGGTAGAGTAATGATAGATGAAATTTTAGATGGTCCAGTTTGTCACAGCACCTTTGCTCGGTTGAATTAGAAAATTTCAATGAGCGTAGTCTGCGATATAATTAATCGGAAAATTAAAGGTAGCAGATATAAAATTGCCCGCACGAAAACTCAGCAAGCGCCCAAGATATAAAGAACTACAAATTGATAAAACAGTTCTATGAGGCGAAAGGGCAGATTGAGATTTGACGATGCAAACACTAAGAGAACCCAAAACAAATACAAATTATTAGACACTCACATTGCAAATTGTGTCCGCACCCCATTTAGAAAATGTTGGAATTTTATGGAAAACACTGAATATCATCAAATTCGAGAAGCTTACCGACAGACCTCTTTTGATTTGGATGGCTGTCCAAAAAGATACGTCTTTATTCTAACAAACAAATGCAATCTTTCTTGCAGTTTTTGTTTTCAAGACAGAAAAGGTCTGCCGAATAAAATGACAGCATCTGATTGGATTGCGGTTTCAGACAAACTCCCAGACTCCTCGCACATCACTCTGACTGGAGGTGAGCCTCTAGCTTTTGGCGGTTTTACTGAAGTCCTTCGGCACATATCAAAACGGCATACCGTGAATATTATCTGCAACGGCGTACTACTAAACAAAGACTTAATCGACTTGTTTACAGAAGTGGGAAGTGTCCAAATTCTGTCAGTTAGCATTGACACTATCGGGAATTATAATCGAGATGTTACGCCTACTCAGTACGAAAAAATGGTCGAAACACTCCAATACCTGCGGGAAAAGCAACAAGCTAAAGAGACTAATATTATCTTGGATACCAAAACAGTGGTAACGGATATGGATAGTCACTCACTTTTTGATATATATAAGCACTGTGTAGAAAATCTAGGTTCCGAAACACACTCATTTCAGTTTTTTAAAGGCAGTCCGGTGCAGCACAGTGACAAAATGTTTCATTTTGACTCAATCCATGACACACCTGAGCCTTACGAGTACCAAACGATAGACGTCATAGCGAACGAGTTTGAGAAAATTCGAGCCTATTGTGCGAAGCACAATACGCGTTGTTTTTCTCATCCAAAGTTCATTGACTTTAGTGATTTTTCACAGAATTATCTCGAAATACTAAACACCACCATTAACAAACTAGTGTTCGAAAGCCAAGATTATGAACCTTGCAAAGCGCCGTGGGAATCTGTGCACATAAACGCTGATGGCGCCACATTTCCATGTCTTGCCGTGAACTTTGGTGATATTCGTCATTTCGGCTCGGTTGAAGATTTATTTGCGGGTGACGTCGCCACTAATTTTCGAGGCCTTCTTCGGCAATGTGGTACGTTTCAGGCTTGTCACCGTTGTGGTTACCTTAAACTTGCACAAGGATCAGAAAATTGAATCTCAGCAATGCCATCGACAACATCAAATTCAAGGGTGCCTTCTGGAGTGTTACAAATTTAGTTTCACCGTTCCAAACTAAGACAATCGGGCATATCTCGAAGGAAAAATTCAACCAGCTCAAGGAAATTGGCTTTATACGAATTGAGGCTGTCTTTGGTTCAGAGGAACTCAAACGCATTCATCAGGAAGTTAACCAAATCTTAGATTTGGGGCAGGTTATAGAAGATGGGCACTATGAGAAAAGGCCAGGAAATCTTAAGATAAAGCACTTACAGAATTATTCGGTGTTCTTAAACGATTTTCGTAGTCACCCAGTTTTCAGATATTTCAGTTTAATGTTCTACGGTTGGTATAAAAGACCGACAATTTTATATTCAGTCACTAGCGACAAGTTTCATAGTTCCAAGTTTGTTGACGGAGACTGTGATGAACAAATTGCTTCTGAACCACACATAGATAGCTATAAAAATTACCTGAAAATTATAATTTTACTATCAGATGTAGACAAAAATAATGGCCCTACTACGATGGTGAATAGCTCCATCAATCATCCAATAATGCAAGCTCACTTTGAAAAGAAAGCCTCCAACAAATCTGCGGGCTTAATTTCTCAGTCAGATACAAACAAAGTTGTCAAAGACTGTGGTACCTCACAACTCGTCGGCAATGCTGGTGATATCTTTATTGTGAATACAAAAAATCTTCACTGGGCCGGTTCGTTCAAAAAGGGCATTAGGAAAATTCTGTGGTTATACTATTAGACCACAAAACTGAACCGTTAACGACTGCAGATCGCTTACAAGGTGTTGGTCTATGCGGACAGATAAAGCGTCGAAAAATAAAATAATAATCCATACAGACGACTTGGGATTAAGCTTTGGGTTTAATGAAGCGATACTCGCTGCTGCTCTCGAGGGAAACATCACAAGTACGTGCGTGCGGGTCAACGGTGCAGCGTATCAAGATGCGTTAAAAAGAGTTAAACCCCAGCTCTTAAAGCTAGGCGTTGGCATTGGATTGCATCTGAATGTTGTTGAGGGTACGTCGCGGAGAAATGTCGATTTCAGTAGATCTTTACTCTGTGACAGTCAAGGCGCATTCACGAAGGGCTTTCTTGGTCTTCTAGTGAACAGCTGGCGAGAAAAATTCTTGAGAGAAATTGAGGAGGAGTTCAGATCTCAGATCGAAACCTATATTCGTGATTTTGGAAAACCAGACCATTTCAATAGCCACCAACATTCACATGCAATACCAGCATTGTTTACTTTAGTTTGCAAATTAGCAAAAGAGTATGACGTTGGATTTGTTAGAAATCCCGATGAGATCATATATTGGCCATCGCCACTGACGCAGCACTTTTCGCGGAAATTGCCTGTCAATTTTATCAAGCAAATCGTGCTGAAAATTTGCTCAAAGTTCAACAAATCACAACTTAAATCAAGCAGTGTAAGAAGCAATGACCATTTTATTGGAGTGCTTTTCACTGGGACCATGTCTATTTCAGCTTTGAGTAAGGGCTTGGAGGTCATTCAGAAAAAAAATACCAAAGGTAAACTGATCGAAGTTTTGTTTCACCCCGTTAAAATAATTGGCTCTCAACAAGAAGTTTACATCGATCGGTCAGTTCGCGATTACATTATTGATATGGATAGGGAAAAAGAATTATCAACTTTAATCGAGATCGATATGAACAACTTCGCCAGATCATTTGGCTGCGAGTTGGTAAATTATTCGCGTTGTAAAAAAATGAACTCGCCGAGGTCGTTTACTTCAACTAAATCTCACAAGACTAAACCCAAAGAAGATAATTATTCCAAACTTCGAGTGCACGTGATTATTGATGAGACTCCTTTTTTTCACCCAAGATATCTTGACTGGATCGTTAGAGAGTCAAAACACGCAATTATTACCGGTATTACGATTGTCGAATTACCTAATGGTGGAAAGTTACAACAATATCTTGTCAAAAATTGGCGCAATCTTGGTTTAACTAGCTTTGGTGTTATTGCATTAAGAAGTCTTATCCAAAGGATTAACGCTCAAGCCTTTCGGCATTTTGGCTTTAGAACATATGGCAGCGTGAAAGAGATAGCAAAAAAGAACCAGATACCTTTTGTTTGTGTCAATTCTATCTCCATGCCTGAATACTTCACATTTTTGAAAAGCACAGATCCAGATTTAATTTTATCATCCAATTCGCTATACTTACCAGAGAATATACTTGAACTTCCAAAGCGCGGGTGCATTAATCGCCACTCGTCATTATTACCATCATATGGGGGTGTACTTCCCATATTTTACGCTTTATCTCAAAATGAAAACGTTGTCGGTGTGACCGTACACAAGATGGTATCTGAAATTGACGAAGGCGAAATTTTAGTACAGAAATGTCTACCAGTTTATCGCAAAGACACCGTTTTTAGCTTATACAAACTTTGCTTTGAACTCAGTGCAGTCGCCACTGAGGAAGCTTTTTTTGCAATTAGAACAGGTGCAAAATTGCACAAGAGAAATTTTATTAAGACAAAAAAAAGCTACAACAGCTTCCCTGATGACAAAGACTGGATGAGGTTTAACGAGTCCGGCCATCATTTTTCATAGATTTCTTAATTGAATGCCAACCTCAAGAGATGGGAATAAACATGAACAGAGACTTACAAAGACATCATGAAAGTCTTGCAAAAAAGGGATGGACTATTCGCGAATTTCAAGACAAAAGCGTTATCACGGATCACGTCAACGTTATCTCGAGAGAATTAGGTTGCGATCTCGATAGTATCCAACAAAAATTCCAAACTCGAGAGGAGCAATATCTTTTTATGGAAAAGTTTTCTGAAGTTCTTAATAATATGGAGTTCACTAAAAAGCTTTTTTTGAGAGAGACGCCGTTTATCAAGTCTTTACTTGGGCCAGATATTCTCATTCAGCAAAAAGTGTTTCTCAGATTACAAAAACCGCACTGTGAGTCTGACTCACCGGGACTGCATAGAGATACGTTTTATGGCAACTCTGTTGAACATATCAATTTTTGGGTTCCACTTATAGAGCTATTTCCCGGAGCTGGATTGGCTTTAGTTGAGGGGTCTCACCTCACGCCGTCAGTCAATGTAAGGCACACAGAATATAAAGATGACGACCGAAAAAATGTCTCAAAGGGCAGCCTAGCAAATAAACTAGGGTTTGTGTACGCGCCCAAAATAGATGATAGCATCAGCAAACTCTCCGGCGGAGAATTAAAAATAGTAACCCCTAAGCTAGGTGAGTATTTGGTGTTTTTTGGCAACATGATACACGGTGGGTCTAACGAGTCATCTCATCCAAGAGTTTCTTTTGATATTCGTTTTACGCATCCATTCCATCATTCTTCTGTAGATAGTCAATTTTTCACTGTGTTTAGTCAGGGAGTCGTATCTCAGGTGAAAGAAAAATTCCTATCAAAATAGCTCTATCAGGGCACCATCGTTTTTGAATCTTTTCCTTACAAGAGCGGCGTGAACTTGTGGTAAGCAGTTGAGGATGGGAATGTTATCAGGTCTATTGGCAACACTATAGATTGGGCGTCCATGAAGAGTTTTCCCTTCAAGTTTTGGATCGTCATCCACAAAGTATTTAACATGCTGCTCTAAATTTGCATAAAACAGGCTGCCAAGCATACCCGCACCATACAAAGCAACTGTCTCAACCCCGCTGTTAATTCTAGCAACTGTTTTCTCGATCGATAATAACTTTTGAACCACTTTAGTTAGAGGGTTTTGCATTTCGTCAATTGGTTTTTTTCCGACTGTGTGCATGCTCGATAATTCGCCAGGCACAATGTTCTCAAAATAGTGACCCTCGAGTTCAAGCAAAAAACTGAAAGTGTTTACCAGCGAACGTTTGGAAAAATGATGTTTGTGGTCGATGACATAGCTATCAGTTGGCTGGTTAGCGACATCGGGAACTTGAACAAATACTTTTCCATCACTTTTGATAGCATTTTTAATGACGAAAAGTGACGTCTCAAGCTCCACTAAATGCTCCAAAACATGGATGAGAGTTACAATATCAAATTTGTTTTTTATTTCATCATTTGGGCCGTAATAGAGTGATCCGAGGCTTTGTATACCCTCACGATACTTTTCACTGACGTCTAATCCTGCAAGAGGAGCTTTATGATTGGATAACTGCGACAAAAATGCTCCCCTCTGACAACCAAAGTCAAGAAGACTTTTTTGACTAAAATTGGTTATTCTACGTTCTAGAAAATCAAAAATTTTTTTAGATTTTCCAACCGTTGCCACCCCATTCTCGAAAATGATTTTATCCCCAGTGGTCTCGTTTCCCCAAAGCTCATAGCTTTCATAGTCACATCCACTCATGACTGTTTCGTCATCTTTGAAAAGGTGATTACAATTCTCACAATAAAATAGGGAGAAAAATGACCGAACAGGTGTCCAGTCAGACCTTACAGAGAATGGAAGCGCAGAACGAAAAATTTCATCTCTTGGGCTGTCACAAATAGGGCATTGACATCGCAATGTAGGTAATCCTTTGCAAAAAAATAGCTTTTGAGTATATGGCTGAGTAATAAGATCTTATAATCAAAACATAGCCAAATGATGATCAAAGGCCTGAAGAGTAGAGCAAAATCTTTTACCACTACAATAGTTCCGACCACGATTTACCTTAGCATGGTGTCTTAGACTCAGACTAGCCTTTATTTTTAGATATCAGCTAATACTCGATTACTAGTGTTTAATTTATGCCAAGACTCCTGAGGCAATTTGCTCAGTCAAGATAACGACACACTGCCATGAAAAATAGCACCCAAATGTGCCTAGACTCATGCTTCCATATTGCTTGATATGATTAGAGCAAGTTTTCTGTTGTACCTCACACCAATTTATTGTTTCTGTAACCGCTTACTTTCATCTCATTATTGTGCGTTTTTCTTCTCCTCTATTTCACTTTAATTAACGAAGAATGCGCTTGATTATTTGATGACTTGATGTTTAAACTGCTGCTCTCAGGCTAGTTCCTGCTCTGAGGAACAGAATTTTCTTTGTACCGGTATACCGTTCATAGTGTGTGAAACTGCTGGTCTTACCCCTCCATTGGCCTCTCTAAATCAGTAGCAATTACATTTGGAGCCTTCGTCTTGAGAAACGATCCAGAAATTAACGCAGATCTCAGTACATATTCATCAAAAGAAATTGAAACCTTCACTGCCTTCAAAAAACAGCTTGATAATTTCTCAGGCGGACCTGGTTTACTGATGTCTAATTTTTCAAGGTTTGTGAGATTCCAGGACACAACTCGATTTCTCATTATGTACGAACTCTATAAAAAGATTGTAAATGTACATGGCAGTATAATTGAAATCGGAGTTCTTAACGGTTTCAATATTTTTTCATTTGCACATTTTTGTGAAATCTTTGAGCCGAGAAACTACACGCGAAAAATTCTCGGTTTTGACACATTTGAGGGACATACATCTCAAATCCTCGAGAAAGATGGTGAGGTTGGGCTGGCAGAATCTACTGAAGGCTTCGCCACGCACTCATATGATGAACTGCAAAAATCAGTAGAGCTTTTCAACAACAGTATCCAGTTTAACCAATTCGAAAAAATACGCCTTATAAAAGGCGATGCAGTCAAGACAATCCCAGAATACTATGAAAACCACCCAGAATTGCTGGTTTCGCTTCTCATTTGTTATACCGATATCTATGCCCCGACTAGAGTTGCCTTAGAAAAATTTTGGCCTCGCATGCCTAAAGGCAGTATAGTGCTGATCGCATCATCAAATTATGAAAAGTCACCGGGTGAGATTACCGCCTTTGACGATGTATTGGGCGTTGGAAATTTTGAATTGAGGAGATTCCCATTTGCAACACGAGCGAGTTATATCGTCAAATAAGATGTTCATATTTACGAAGAAAATGTGTACCAATACGAAAATTTTTGGCCTTTGATGTAGCCGGTTCGAATTGATCCCAAAACAGCTTTTGCAGTTCTGTGTCCCGCTTACTTTCTTTCCAGCGTCCTGCCAATCGTTGGTCCATTTCTATAACAACTTGTTTGATTTCTTCCTCTGTGTTTTCGACCGCAATGATACCTCGCTTATCCAAATCAGCCGTCAAAATCAAGTCTTTCAGCACTCCGTTGATCATTTCTCCAAAGCTCAGGAGACGATCCTCCTCTTGAGAAAAATACATTTTGGGAATAAATAAAGCGCAGGGCATATAGCGCAAGGAATTTTTGATATTGGTCCAATTATGGAAAACTATTGGTTTTTTGAACATATAAGGAAGAATGTTGATACCCGTGTCTCCTGTAATGAAAAATTTACAATTCTTTGTGAGATACAGATCAAGTAAATCAGTTTGTTTATCTGTCGCTGAATACAGTGGAACCTTTGGCAAACCCTCCTGGTCCAACCTTTTTTCAACACGAGTTCCCATCCGAACACACGAAAAACCATTGCCATTTAGATGCTTGACCGCAGCTGCAAGATTATTGATGTTGGAGTCTCTAAAGTCGTGGTGACTCCAATCTTTTGCTGGGGAAACTGATTTTAGGTAAGATGAGTCTCGATTATGGAAACAAACAAATGGAGCATCAATCTGTAAACCTCTAAATTCCTTTTCCGCCCTGGAACCTGGACTATCATCAAAATCAAAGTCAAGCGGGGGTGCCTCGACCATTAACTTTAAATATTTGGGATCACCATTAATTAGGGTCCAGTCTTTCATCGGGTATACGTACAGGTTAGCCCCAAGTTTTTGATTAAGTTTATGAGCCAAATGAAGAATCGGGGATAATTTCAAAACTCGAATATGTTGTTTCCAGAGGGATAGAAACGGTTCGTTCACTTCATATGGAACACTTGGTCTATTAAAATATAAGTTAACAACTTTTGATCTTTTACCTAATTTTAAATGCCAATCCAAATTATAGAACCAACCCAGTCGGCTAGCATCGATTGGTGCAGTTCTCAACAAAAGTAAATTGCACTCGTGCAAGACGCGTTGCAAAAGCAAAAGGGCTATCGCCGGCAACATTGCCAACCCATAAACGATCAAACGGACTATAAATTGTGGTTTATAAAGTTTGCGTATAAACAAAAAACGTCCTCAATTCGATCCTTAGGGTTTTCAGACTGTTGCTATGTTCGGGTCAATAATCTTTTCGCTGATTATTTTCTAATGAGTTGTTCTAATTCTTGAATTACATAATCAAATTCATGATCTCTGAGTCCATAGTATAGAGGCAATGACAGAGCAGATTTGTAATATTTCTGACTATTTGGGAAAGCAGATCGACGAAAGCCCTGCCTTTCATAAAAGGGTTGATTAACCACTGGGATATAGTGCACTTGAGTAATGATCCCTTTTTTTCTCAGTGCGTTCATAAAATCAGAACGAGGCATTAACAATTTTGCAAAATCAATTGAAACAGGCATTAAATGGTTGGATGAAATTTCGTGATCGATCTGTTGAGCAAGAGTTACATTCGGCGTCACCTCGATCCAATCTTGATACTTTCGGACAAGCTGGCGCCTTCTTTCCATAAAACTCTCCAGCTTACTTAATTGTGAAGTAGCCAGAGTGGCCTGTATGTCGGTGAAGCGATAATGGAATCCTAACTCCACCATTTCATAGTACCATGGGTTTACAGTTCCGTTTGTTAGAGCATCTTTTGGATTATGAAAATCGCTCTCCGCCCCAATAATGCCGTGCGAACGTGCTCGCTTTAAAGCCCGGTAGATATTTTTATCATTTGTTGTGACTACTCCGCCTTCTCCGGCAGCTATAGATTTAACTGGGTGAAGAGAGAACACTGTGCAGTCTGAATATTTGCATGAACCAATCATTGCTCCACAAGGGTAGCGCCCTCCCAAGCCGTGAGCAGCATCTTCAACGACATGTTTTTTGAAACTTTTTGCAATGCTGCTAACCTCTGAAATGCCCTCCCCTGTACCCGCAAACAGGGTTGGCGCAACAACATGTATGTCTGGAAATGAGTTAAGCGCTTTCTCAACACCGGTAGCACAAATATTCAGTGTATGACTGGTAATATCCGAGAAATGTACTGAGGAGCCACAAAAATGGGCTGCGTTTGCGGTGGAAACGAAGGTTATGGGTGATACCAAAACGGTCTTGCTAGGCGCAACGCCAAGTACCTTATAGGAAATGTGCAGTCCAGCTGTTGCTGAGGATACAGCTACAGCGTATTTTGCACCTGTATACTCAGCGATTTTGGTCTCAAATCTCTCTATAGCAGGACCTTGTGTTAACGATCCAAAAAGCATGGTATTTCGAACTGCTTTGACGTCGTCCTCATCAACAAAATGACGGCCGTAAGGTATCAAATTTCCAATAATTGAGAGCTGATCAGATATTTGGCAATCGTTTTTTAAGGAAGCGATAGCGTCATTGATCGTGATACCTTTAAAATTCAATCTAGATCGAAGCTTTTTATCGCTCAAACTCAAATTTACTGGCCTTTTTACTTTCCGACGCAATCGCGAAGCTTGGATTGGTTGTATCAATTCCGATTCCAAACCCTGAGACTCCGCCAGTCTCACGCCAAACTCATATTTGGAAATACTGTCTCTGGCGCATACGTTGAAAACACCCTCGCTATTTAATTCGACCAATTCATGCACAATTCTGATTAAGTCAGTTACATTTATTGGCGAAAACACAACATCATCGTAGAGAGTTACGTTTTGGTTTGAACGAAGCGCATCAATTATATAGTCAGAAAATGAGCGTCGGTATTTTGGCCCCCAGCCAAAAAAGCAAGTCCGTATTATCAATGATTTTGGATGAACTTCTTGGACCAAACTTTCAGCTAAAGCTTTATGACACCCGTATGTATTTACCGGATGAATTGAGTCGTCCTCAGTATATTTAGCGCTTGCTCCGTCAAAGAGGTGATCTGTCGAAATATGAGCCAATGGGATATTTAACTTGAATGCTTGACGTGCAACATTGACAGCAATATCAACGTTTGACGATTTGGACTCAGACGGAAACTCTTCGCACAGATCCACATCGGTCAACGCAGCAGTGTGCACAACCAGATCAGGTTTTATTATCTTTAAAACCCTTCCAATTTCAGAAGAGTTTTGAAGGTCTACGAATTGGGTATTAATGCCGTCGATCGACAAGCTTCTTTTGTGAAGAAATAAGTACACCTCATCAAATTGTTTGCGAGCAAGCGCCCAATTTAATCCAAGCAACCCAGACCCGCCCGTAATGACGATGCGCGACACTAATATGCTCCCTATTCCGAAAACATATTTTCGTCAATCCATGATCTCAAATCATCAGATGACATCCATTCTTGATTTAAGTGAGATTGGTAACTGAAATTCGGATCTACTTTCACGCCATTACCAATTCTATACGGATCTCTTGCCCAACCGTGGATATTCGGCAAAATTCTATAATGCCCATCGTATTCAAACGTGAAATCTGCATCTTCTAAACCTATCATTTGCTCATGCAATTTTTCTCCAGGCCTGATACCAATGATATCATGTTTCGCATCAAGCGAAACGGCCTTTGCTATTTCCAGAATGTTCATCGATGGGATTTTTTTTACAAAAATTTCGCCGCCAACCATCTCATCAAACGCGAGCCAAACCAAATCGACAGCATCTTCCAAGCTAATCATAAAACGGGTCATTCTTGGGTCTGTTATTGGGAACCTTCCGCTATCTTTTAACGAGATTAGATATGGTATTATAGACCCACGAGACCCCATGACATTACCGTACCTAACCACAGAGAAGACAGTTGATCCAATACCATTTTTCGGATTTGATGCTACAAACAGCTTATCTGAAGCCAACTTTGTTGCACCATACAAATTAATTGGATTAGATGCTTTGTCTGTGGACAATGCTACACAGCTCTTTACCCCTACTTCTCTGCAAGCATCAATTAGGTTCATGGCGCCCAGGACATTGGTTTTGACGCACTCTGACGGATTGTACTCCGCGGTTGGAACAATTTTTGTGGCAGCGGCATGAACCACATAATCAACTCCATCAAAAGCACGAAATAGCCTGTCACGATCTCTCACGTCCCCAATAAAAAAACGAACACGGTTTTCATCACCGTACAACTTGGCCATTTGCCATTGCTTCATTTCATCACGGGAAAAAA
>Ga0181569_10000690_pt1 | contig 26081 bp, 21 predicted proteins | sample 101ome_19_FD_132452 | JGI IMG/M metagenome (GOLD analysis project Ga0181569, IMG submission 132452) | Coastal salt marsh microbial communities from the Groves Creek Marsh, Skidaway Island, Georgia - 101405AT metaG (megahit assembly) | ecosystem: Environmental > Aquatic > Marine > Intertidal...
CGAGCCAGCAACCCTCTTTCAGGCCGTGCACATAGCCGACTTGTATAACCCTGCACCGTCCACCTAGGTCGTATAGCTCCACGTTCCGGGTCGATGCCGCGCACTCATACCGCAGGCTTTTCACAGGCTATAGGCCCGATCACATACGCGTGATCGACCTGCACTTTGGAGGCAGCTCATGTTAAACGTCGCTATCTGCGGCCTGCGCCGCGGAGCGAGTTTCGCCCGCATCTTCCCCCTTTTTGACGAATGTCGCCTCAGCGCGGTATGCGACGCAGATGAAAAGCTCCTAGCTCGCTTTGCCGTCGACCTGCCCGACGTACAGCGCTTTACGCGCTTTGACGACCTGATCGATACGCAGCCCGACATATGCGTCATCGCCTCGCCGGTGGCGCTGCACGCAGAGCAGAGCATTGCGGCGCTGCAGGCCGGCTGTCACGTTTTACAGGAAGTCTTTCTAGCCGAAACGCTCGAACAGTGTCGCCAGCTTTACGAGGCCGTTAAGGCACATCCCAAACAGACATTTATGCTCGCCGAAAACTGCTGCTACTGGCACTTTGTACTGGAGTGGAAAAAGATGTGGCAGACAGGTCAACTAGGTGATCTGATACACGGCGAAGCCGAGTATGTGCACGACGTCCGCTCGCTGATGAGCGACGAACAGGGCCGACCGACTTGGCGGACCGCGCTACCACCGATCCACTACCTAACCCATAGCTTGGGCCCCTTGCTGTGGATTAGCGGGGCGCGCGTCGACCGCACCATCGCTCTAGCCACCCCGTCTCGCCTGCAGCCCGGGCGCCACCACTACGACAGCGAGGTGGCCCTCTTTCAGACCGAAGAAGGCGCCACGCTCAAGGTGCTCACCGCGTTCCGCATTGTCCGCCAACCCTCTTTTCACTACTACTCACTCTACGGCACGCACGGCTGCCTCGAAAGTCAGCGCCCTCCAGATGCGCTGCGCACCAATGCTTTTTTGAGCGCGCAAAACGGCGCCGAGATGGTGCAGTGGCCTCTCGGCCGCAACGATCCTCAGGCACCCGACGGCGCCGATTCCGGCGGGCACGGTACGGCCGAGTTCTACATGGTGCGCGATTTCTTAGACAGCATTTGCTGCGGCCGCCCTTCGCCCATCGGCATCGATGCAGCGCTAGAAATGTCGGTGCCCGGCCTGTGCGCGCATCAAAGCGCTTTGGACGGCGGGAACCCCGTGGACATACCCACCTATTGGCGCACATAAAAAAACCCGGGGCGTAGGAGGTTCGCCCCGGGGTATCATATGGAGTAGGTACCGTTTCCTTGGGTGTAGTATTTGGACAGCGGCCGGTTTCTAGGTGCTCGCCTTAGGCCGCCACCCCGCTAAGTAGAGCACCCGTGCTTCCTCCAAACCGAGTGCCAGTGCGAGCGGCAAGTATAATGAGTCAGTGTGGCAACGTCGCCTTTGTCCTGCGCCGTTTTTGCCAATGCAGCATATCAGAGCCTATGCTCTCTTGATATTACTTAATACTAAGTATCGGCCGGTATACGACCGCCTTGAGTATTTTTTCTTCATCAGCCTTTTTACCCAACTCGGTTAACTGCACGCTGACATGATTTGCATACGACCAATGTGACCGCCCAGCGGTTCGGTCACATGTTGGTAATCCAACGTCCTTTTTCAGCCGTTATCACGTAAATGATGCCCCACACGCCAGAAACGGCCACCTCTCCCAGGATGAGCCCGAGAAAAAATGGCTTTAAGCGCTGAAAAAGGGTCACGCCACCAAAGCGCACAATCGAGCCTTTGAGTATCCAACAGATCAACGCCGAGAACCAGATCTGACTGGTCAGCCAGCCCACGGCGACGGCAAAGCCAATGGGATGGAAGGGCCACCAGTGCCAGCGATGCTGTGCCCACATGAGAAATCCCTCCGTTACGGCTCCGACGCCCTTAAAGAACCATCCGCGCATATTTGCATCGGGCATATCCGTCATCGTGGGGCCGATATACGGCCACCCGTGCGCTCCAGCCCAGTCTAGTAGCGAAAGATTGATCGCTCCATACGTATAGGCCAGTTTGAGCGTCATATAGGCCGCGCCCAACAGCGAGCATATCAGAGCCAATACCAAACCCCAAAACAGCCGCGTCTTAGATCCCGGTATCATCTCGGCCAGTTTAAGGCCGTTGGCCGCTGCCACCATGGGCGAAGTGCGCGATTCTCCCTGCCATATAAAAGTGAAGTTCAGCGCGACCAGCCCCTTGGCTCCGAGAATGGAAGTGCCCAAGCCCGAAATAACAAAATAGGCCGGAACAATTGGGCTGCGCGCCGTTGCGACCCCACTGGCGGCCACCACGCGCGCAACGAGAATAAAGAAGATCAAGCTGACGACCAGCAGGACCGGTAAAACGACGATCGGCACGCCCGAACGCCACAGCCAGACGGCAACAAAGAGCAGGCTGCCACAAAATAGCCACAGGGCCGTTCGGTAGCGGAGCAGCTCCTCGCTGTCGTCAACGCCCCCGTCCGGATCCCACAGCTTTTGCACCACCTCTTTGAGGTGCGTGCGCGCACCCCACAATCCATACAGCACCAGCACGATCACCGCGCCGCTGGCCTGGTGCGTCAAATCAGCCGGCTGCGAGTACTCATAGGCACTCAGCCGCTCCGTGCTGGCGATCCCCAGCGTGCTAAACACGCCTTCCTGAACTTTTGAGAGCACGTAAAAAAACCAGATACTAAAAGTGATCTCTAAATTCACGAGATAGAAGAATCCAACCCAGGCCAAGTTGAGTGCGATGGGCAGGTGCAGCGTCTGGTTAAACAGCGAAAAGCGACCGCTCGGATTATACTCTGGTACGATGGGCCAGTAGTGGTTGAGTGCGTTGAGACTGAGCAGCGTAAACGGCACAAAAAACCCCAACCACATGACGCCGTCTTTAAAAAAGGGTGCAATAGACGCGCCCTCTTCCTTCTCTATCATATTCTGCGGCAGTTGCACCATCGGATAGGTAAGGCGTTCGTGCACAGACCACTGGCGATGGAGGATTGCGCTCATACAGATCAACATGAGACTCATGGCCACGATAAGCGCTAGCCACCAACCCATGGGCTCAACCCAAACGCCCCACGGAATAGCCGCCCCCTGCGGCAGGCCCTCGTAGTAGTCCTTGATGGCTTGGAAGTCCTGCGGCACCATCCAGGAAGGGATGAAATCGTGAAAGAGTTCTACGTAGTTGTTCTCTGGCGTCGCATAATAAAACGGGTACACCAGCGTGCCTATGAGAAAAAACATCAATCCCCACGTCGGCACGGTGACGGCCATTAGCAACATACAGTAGATCATCACCAGATCGGCCTTGCTCAACTGAACGTTGCGGCCGAGCACGGCGACGATCGCATTGACCACAAAGGTCAGGACAAAAAAGAAAAACAGCGCACCGGGGGATGAGGGATTAAAACCAATCCAATAGTAGTTAAACACGATCCCATAGGGAGCGATCACGCCAATGGCTACGGACAGGATAACGCCCGTGAGCAGGCCCCTCATACTGAAAGGCGAGGTCTGATCTACCGGATGGTTTGTCGATGCTGTCATAGAGAAGCTCTATACGCTCGATTTAGCTACGAGTAATAAACGGGGTCAAAATGCTTAACGCAGCGTGAGTAGGCAACATAAACCTGCGAACCCATAAGAGTTCAGCAGGTCTTCGCCCACATAGTGACGACTTGAGCTGTATCCGTCAAGCTTTCAAACACCTTGTTGACAGCACGCTAACAGAGCACGCATACTCTGAGCTACAAAAAGGTCACTAGGACTAGCAACGGTCTTAGTGACCCCATTAGCCTATACCCCGTCAGTCTCTCTGTGGACGACAAACGCACCATAGGCTGATATCAGTACGCGAAATGGGAGCGCAGATATGGAACACTATGAAATGACGTCCAATCCATTCAGCCTGCATGGACAGGTCGCCTTGATAACGGGAGGCGGCACGGGCATTGGGCTTGCGATCGCCCAGGCCTTTATAGCCCAGGGCGCACGCGTCTTGATCAGCGGTCGCCGGGAAGACGTGCTGCAGCGCGCAGTCAAAGAGCTGGGAGAACGCGCTGCTTATCGCGTGCACGACGTTACCCAGACCGAACGAGCCGAGGAATTAATCGATGGCGTGGAGCAGCAGCTAGGCCCTATCACCGCACTGGTTAACAACGCGGGTAACCAAGTGCGCGGCCCTGCCGAAGAGCTGGGCAACGACGGTCTCCAGCAGGTAATGGACGTGCACGTCAACGGAGCCTTTGCGCTCAGTCGCGCAGCGGCACAGCGCATGCTAGACAAACGCGAGGGATCTATTCTCTTTATTGCTTCAATGGCCTCGCTCATGGGGATACCGTACGTGCTGCCCTACGCGGCCGCCAAATCGGCCCACTTGGGGCTCATCCGATCACTGACGGCCGAGTGGGCCGGACGCGGCGTGCGCGTCAACGGCATCGCACCGGGTTGGATTGAGACAGAGATGAGCCGCGAAGCCTTCGCCAAAGTGCCCGACCGCAAGGTCAAGGTGCTGGGGCGCACGCCGATGGACTGCCTCGGCCAGCCACAGGACATTGGCTGGGCGGCGGCCTACCTCGCCTCGCCGGCAGCCAAGTTTATAACCGGCGTCTGCCTGCCGGTCGACGGAGGCGCATCCATCGGCTTCTAACAATCGGGGCACGTCTATACATGGAAGCGCGGACAGTCTCGCCTACTGCACCACTATCTGCAGACGCCTAGTATAGACGGTCTATAACAGATGCAACCCATCGGACAAGCAAACCGGTATGATCGTAGAAATTTGGCATGGACCACGCCAACGCATAGGCCATTTGGGCAATGCCCAAGGCCATTTTAACGTGCTTGGACAAGTAGACGACTACTCCGCCGTCAGCGAACTGTATTACCGCCTTAACGGCGGGGAAAAAACGGCGCTAGCTATCGGCCGTGCGCCCAATGGCTTTGGCGATGGCCGACGCTTGGCGCGCAGCGGACACTTTAACGCCGACATTGCCACGCGTCTCCTGCACGACGGAGACAACCATATCGACATCGTCGCCATTGATCAGGACGGCAACGAATACGCGTCGAGTACGGTGGTTGAAAAGTGCGCCGGCAGCGCCCCGCTGCCCTACCACATTGAGTGGGATGCGATACACACCCCGCAGGACGTCGGTCAGTTTGTAGACGGCTGCTGGTCGGTCGGGCCGGCGGGCCTGCGCACGCAGCACACCGGCTACGAACGCCTGTTTCTCATTGGTAACGACGCCTGGACGGACTATCAGATCACCGTGCCGATCACCATCCACGCGGTCGATCCCCTGCTCGGTCCCTACAGCGGCGACAACGGGCTAGGCGTCATAATGCGTTTTGCCGGCCATGCGGAAGACGGCACCCCCGAGCAGCCCTCATCGGCCTACCAACCCTTTGGCGCTGTGGCCTGGCTTCGCTGGAAGGACGGACCCGATATGCCCCCCCAAAAGCAGTTTTATCGCGCCGACGGTGACGAGCGTAGAAACTTTGGTGCGTTTCCGATAATCGAGGGAAAAACGTACGCGCTTAGAGCGGCTTGCGTAGATGCGGGCAATGGATTGAGCACCTATGGATGCGCGATGTGGGAGGTGGGTGAAGACGCGCCCATGGAGTGGGACTGGCAGGTACAGCTAGCGGACGGACGAGCCCCTTCACGCGGTGGCATTGCGCTGGTTGCTCACCACGTCAACGCCTCATTCGGCGACGCGGAGATCCGCCCGCTCTAGCGCTTGCCGACGCCGTGTGCGACAAAGCCCATGGCGCGAAGCTTGTGCAAATCCAAAATATTGCGACCGTCAAAAATAAAGGCCGGCTTGAGCATCTCTTCGTATATCAAAGCAAAATCTAGGTCGGCAAACTCATTCCATTCGGTCAAGACGGCCGTTGCATGAGCACCCCGCACCGCGTCATACGGATCGGTGCACACCTCAATCTCCCCATCTCCGTCCAGTGAAGCGGACAGCTCTGCGCGAATCTCCTCTTCTGAAACCTGCGGATCGTAGATGGCCAAATGCGCCTGCTCTTGCAACAGGTGGCGGCATACGTAAATGGCAGCCGACTCGCGCGTGTCGTTGGTATCCTTCTTAAAAGAAAACCCCAAAATGGCAATGCGCTTACCTGAAACCGTATTGAACAACGCGTTTATAATGCGCTTTGAAAAGCGCTCTTTCTGATAGTCGTTCATGTGTACTACCTGTTCCCAATAGGAGGCCACTTCCGGTAAATCAAAGTGCTCACACAGGTAGACCAGATTAAAAATATCTTTTTGGAAACAAGAGCCGCCAAAGCCAACCGAACTCCTGAGAAACTTTGGACCAATACGGCTGTCCAAGCCGATCGCCAACGCTATTTCATCCACATCGGCTCCCGTCTCTTCGCAGAGCGCCGAGATGGCGTTTATGGAGGAGATTCGCTGCGCAAGGAAAGCGTTGGCCGTCAGCTTAGATAGTTCCGAAGACCAGAGATTGGTAGTAATGATTCGCTCACGCGGGACCCACTGCGCATACACGCCGGCCAGCGTTTCTACTGCAGCATCCCCTTCCGGCGTGCGCTCACCGCCAATAAGCACGCGATCGGGTTCCTCTAAATCGCGCACCGCCGTGCCCTCCGCTAGAAATTCGGGATTGGAGAGGACCTGCACGTTCCCCCCGCCAGAACGCGCTTCCATAACCGTCTTTACCAGTTCAGAAGTGTGCACGGGCACGGTCGACTTCTCTACGATAATGGTATCGCCTTCCAGCGAATGGGCTATACGGCGAGCACAGCGCTCGATATACTTCAAATCGGCCGCACGACCGGCACCCACGCCATAGGTCTTTGTGGGTGTATTGACCGCAATAAATATTATATCAGCCGCGCGTATTGCCGCATCTACATCCGTTGAAAACGACAGGTTGCAGCCGCGCGCTGAGCGCACAATATCATCTAATCCAGGCTCAAATATGGGCAGGCGATCCGACTGCCAGGCCGCGATGCGCTCGGCATTGACATCTACAACTTCTACCACTACGTCTCTGCATTTGTGGGCAATCATTGCCATAGTAGGCCCACCTACATAGCCAGCACCGATGCAGCAGATTCTCAGCAGATTATTTTTCAAGGCACACGCTCCGTTCCTCGCGAGCCTGCTCGACTCGATTAGCGACGATAATACCGAGTGCGACGAGCACTACGCTCATCCACAGCACGGGCGATATCTCCTCTCCCAAAAGCCAAGCGCTCAGCAATACGCCGACAATCGGCGTGGCAAAGCTAAAGACGCCAAGCCGACTGGCGCTGTGATGGCGAATGAGAAAGACCAGCAGTATAAAGCACAGCCCGGCCACGACGAGCCCTTGATACAGTACGCCTCCCACTACCGCGGCGCTCATCTCGTAGTGGGCATCGCGCTCGAATAAGAGGCTCCACACAGCAAATATCGGCAGGCTGAGCACGGCCTGCCAAAACAGCACCTGAAATGGGTGCAGTCCCTGCACTAGGCGTTTGATAACGACCTGACGCAGGCCCAACAGCATACCGCTAGTGGCCACCATGAGGTCGCCGAGCACGTAGTCCGTATCCGCCAGCGAAACGGATTCGGCAAAGAGCAGAAAAACGCCGGAAAACGAAAAAACGAGCCCGATGGACTTGGCCACTGTGAGCCGATCGCCCGGGATGAAGAAATGCGAGAACAGCGTCAGAAAAAAGGGGTAGACGTTGATAAGGACGCCCGAACGACCTGCCGTCGTATACTGCGTGCCGGCGTTGAGCAGCCAAATCTGCACGGTAAAGAGGACACCCAAGCCCGCCAAGCCCTGCCACACCGCGCGCGGCACGCGAACGGGTATGCCAACAAAAAGCGCTCCGACCCAAACGGTCAGAGCGCCTATGATAAATCGCAGCGCAGCCATCGCAGCCGGTGGCAAACCGACCAAGCCGGCCTTTATTGCCACCGTGTTGCCACCCCAAAGCACGGCCATCAGCAGCGCCAGCGCGCCTGCGCGCACGCCGATGGAATCGTTGCGAATAGCGGATTCACTCATATCCGCATCCGCTTACGTTCAATCAACGCGCACGGATTTAATGTAGTCCATGTTGGGAAACGCTTCCTGCAAATAGGCGTTACCCTGCTCGGCGATATACCCTTGAGAGGCCTGCTGACCGTACTCGTCGTTGATTTTGTCTACTACGTCCATGCCCTCTGTCACCTCGCCAAACGGGGCAAAGCGCATACCGTCTAGGTTTGTGTTGTCACCCAGGTTGATAAAGACCTGCGTCGTTCGGCTGTTGGGCCGATTCGTGGCAGCAAAGGAAATGCGACCCCGCGTGTTGCTCTCTTTGACAGGGTCGTCGAGAAACTGTGCGTTGGCCCACTCCTTGGTGATTTCCGGGTCGCCGCTCATACCCCACTGCACGACAAAGCCCGGCACGACGCGAAAAAAGCGCTGCTCGTTGTAAAAGCCATTCGTCACTAGGTTGTAAAATCGATCGGCTCCGCGCGGTGCCCAATCTCGGTAGACGGTGAGCACAAAGTTGCCCGCTGTCGTCTCGAAGGTCACCGCATATTGTTCCGGTGCCTCCGTTTTCATTTCGTCACTGGTCGGTTCCATTAACACCTCCTCATTGAGTTCCACGCCGCCATCAGAACCGCATCCTATCGCCGCTAGAAGCGCGCAGGACAGCACTACCAAACGCAGCATACGTACCTCCTATCTATCAGTCTTTGAAAAATCACTCTCACACGCTTTTAACCGCTTGAATAAGAGCGGCGCGCGTCATGCCAAAGTGCGCCCAAGTCTCCATGTGGCCTTCCGACGGCGCCGTGCGCGGATCGGTTACGCCCAGATGCGCCGCGCTGACGTTCAGCTGAGATGCCACGCCCGCGACAAGGCCAGCAAAACCGCGCACGCCCGTTTCGGCCGTGCCAATAAAGCCGTCTTCGATGGTTACCACACCGCCCGGATAGCGACGCACCAGCCCTTCTAACGCGCCCTTTTCCAGGGGCAGTCCGTTAATGATGTGCACGTCGACGTCGCCCAGTTTTTCTGCGGCCTCACCGGCCAGGAAGGCCGGAGCACCCAAGGCTAGAATGGCTTTCTTTGCGCCCTTATACTGCCGATACGCCGTCGCGGCTTCCCACGTATCGCTGGTTTCCCACAGCGGGCCCGATCCATCCTGCTTGGCGAGGATCGGCAGGTTGTCACGCGGTATGCCAATAATGTGCGCGCCGTAGTGGGCCGACAGGTCACAGGTGGCGATAAAGGCAGCGCGCGCATCGGCCGGAGCGTAGAAGCGATGCACGTACGGCAGGTAGGTCAAACCGACGTTAATCCAATCTAAGCCCCAACCCGAAAAGTGATCGCGGCCCGTGCAGGCCCCCACGTGTGAGATGTGAAACGCTACGTTAAGCCCTTCGTTGACCCCGTTGAGGTTGCGCTGGTAGCGCCAAAGATCGAAGCCCTCGCGCGCGATACCCTCGAAAAAAGCGGCAAACGTCGAAACCACGTTGAGCTGCGGTTCAGAACCGCTCATGGCCAATCCGTTTGTGACGAGCGTAGCGGCCTGCTCTTCAATGCTCATTTCAAACTGATGGTCAGCGGCCAGGAACGAACGCGCCTTGGCCAGCTTGGTAGAGGGGTCTAGATCGCAGCTAACGACAAAGACCTTGTCGGGATGGTGTTTAGCCACGAGCGCATAGCCCGCTTCAGAACCGGCCCGCGCGCTATCGCTCTCTCCAATCCCCTTGAGCGACACGGCTTTGCGCGCCGACTTGGTCAGAGACAGATTGCGACTGCCGGGCGCCGGACGCGCCTTGGTTACGACCGTGCGCTTGGCGCGACGCTGCAGTCCGGATAGGGCGCGCTTTTGCGCACCGTTGAACGTGAGCATGGGGTTGTCCAGCACGGCATCGACGTCTCGCCCCTTCATATGGCCGTCGTGATGGCCTTTGCCACCGGGCAGCTTGTTGACCAAAAAGATGCATTCGAGCATAGCCTCAACGTCACCATAGCTCATTAACGAACCAGGAATCCACACTTTCTTGTCGAGCGCAACGCCGTTTTGCGCGGCAAAATCACCCACAATGGCTTCGATACCGTGCGCTTTGGCGAATTTGGCTAGCGTGATTTCTTCACCCGTTGGATAAATCATGCTCGGCCGGCCGCGCTGAGCCAAGCTGTAGGCTTTGCGATAGGCTCTGTAAAGCCCTGTCATATCGTGCAGCGATTTAACCTCGATAATCTCTATGCCCATCGCGGCGACCATGGGCCGCGGGTCTTTGTCCAAAATGCTCTCCGTGCTACCGGACAGCTGGATGCCGTTGCGATGCATGACAAAGGTGATCGGCGCCCCGTGCACGTCTGCTCCGTTAAATCCATTGAGCGCCTGGCCCGACACATAGCCCGCATCGCCGCAGTGACACACAACCCAGGAGCCTTTGCCGTGCTTCGCTTTCTTGCCCAACGCCTGGCCCACCGCAACGGGAATCATCACGCCCAGTCGTCCCCCGTTGAGCTGCGTGCCGCCCGGCAGCCAAGAAACGTGGCCGGGAACGTCGAGGCCGCGGCGAAACTCGTCTACTACGGCTTTTTCGTCGATAAAGCCCAAAGCCGACAGCGCCGCGTAGTATCCCACGCTGGTATGGGCGTGCTCAATCGTGTATTCAACGGCTTCGTAGTCCGTTACGGCCAGCGTCAGCAGCAGTGAGGGAATCAGTTCTAAACCACCGCCTAAGTGGTCTAATTCGCCGATTTGGGCGAGCGAACCCAGAGAGCGAATCGCCGTCTGAGCCGCCGCGACCTGCAGCCCGCCCAGCGCGTCTATTTGCGCGGTGCTCAGCGCCTTGTCCTTGGCGATATCTACCTGCAGTGGCAGCACCTGCGAGCGCACGCGCTGGCCCAAGTAGCGGGCGTCTTTCAAAAGCTTTTCGTTGCGCCGTTTCTGTCCGGCGAGTGCGGCGTACATAGAGGCAGCCATAGAGAAAATCTCTCACTTTCAATTCTGGTGAAAATAGACTCAAAAAAGATAACGGTAGTGTCCGAGACGGGCAATGAGGCACACCGTTCTAAGATCTATCTTGCCAGCACGTGGCACGAAGACCTAACGCGGCCTAAACTGCATTACCAACTTCTCGGCCCACAGCCTGTTGGCATCAATCGTGCGGCCGGCATTGTGCGGCGTATGCACGACGTTGTGCCGCCCGAGCAGCGGATCGTCTAGCGGCAGCGGCTCTACGTCCCATACGTCAGCCGCTAGGCTCAACTCATCGGCCAGCACGCGCCGACGGATCGCTTCCGTGTCGCAGATTTTTGCACGCGTTACCATCACGACCAGACAGCCTGTTGGCAACATATCTATGTGCTCGGCTCGCACCAAGCCCTCCGTTGATTCCGTAAGCGGCACCATGGGCACAAAGATTTCTGCATCTGCAACCAGGCACTCCAAATGGTACTCGCGGCGCGCACCGGCTCGGTGAAAGCACGGCTCGCTAGCAAAAGGATCCCAGGCCGCTACGTCCGCTCCTAGGCTGGAAGCAAAGCTGGCATAGCGACTGGCAATATTGCCCGCACCCACAATGCGCACCCGCTTGCCCTGCAGGGTTCCGCTGGTGAAGGAGGCATCGTCGCCAAACTGATGGCCGCGCACCCCGGGCAGACCGCGTCCACCGGGCGGATTGTAGTCCCACGGCTGTAGATCTGTTAGAATGGCGTGATGCAGCTGAGGAATACGGCGCAGGCCGCACAGCGTCAGCGCTAAGCCGAACTCGGAGACGGACTGTCCCCAGAACCCCTCTGAGGGATGTCTATACACGGCGATTTCGCGCGCATCTAATAGCGCGCCGCACGCCTCGTCGATCTGCGATCCATAGGAGCCCTGAAACGTCGCCTCTTTTAGGGCCGTGAACCCCTCCAAACACGCGCTCGTTACGCGAACGCTCAAGCACGCCAAGCGTTCGACGGATCCGGCCTCAGCAACGATTTCTCCCACCGGCCGCTCATCTCCATCGGCAAGGCGCACAAACTCAACCTCGCCCTGATCGCGCCAAAGCGCATGAAAATGGTCCGCAGCAAAGGGCCAAACGCAGTCAAAACTCGGACTCACCACAATTACACTCTTCACAGTTATTCTCCTTCCCAATAGTCAACGCAATCGCCTTGGCGGTAGATGTTGTCACCCGTATCGGCCTTGGCGAACACGTTTATTTTTTTCGAATTGGGGTACTCGCACACGTCGTGTGCTAGCTCTTGGCCCAAAGCGAGTAACACGCATTCTCGATCGTGCTCGTTAATAAATGTATGCGCGCCGGACGACCCCGGCGGAAAGGCAATAATATCACCCTCAGACACCGGCCAATCACCGCGCGGCGTGCGCAGCGTGCAGTCGCCCTTCAGCGCGTAGAACATCTCCTCGCCAAAGTGATGAAAGTGGAGCGGGCAAATACTCTGGCCCTGCGGTAGGCGGACGAGCTGATAGCCCAAGTGGCGCGCCCCCACGAGCGGATCGAGGTCCTTTGCCTGCCATTGATGGCCCGGCCGCTTCATCGCATCTACCCAGGGAACGTCTCTAACGTTCACCTTGTTGATATACACGTCATTCCGGCTCTCCAAACACGCGAGCACCTCTTCCCGTGCGCCGTGCATGATCGAATGCCCGTCACCCACTAACAGCGCTTCAAAGGGCCGCGCCAGCACCTTGCGCAGCTCGAGCGCAGCCCGCGGTGGATCGACTAGTTTTTCGTCCATCAGCAGGCTGACGCGCCCCAGTGGAGCCCCCACTACTAGATCGCCGGCCAATACCAGCTTGCGCTCGGGCCAGTAGAGGGCGAGCTCGCCCGGACTCTTTCCATAGCGCAAGTGAATGCACTCTAGGCCCGGCACAATCTCCTCACCGTCTTCAACCATTCGATCCACAGAAACCGAAAGCGCATCGGCATCCTCGCTGTGCACGACGACATCTGCTCCCGTGCGCTGGCGAAAAAAAGCCGCTTCGCGCTCGTGGTCGGCATTGGTCAATACGATCAGCGCCGCTCCGCCCAGTCGGTCCAACTGCCGCAGGTCGTTCTCGCTCATTGGAACGGGATCGATCAGCACGTTGCCCTCTCTGCGCACCCACAGGTGACCGTTAAAGTCTATTTGGCGCTGGTCATTAAACACCGACCAGCAGTACATGTCTTCAAAGACAATCTGCTTCATATGCGCTCCTATAGAAGGCTGCAGGAGACAAATCAACTGAAAAGACCGCGTTTGTCGATTGCAACGCAAAACCCCCCTGCATATAGCAGAGGGGTTCGCTACCTACAGTGACTGCGATTAGACGATAAAGAAAGGCTGTGTCCAGGCAAAGGCTTCCCCGTCTCCCCAGCACTCAAAGCGCACATACCGAGCGCCTTCGGGCACTTCTAACTCTATCGTGCGTCCCTCCACCGTCGCTAAGCGCCGGCCCGTATCGCGCAGGGCGACAATACGCGATGCATTTTCCGTCTCGATGACGATCCGCTGATCTGCGACCTCAATGCGGGTGATCTCTACGCCCGTCGACGCGTAGAAGCGACCCTTTGCCAAGGCATCAACCACGCCCTCTGGCGTCTCGTCTTTGACGTATGCGACATTCCATCCGAGAGCTACATCGCCCGAGGCGGCGTGGCTATCGTCATTGGCAAAACCCCACATGCGGCGACCGGCACTCAGCAGCATATCCCAGCGATTTGTCGCGTAGGGACTGCCGTCGAGGCGGCTGATCACGCCGTTGTAAATCTCCAGACCCGCGTAGTCAGTACACGCGTCCATCACGTCCTGAGGGCAGTGGCTGAAGCGAGACTGCCAGTTGGGGTGATTAAATAGCACAAAGCCACCGTTTTCTTTTACGCCATCAATCACGCGTTGACGCTCGGCGTCGGGTTCGACTAACCCGCTAGCTCCTACGTGGAGCATGTGCGGACCGTTTGCAGTGATTTCATTGCCCGGAACCAAAATCATGCCGTGCGGATCAAAGTCGGCATAGTCTTCCGCGTCGGTGAGTATGTCGTGGTCGGAAATCATCAGAAAGCCGTGGCCACGGCCAGCGTAGTCATCAATGACAGCCTGATGGTCGCGCTGTCCGTCGCTAGCGGTCGTATGGGCGTGCAGATTACCCGCCAACCAACGACCGCCGCTCAGTTCCGTGTAGGGATGTTCGATCATCTTATTGCTCCTTGTAGGTTGCCCCCAAGATAAAAGCGCGCGAAGGCAGCGACAAGTCAGCGTAGCCGATGCCGAATGCGATTCAGCACAAACAGGCAGGCGATAACCCCCACGACCCCACCAATTGCGAGAGGCAGATGTTGACCAAATACCTCTATGGCCTTTTCGCCGTAGCGCAGCGCCAGATAGCCTACGACAGAGTAGCGTATGCAGCGACCGAGTACGACTGCCCCAAAAAAGGTTTTTGCCGACATCCGAAATACGCCCGCAGATACCATGACGAGTTTCATTGGGTAGGGGGGCGGCACCATAACGGAAAATACCATAAACCAAAATCCATAGCGGTGTATCCGCGAGCCCATGACGCGGCTGCGATCGGCGGCAAAACGTCTTAGCACAAGCTCTCCACCACGCCGACCCAGATAATAGGGAACCATACTACCCATCGCCGAACCCAAAACAGCTAGGGGAACGGTCGCAAACAGGTCCGGCAACGCGCTGTGCTCACTGAGCAGCAGAACCAGCATCCAGTCGGGCGCACCGCCGGTGGGCACACCCGCTGAATCTATAAGCCCTAGGCCGAACAAACCCGGTGCACCAAACTGGCGCAGGAGAGAAATAATGTGCTCGATAGTGTGCACGCGTATTGACGTAGTAGGCAAGCAGAATTATTAATAGAATTTCCAGACAATGAATAAGCACACGGAGCTGCATTTTGGCGAGCCTGTAAACAGACTACGCACGCAGCACCCCACCAGGGACGTATGTCGCTATGCACCAGAAAGCCCCTACCCGCCAGACGGCACTCGATCTGCTGCTTCAGTATAATAGGAGCGATTCGCTCATCAACCACGGTAAGGCCGTCGAAGCATCCATGCGCTATATGGCCCGCAAGGCCGGCCAAGACGAGGAAACATGGGGCATCATCGGACTGATACACGACCTAGACTACGAGCAGTTTCCCGATCAGCACTGTAAGAAAACCGAAGAAATCCTGCGCGCCCAGAACTGGCCGGAAGACTATATTCGCGCCGTACTCTCGCACGGATGGGGCATCTGCACCGACGTGAAACCGCAGAGTCTATTGGAAAAAACGCTCTATACGGTCGACGAACTGAGCGGTTTCGTAACCGCCTGTGCCCTCGTGCGCCCCTCCAAGAGCGTGGCCGACCTAGAAGTTAAGTCCGTTAAGAAGAAGTGGAAGCAGAAGGGATTTGCCGCCGGCGTGCAACGCGACATCGTCGAACGGGGCGCCGAAATGCTCGGCGTCAGCTTCGACGAGATAACGGCTGATGTGATCGCCGCTCTGCGAGAACGGCGCGAAGAACTCGGCCTGTAAAAGGACGCTTTTCTATGACTACTGAAGCAAGCGAAGTACTACCCCTGTGCGACCCGCATTTCCACCTGTGGGACGTGCCCAATCGCCCCAATCCCAACCTCGGCAACGATAGCACCTATTTGGCGAGTGACTACCGACGCGATATGGATCTATTGCCAGCCCCACTGCAGCGCGTTTCCGGGCTGCACGTAGAGACGGTCGTCGGCCAAATGCCCGGCGGAGCAGTCGTCGACTCGGTCGACGAAACCCGCTGGGTCTGCCAGCAACTAGCGCCGTGGGATCAACCCTTTGGCATTGTCGCCTACGTGCATTTAAGCCGGGACGAGAGCCTGATTGAACGGGATATAGCGCAGCATCGCGAAGTCTCAGAGGGTCGCCTGCGCGGCGTGCGTATGATCCTCAACCACCACCCCGACCAGCCAGAACTGACCTGGCCCCAAGTCGAACACGGCGCTTTTTTTGGCCAGGCTCCCTTTCGCCGTAGTCTGGCGGTCTTGGCAGAAAATGACCTGGCCTTCGACCTCTCGTGCCATCCACATCAGGTAGCCGACGCGGTCGATGCACTGCGCACCGCTCCCGACCTGCGCGTTGCCATCAATCACCTGAGCTTTCTCCACGACGGCGAAGACAAAGCGCACGAAGATCTATGGCGGCAGAGCCTGCACGCTTTAGCTAACTTGCCCCAAACCTATATGAAGCTATCCATGCTGTGGTTTGGCTGTGATGGATACCACAGCGATCAGGCCAAGACCTCTTTTATGCGAGACCGGGTGCGCGAGACCATTGATATTTTCGGCATCGAGCGCTGTATGTTCGCCAGCAACTACCCGGTCGACCGCTTTAGGCAGATCGACATACCAACCCTGTACGGTCAATTTCTCGACTGGAGCGCCGAGTACACGCGGGACGAACAAATGGCCCTATTTCACGATACGGCTCTACGCGCCTACGGCGCCTTATAATACGCGGAGATGGAACCCCATGGTTAACGATCTCGATACCTACCTCTTTGACCTGCGCGGCTACGTATTGCTCAAGGGCGCGCTGAGCCCAGACGAAGTCTCTACGCTCAATGCCACACTGGATGAGATACCGCGCATGGAGCCCGGCCAGTGGTACGGACACGTGCACGCCCACTCCTACGGCACGAAAGACGGCCTCAATTTGCAGCAGATCTACGAGGGAGGCGAGCCGTTTGAAGCGCTGATTGATCACCCCTCTTGGATAGACCACGTCAAGCATTTTGTCGGAGGCGAAGGGTCTTTTGACTACCACCACGGGCCGCTCTTTATCGACGAAAACTTTGCTCACTTTCGCCAACCGGGCGAGGCCATTGGACTGCACTCGGGCGGCTATCCGCCCATCCACCGCAACCAGTTTCGCTACCACGGTGGGCGCTTTATGTGTGGCCAGGTCAACGTATTGATGGCGCTCACCGACATCTCGACGGGCGATGGGGGCACAATGATCATTCCGGGCAGCCACAAGTCAAACTTTAGTCACCCGCACTTTGATCAGTATCGCATGAATTCGGAAGGGGCTAGCGTCGAAGGGATTGAAGGAGCCGTTGAGATGCACATGGAAAAAGGAGACGCAATCGTCTTTGTGGACGGCCTTTCACACGGCTCTGCCAAGCGTACCAACCCGGGAGAACGGCGGGTTATTATCTATCGCTACGGACCCTCATGGGGCAACTTCCGCCACGGCTACCAGCCATCGCAAGAGCTACTCGCACGCCTAACACCCGAGCGGCGTAAGATCGTTCAGCCGCTCGAACTCCTGCCGCGCGAGCCACAGGTAGAAGGGCGTTAGCAATGCGTGCCACCTCACGTCGACCGCTATATTTGCGAAAGCGCATAGGCAAGGAGCGCCGTCGATAGCACAGTGGCAACGGACCGCACATGGTTCCAACGGGTCCATCGAACCAGATAGATATCCCATAAAGCAAGCTCTTCATCCCCATGGGAATCGACGCTTTCCAGTTGATCATTCAACGGAACATTAAATAGGATCGTCGATAGCAGACATCCTACCACATACAGCCCTGCGGATAGGCCAATGTAGCGCCATGGGCCTACATCGCCATAGGCCACATAAGCCGAGACCACACTAGACGCCGCCGTGCCCATAAAGACTAGCAGGAAACTGGGCCGCACAATTAGGCGATTGATCGCCTGCATAGCGCGCACACCTTCCGGACGCTCAAGAGAGCCCAACGCTTTCATCATGAAGGTCGAGAAGGAAACAAAAAGTCCCGCCATCATACCGCTGCCGACGCAAGAAACGACCAACGCCCATCTGAGAAAATCTACGTTGTTATCCATGAAAATATATTCCTAATCTCGGTTAGATAGGACAAATCATTTCCCTGCTGAACTCACTCTTTGAGCACCATGTCGATGCACATGACGGCGGCGAGAATAAGTTGGCGAGCTACGTGGTCTGCGGGGACAGCGTCAGAAATTTCGAGTGCGTAATTGTCGGCACTGGTGAATAGTTCCTTGCCGATACCACCCCACTCTTTGGTGATATGGGCTAGTTCGTTCTCTCCGGCCATAAACCTGAAGTCCCAACCCGTCCATTTGCCCTGCAGAACGCAGACCGGCTGATCGTTGGCATCGAGGACGTTAAAGGCGCCACCGATCGAAAAGAACTTCTGTTTGAAGCCCCCGATGATCTGGTCATTTTCGTCAAAGACGCTGACCGTGGAGAGAAAGATAGAGACGCCCCGAGTAATGCGGATCAGTTGCTGGCGGTCCGGCGTGCAGATCTGTATGTCAAAAGGGGTCATCCGCTTGGCGTCGGTAAACCGAAAGAGCTTGGTCAGAAAACCCAGACCCTCCTCGCGACATTCCATGAGGAGGTCGCCGGTTTGCGGATCGTGTATATCGTAGTTGTTCGCGGCTTTGAACATGCCCACGTGCTCTTTGACCAGAAAGACATTTTTCTTCAGGGCCTCGTGCATTGCTTCCCCCTTGTTATGGACGTGCGCGGTTGAATCGTGTACATATACACCGCCTGATTGTTATTCCAAGGGTACGCCATGGGAAGCGCGGCAGGCAAGAGCGGGCAAACAGTCGCTAAACAATTCGGCGGTAGTGTATAAACTCAAATGCCTCGTGATCGCGCTGCTCCACCACTTCCCACGCGTGCGCGTCAAAGCGGGGAAAATACGTGTCACCCGTGAAATGGCCCTTTATGAAAGACAGGTACATATCGCTGGCCAGCGGCACCGTTTGCTCGTAGATCATCGCTCCGCCAGCGCTAAAAATCGTTTTGCCCAGCGCGCGGGCTGAGGCGATCGCTTCTTGAATTGTCGAACAAACGCGAGCGCCTTCAATCCCGACCGCTGAACGACTAACCACGATATTAGCTGTGTGGCGCAGGTCGGCACCAAAAATTTCAAACGAGCGCCGTCCCATTATCACCGCCTGCCCGTCCACGTAGCGCAGAAACTGTTCGTACTCTTCCGGCACGTTCCACGGCATACCGTTCCCGCTGCCAATAACTCGATCGCTCGACATCGCCGATATAATAATCACGCCTTCGTCTCCCTCTCTGGTGTAGTTTTCTCCAGCAGAACGTATGCGCTCCTGCCCATTTTGCACGGTGCGCATAGCGAGCGGCCCCACCGCCCTTTTATTAACTTGGATCTACCGACTATTATCTGCACCGTTTGCAGAATACAACGCAATGGGAGCCCGCCGTGAGAACACTCTTTATCATGCTCGATTCGCTCAACCGCCACTACCTGCCCCTCTACGGCGGCCATCAGGTGCAAACCCCGCATATTGATCGCCTCGCCGCACGTGGCCTAGTATTCGACAACCACTTCTGCTGCTCAATGCCCTGCATGCCCGCGCGGCGCGATCTGTTTACGGGGCACGTCAACTTTTTAGAAACGCCGTGGAGTCCCATACAGCCCTGGGACGACTGTATGCAGCCCGAGTTACGCCGACAGCGGGGCGTATACTCGCACATGATCACCGATCACTACCACTACTACCACGCCGGCGGCGAGTGCTACCACAATCAGTTTGATTCGTGGGAGTTTCAGCGCGGACAGGAAGGCGACGTATGGCGCCCGCTAGTCGATGCACCCGAACCTCCGACCTTCCGCGGGCGCAATCGCCGTGCCTATTGGGCCAACCGACACTTTATGGACACCGAGCGCGACGAAGATTACTCTACGCCGCAGTGCTTTATGCGCGCCATAGAATTTCTCGAAAACAACCACAGCGCCGATAATTGGCACCTGCACCTAGAGTGCTTTGACCCACACGAGCCCTTTGCCTGCCCCCAAAAATACCGCGACCTCTACAACGACACGTGGGACGACAGCGCCCTACACTTTGACTGGCCCGACTACGCTCCCGTAAATCCCACCGTCGAGGACGAAGCCGCCCTCGCTCACATTCGCGCCTGCTACGCCGGCACGCTGACTATGGCCGACGTGTGGCTCGGTAAACTCTTGGATACAATGGACGCACTCGACCTGTGGAAGGATACTACGGTCGTCCTGAGCACGGACCACGGGCACCTTTTGGGCGAACACGGTTACTGGGCCAAAAACTACATGTTCGATTATAAAGAGCTCGTGCACATACCCATGGTCGTCTGTGCACCCGACGCTACGCCAAGGCGCGTGCAGGCGCTCACCTCGACAATTGATCTAATGCCGACCTTTATGGAATTACACGGAGGAGAGCTACCGCCGCACGTGCACGGTCGCTCGCTGTGCCACCTCTTTGGAGCTGACAACGATCACCACGATGCCGTGCTCTACGGCTATTTTGGCAAAGACATTAATTTGACGGACGGACGCTACACCTACTGCAGACAGGCAGAAGCCCACTCTACCGTTGATCACCACACCGCCATGCCGGTCAACTTCTCGAGCTTCCACGGACGAGAACAGCTGGCCAAGGCGGAGATGGGCGCCTTTCTGCCCAGCGCCCACGGCGTGCCGCACTACCGGTTTCCCGTTGAGAGCAAACGCCATCACAACGCCCCAGAGTTTAACCCAATCTACGATATAGTGACCGACCCGCTGCAGCAGCAGCCCATAAGAGACGAGACCGTTGAGAGCGCGCTGGCGGAAAAGATGCGCGCGCTCTTAGAGCGCTATGACGCACCGCCCTGTCAGCGCACGCGCATGGGTCTGTAGAAGTTGCGTACACAGGGGGCTTCGCACTGTGCACGTATTGCACGGGCTCCGCGGGACGGGCTAGCGCATATCAGCTAGGTATCTTCAGACGTTTCTGCGCTCAGATCGCCGACCCAAACCTCTCTCTGGCGTCCGTCCTCTTCGCGAAGCAGCAGCTGTCCGGCGGGGCCGAAGCCCTGCAGTATACCGGTGCGCTCCTGCCGACCGTCGCGGACCCGCACGGACGCCCCCACATACGCACAGCGCTGCGTCCACGCCTCCTCTAAACCGGCAAATCCGCGCGCGCGCCAGCGCGCAATCCACGTTTCAATGTGGGGTAATAGGAAGCCCAGTGCTTCCCGCACATCGTACGTTTCCCCCTTCTCAATGGCGATAGAGGTCGCGGGTTGATCGATCTCTGCCGCTTCGTCTGCCCGCATATTTACGTTGAGCCCGACCCCGACAACGACGGCCTCCCGGGCACAGCGTTCTGCGAGAATTCCGCAGATTTTGCGCTGGTAAACCAAGAGATCATTGGGCCACTTGGTCTGCACGTCTATATCAAGCCCTCCTAGCGCAGTTGCCACGCCCAGCGCCGTGGCCATGGGCAGCGATGCAGCTGCAGGAAATACGATCGGGCCGCGCAGCAGCAGAGAGAACGTGAGGCTGCAACCGGGTCGGGCAACCCAGCGTCTACCGAGACGCCCCCGACCAGCCGTCTGCTCGTGCGCAGCAAGGACAAAGCCGTCGGGCAACGGCTCGCCTCCGCGAACGCGCTCTATCAAGATATCGTTGGTGGATGTGAGCCGTTGGTGCCATTCGGGTGTGCTACACTTCACGCTATTTACCTACTCTCCATTCCAGCCGGCTTAACGCTATAGCCCCCAATGGGAGATAGCCGCATATTGTAAGCACAAATCTACGCATCTTCGCAGCATCGCACCCTAGACCACAAATTGCCGTGCATACTCCAATCATCAATTCTATATGGCAGCAGCTACGGCGCACAAACACACTGTACAGTGAATGCAGTAGCCGTCTAGAAACGGGCTGGAATGGTCGAGGTCAGGGTCAGGTCGACGTCGAAGAGCCCAACGGGCAAACCCTGATTTTTAACGAACAGGGCCACTGGGATAGTAGCAAAGGCATGCAGCTCCCTTTTCGCAATGTATACCGTTGGACGCTCAACGATGACCAAATATCCTTATCACATCTGCGCTTCGGTATCGACCGGCCCGTTTTCCTAGTTGATCTGGTTCCAGCACAAGACCGACTGTGTGCAGTTGAGCCGCACCCATGCGGCGACGACCGTTACGACGCACAGCTATCCATCCAGAACGACGTACTCCTGTTAGAATGGACCGTCACAGGGCCGGCTAAGGACGAACGCCTGCGCCATGCCTATCGGGCCCTTGATCGCTCAAGCACTCAGAGAGAATGACTGTACACAGGCGGACCGTTACATGCACAGCTCGCCTGTTGCCCTAAGCAGTCCGAGCGATATCTTTGATAGAATCACAACCCGTTTCGGTGGCCTCTCTCATGTCCCTACTCAACCTGCGTCAGCTGCACATCGCCTTTGGTGGACCGCCCATACTGAAGGACGTCGACTTGAGGGTCGAACGCGCCGATAGGCTGTGTCTGGTCGGCCGCAACGGCGAGGGTAAATCGACCCTTATGAAGATAATAAGCGGCGAGATCCGTCCCGACAGCGGCGAACAAATAATCGAGCGGCAGGCCCGCGTTGCTCGCCTAGATCAAGACGTCCCCGAAGGTTTAACCGGCACCGTGCTCAACGTGGTCCAGCAAGGTCTACGTCCGGGCGATCCCACGCACTGGGCCGACAGCGCCGTCACGCGTCTACAGCTCGATCCACAAGCTGACTTTGTCCACTTATCGGGCGGTCTCAAGCGACGCGTCCTCCTGGCACGTGCGCTCTCAGCTCAGCCCGATCTACTGCTGCTAGACGAGCCTACCAACCACCTCGATCTCGACTCCATACTCTATCTGGAAGACTTTCTCTTGCGCTGGGAAGGGACTCTTATCTTCGTGAGCCACGACCGCGCGTTTGTGCGCCGTCTGGCCACGCGCATTGCAGAAATTGACCGCGGACAGCTTCACGTTCACTCCGGGAGCTACGACGACTTTATCCGCAACCGCGACGCGCGTTTAGCCGTTGAAGAGACGCAGTCTGCCGTCTCAGACGCACGCCTAAGCGAAGAAGAAAAGTGGGTGCGCCAGAGCATCTCCGCGCGGCGCACGCGCAACGAAGGTCGGGTACGCGCACTGCAAAAGATGCGCGAAGAGCGGCAGCAGCGACGGCAGCGCCAAGGCAACGCGCGACTCCGCGTGCAGGAAGCCGAACGCTCTGGAGAGTTAGTAATAGAAGCCGAAGATCTGTACTTCGCCTACAGCGAGGGTGAGCCGCAGGTGCGCCAGCTTTCTCTGCTGGTCGGACGCGGCGACAAGATCGGCGTCGTCGGCCCCAACGGCAGCGGCAAGACCACGCTCTTGCACATGTTGCTCGGTCAGCTAGAACCGCAGCGCGGCAGCGTTCGGCACGGAACTCGATTACAGATTGCGCACTTTGATCAACTGCGCGCGCAGCTCAATCTAGACGAGAGCGTCGTAGAAAATATCGCACCCGGTCAGGAATACCTCGATATCGACGGTCAGCGGCGCCACGTCTATGGCTACTTACAGGACTTTTTATTCACGCCAGCGCGCGCGCGAACGCCCGTGGGCGCGCTCTCAGGCGGCGAGCGCAACCGACTCCTCTTGGCGCGCCTCTTCGCCAAGCCGGCCAATCTCTTGGTCCTGGACGAACCGACTAACGACCTCGATGCCGAAACGCTAGAGCTCTTAGAAGAACAGCTGGTTCACTACGGCGGCACGCTGCTGATTGTCAGCCACGATCGCGCCTTTTTGGACAACGTCGTGACGAGCCTACTCGTTTTTGAAGGAGACGGGCAGATTGGCGAATATGCGGGAGGCTATAGCGACTGGCTAGCGCGGCACCAGTCCGCGCAGGCGCCGCGTACAGCCGAGAAGAAAAAAGCGCGCAAAGAGCAGCGCAGCAAACAGCGAGAGCGTAAATTGAGCTTCAACGAACGGCGCGAACTGGATGCGCTCCCCGACCAGATCGAATCCCTAGAGGCGGAGCAGAGCGCGCTACACGAGCAGATGGCCGACCCCGCTTTTTACCGGCAAAATGGCGAGGACGTAACGGCTGCACAGACGCGCCTCGAACAGATCGATAACGACCTAGAGCAGGCTTACGCCCGTTGGGAAGAGCTCGGCGAAATTGCCGAAGCACAGTAGAGATCAGCTCTGGTGATGCGCTATCACCGTAGCTCGACTAGCCGCACCGCACACGCCTGCGGTATTGCGCGTGCGCACCTGCAGGCAATTGGTTCCCTCGTGCAGATGCCAGACAAAAGGCCCCGCTTCCAACGCCAGCTCATCCGCACCATCTACCCGCACTAAGAATGCCTCAAAATGCGGCGTTTCCGTATCGATCTCCACGTGGAGCACGCCGCGCCGATCCGTTTCACATACAAAGAGCTCTGCACCGTTGAGCGTGGGGTTAAAATCCTGCCAGCGATTGGTCTGACGGCCGTACTCTTCCTTGCGCGGAAAGAGCGCGCTGTAATAGCAGTAAAACTGATCGCCGCCCCAGTTACTAGACAGGCGCCACGGCACGGGGTGAGGGTTGCTGGCAAAATCATTGCGCAACGGCATTTGGATATGGCCCTTATACATGAGCAAATCTTCCCCTTCGACCTCGTCGTCAGACCGGACGGGATAGGGATGGTTTCCCTCGCGATGGGCGACCCGCACCCCGGACAGCGCAGCCTTGTTGGGTATGCGCCACTGCACGGGGAACTCCCAGGTGGCCGGCCCAGGCATAACCTCACTTAGGCGATCACCAATTTCGACCAGACTCAGCGGCGTGCCGCCGTCCGGATCGTAGAGATAGTAATCGCGCGTTGCATCCATAAAGACCCATTTGCCAAACTCATTAGACCACACTTCGGCCACCTCGTGACCGTAGGTGTGTTTGGCAGATATATTGACCCAGCGCGCGGGATATCCCATAGCCGTGCAGGCAGCAACCAGCGCTAGATTACTGTAGAGGCAGTGGCCATCGCGGCGGCGCTTGCCGTAGTCGCCGTTGAGGACGATATGGCCTTCCTCATCGCGCTGCGGTTGCAGCAGATCTGAATAGCGCCAGGCGTAGGGATCGAGTGCGCCAAGCGGGACCTGATAAGCCCAGCGCAGCAGGCGCAGCTGCGCGTCAAATTCTCCGCGGGCGTCGGCTATTACTCCGTCAAGCTCAAAGTCTTTGCGGAGATCTGCTAGCGCAGTAAAATCTTCATAGACATACTCGACCGAAGAGCGGACGACACGGCGGTCTTCGACGCGGTAGCCGCGGCAGTATAGCGCACCACTCTGCGCACCTTCAACCAGCGTGCTCTCTATGGATACGCCGCGCAGGATGGGCGATAAGAGCGGGTTATTCGTACTCAGTTCAATCTCAAACTGGGCGTAGCGCTGCCCCTCGGGAGCCTGCAGCGGACCGTCTAAGATGGCATAGTTCGACCAACCTGTCCCATTGGGAAGCGGGCTGGTAGAAAAACGCGAGCGCACCCGAGCGACGCACTCGGCGGGCAGCTCGACGTCCCAGCAAATACGACTTTGGCCTACGTGCAAAAAATCCTTTATGCCGTTCTGATCCGCCAGATCGATCACAGGCGAGACGTATACTCCACTACGCGTGTAGCGCTCTAGGCTTAGGCGAACGCAATACTCCCCGTCTATTTCATCTTTCCACCCAAGACACTTGGAGTCCCACGTCTTTCCACCATCGCGACTCTTAGCGCTGCGATCTGGATGCTCAAGGCGCGTAAAGGAGCCGCGCGCATATTCGCTATCAGCGGCGACCATAATTTCCCAGCTAGGCTCGACAGACTCCGTCCATAGGAGAATTTCGTTGCGGCCGACGCACAGCGCACCGGTGGGAATATCCACTACAAACCAATTGTCGAAGTGCGACCCACCCCAGTCGCTAGTGTAATACTGACGCGCAAAGGGATGCGCCCACTTGCTAGGCGGGCGCACAGCATCGACGCCGTTGATTTGCAAGTGGAGGGGCGATGCATTGTCATCGGGCTCGGTGCCAGCAAAGACCAGATGAGCACGCAGGGCGCGGGCGTCGTCTAGCACGAGCTCTTTTCGCAGAACGACGCCGCGCTGCAGCCTTTCAAACCAGGCGCGATCGTCGGCCCCTTGCGGCTGACCAATTGCCGGCGCGTCATCCTCTACGAGCACGCGATCGTTTAGCGCAATACCAGCTCCGTCATAGCGAACGTTTCGCAGCTGACCGCGTTCTTGCAGA
>Ga0181569_10000692_pt1 | contig 26064 bp, 40 predicted proteins | sample 101ome_19_FD_132452 | JGI IMG/M metagenome (GOLD analysis project Ga0181569, IMG submission 132452) | Coastal salt marsh microbial communities from the Groves Creek Marsh, Skidaway Island, Georgia - 101405AT metaG (megahit assembly) | ecosystem: Environmental > Aquatic > Marine > Intertidal...
CCAACCACGGATATTGTGTGAAATGAATTTCCAAACGAGTTCTTCTGCCCGCTTTTGTTTTTCTTGAGACTCTTTGTAAAGTTTTTGTTTGGTTTCTTTCACCTCTTCGGCGTTGTCCCATTTTTCATATTCCCATTTGAGTTCGTAAAGAGGTTCACCATCGTAATCACTTTTTTCATCCAACTCAACGAACTCCCAATCCAAAACCTTCTCACCATAAATCTCTTTGAGTTTGTCTTGGTATTCACAACCGTATTCTTCATCATAAACCTTTTGAAGAAGTTCAACTGCGGTGCGAATTCGTTTTGCACGAATGTTGGCATTCATTGTCATCGCTCGGTCAGACTCCATGAAATCTGCAGTCCTTTTGAGTTGGTGTTGAAACAACTCAATCGCATAACGGTAGTCAAAATCAAAACCTTTCCAAATCATTGGAAGGAAATCAATAACTCTTTTTACTCTTCTGAAAAATCTTTTTATTACAAACATGTGATTTAATTATTAAATAATTCTTTCAGTTTTTCTCTTTTAACCAAGACCTTTAATGATTGAACATAATTTGGTGCCTCGGCATAACTTTGACTTAAGTATGTGTAATACTCTTGTTCAGTATTAACTCTACCCAAATACCGACATTGGTAAAAAGCATAATCATAAACCGACTCTCTCCAATTGGTGTAGTACGCGTGATTATATTGAGTCCCATTTGCAGTATGAATACGGACACGAGCCTCTTTCATTCCAAATAGATTGTGATTCTCTTTGAATATTTTTGAAGTGTAGTGACCGCTTTCAATACGGGCTTGTGCCAATACAATATGTGGGTATTTTACATTTAATGTTTTTAATAAATCAATTAATTTTTCTTCACTAAAATTATTGGTGGTGTCATTAACATTTAAGACCATCGTATTTGGTTCATAATGGTCAGATTCAATATACTCTTTTATTATTACAGGTGTTGTTAAGTTAGATAATATAATGACTATTACTAAAATACTTAAAACATACTTTAATTGAATTGGTTTATATTCAAGAGTATTAGTGTCAAAATAAAATAATTTAATCTTTTTCATTTTCATTATCTTCATTAGGGTTAAAGGGTCCTGTTGATGTTATAATAATATTCCAATCTTCAGGATACCCAATATCAGAATTATTCGATGGGTGTCCAACCCATTTTAATTTACGAGAACTCAGTTGAACTTGAGACTCTGAGTCCGTCAATATCTTTGTCATAATGTGATTCTGCGTTGAACCATGATAAACTTTCATTTTTATCAAAGTATTCTTTATCTGCCACCATACCGTCAGGTTGACCCCAACTTAGTGACATCTCAATGAACTCTTCAACATCAATCCGTTGACCATATTCGTCAACAATTCTACCTTTTCTGATGAAATCTAAAAGTTCTTTTTTGTTACTATAAAATTTATTGTTATGAAAGTTCCAACAGAATTTCCAACCCATACTTCGTTTACCTAAGTGGATTGACATGTTCTCTGTAAATTCATCCCATGGACTGATTGAGTCCCATAACGGTAAATCACTATCCGTCTCAATAAACCGATAACCGTTCATAATCATATGAGGGTCCCAACGGTCCATCTCTTGAAGACGAGACATAAACTTTTGGTAAGAACGATTAACATCGTCTACTTTTGGAATTCTGTAATAATTTGTACCCATAACTTTTAATTTTGTACTACAAATATATTAAATAAATCTTTAATAACAAATTAAAGACCCATCTCTTTTCTAATTTTCGTTGCCGATATATCACCAATTTCTGTTGGTGGTATCCTTTCAATGATATCGTAACCAACACCACGACCAAACTCAATAGAACAGATATCAGGTATTACAATAACCTTAACCTTCCCTAATGAAATTTCATCAGAATAATGGTTTTCAATATTTTCTTTTACTTCTTCAGGGGAAAATGGATTTTTCTCATTGGGTTTACCGTCTCTGATACATATGAGAACGTTTTTACCCTCATCCATTGCTTGTTTAAATAATTCTTGATGACCTTTATGAAGGGGTTGCCATCTACCCACGAACATTGCGAATTGTCCATCTCTAGCTTCTAAAGATGATTTGACATGTAAGTTTTTATTCCAGTTTTGCATTTCTTTTTACAATCCATAGTCGGTCCAATCTATCTCCTCAAAACCTTTATCTCTATTAAGGTTTACACCCATCGCACGCTGACCTGGTTTATTAGGGTCCATATCATTAATAAGAATACGAGGACCTCTTTCGATTTCCATAATTAAACGGTCGTATTCGATACCATTTTTGGATAGTTCTTTTTCGGTGTGGTCAAAAAGGTAGAAAGGTCTGGCCGTAGTTAATACGACCATATGACCTTCCTCTTTCCACTCCTTGATTTTTTCTTTGACTTGTGGTAATACCTCAGGTTCTGAAGTTTCATAGGTTTCAAACTTTCGGTACTTAAATATAGTACCGTCAATATCACAAAATATGGTAGATTTCTTTTCCATTATAGTTGTGAGATAAGTTTATTTAATGATTCTTCAGGACCATCTAAAGTGGTATCAATATCAATAAAATTAGTTTTTGGTGCCACATAAGCTTCAGACTTAAAATGGTCACGCTCTCTCGGTTCAGATGTATGAACATAAACCTCAACTAAATTGTCACCCATAAGAGTTTTAAACTCTTCCCTTTGGTCGACATATGGTGAGACTAATGATACGATTACATCGTGTCCTTGATTGTGTAGGTAATGTGATATCTTCTGGGCCGCATCAACATTAGTAACCCTACCTTTAATTGAATAATCTTTGTTGGTAAACAATTCTCTCATTTCATCACCATCAATACGGTATGCGTTTGGTAGGTGACGTTCTTTGAATAAATTCGCCAGTACGGTCTTACCGTGTGACGGTTGCCCTGTAAACCAATAAATCATTATCCTTCTATCTCCACCAATTCAATGTTAAAGTTTAGTGACTTACCAGCCAATGGGTGATTCATATCCAATACGATATTTTCTTCATCTTCACCAACAATTTGTGCTTGAATCGGCATTCCTTGAGCTGTTGAACCTTGAACCATTGCTCCAATTTCAACAACAAAGTCTTCAGGGAAATTTTGACGACTAACAGGCATAACAGCCTCTTCACTTCTTTCACCATAAGCTTTTTCAGGTGAAAGGGTTACGTCTTTTACTTCACCGATAGCCATACCCATTACTGCTTCGTCAAAACCAGCAATCATTTGACCTGTTCCTACTGTGAAATTTAGGGTTTCACCTCTATCACGAGAACTGTCAAATTGTTGACCATCTTCAAGAGTACCTGTGTAATGAACTTTTACGTTGTTACCTTTTTCTACTTTCATTTTTTTGTTATTTAATTTAATTTATATACTTTTTTTTAACCCTTTCTGAGATTGGGACAGGGTCTCCCATTTCGTCTATTCTCACAAATTTTATATTCGTTGATAGAATAACATTTTGTTTACCAGAGTAAACATTGTGTGACCTGGCTTCCATATATAGTGTAAGAGAAGTGTTACCAAAAGACTTTACCTCACCATATATTTTAATTAATTGACCTTCTTTTGCTGCTTTCTTAAATAGACACTCGTCAATTTTTATAGTCACCATTCTTGGAGAATCACACACTTGCATCGCATAAGCAGCCGCACTCGCATCCAACCATGCTAAGAGTTTACCCCCGAATAAGTTTCCATGAAATCCTAAATCACTTTTCTTAATTGGGTGAGTATTCAAAAGTTCCATTGTGTCTTCCTCCATTAATTCATTTGTTTAAAGTGTCCCCAGTCTTCACCTGAGACATTTTTATTTGGAAATTCAAATACAAATACATTTTCATCGAATGTAATTTTCTTAATAAATCCTGATGGTATGGTTGCACCACCTGGTACTTTAGTTTTTTCATCATCAAAGACAACGGTAATCTCTACCCAAACATCATCAAAAAGTTTTGCCAACCCACGCTCAAACTCTTCTAGTTCTTTCCATGGACCACGATTTAATCCTTCGTGTTGAAGTGCACAATTTAGATATGAGAATGTTTTCTTTAATGTCTCTCGGTCACAATTAAAAGCGGCTGCGGGTGCTAAGTGACCTCTGTCCCACACGTTATTACGATAATCTTCAACGTCTGAAGTATGAATACTATCTACAGTGTAAAAATCTAAACCCCGTCTAGATTCATTACCCATAGGACATAATACTTTATATTTTAACCATAGAGGTTGTTCTAAAGATTCTGAGTATTTTACTTCAAAGATGTCGGTCTTTATTGTTTTTACGGTCTGCCCAAATAAGGTACCCGAACCAAGTAATAGTAATAGACCAAACAATAACGTTTTCGATAATAGTTTGCATTTCATAAGGATTTTACTTTTGGTAAAGTATAATAAAATTATTTCAAATGGTAAACCTGTCTAAGTAAATCTTTTGTTTCCTCCATTACCATATTCAATGTCCAATTTGTTTGGTTGTCACCGTAATGTGAGGTATCGAAACCAACCCAGTATCCATCAGACCATTTTTCATTATCTATAATGTGTTCACTAAATGTCAACCCACCGTGAACATTAACAGGAATATTTTCATAACCCTTATCATAGAATGGGTGACCTTCAATAATACGAACATATCCATTACCCCATCCTCGTTCAACAGGTCCCCATCGATGAGTATTTTCTAAAAGTTTGATTGGTGGGTCCATACCTAACTCATTGTATGCCTGAATAACTTCATCTGCAGTTATATTGAGATATTTTGCATTATTAAGTGCATTATCACCTTGAGTATTAATTAAGGACATGAAGTATGTAATCTTATCTGTCTGCATATTTATTTATAGATTAATAAAAACAAATATAGTAAAAATTATGAATATTACAAAACAACATTTACCTGAAAATGAGTATTATCCTGCGGAATATGATAAAAAAACGATTATTTTACATCATACCGCTGGTAGTCACAGACCTGACTGGGTTGTAAGTGCATGGGACAGAGACCAAACTAGAGGTGGTAAACCATTAAGAGTTGCCACACAATATGTTATTGGTGGTAAATCAACACGTGACGGAAATACTGATTGGGATGGAAAGATTATTGAAGCGTTTCCTGTTAAATCATGGGCACATCATTTAGGTACTAAAAATTCAAACAATACTCAATTAAATAAGATGGCAATTGGTATTGAAATTTGTAACTACGGTCCACTAACTAAATCCGCTGATGGTGATTTCTTCACATATGTTAACAGTAGAGTTCCTGAAGAAGATGTTGTTGATTTAGGTAAAAATTGGAAAGGGTACAGGTATTACCAAAAATATACCGAAGCTCAAATTGAATCTGTAAAATTCCTAATTGAAAAGTCTGCTGAAGATTTTAACATAGATATTAAAAAAGGTATGTTAGAATTATTTGAAAAGAAAACAAAAACAGATGATATGGATACATTAGAATTACAAAAATTCTTAAACTCTAAAGGTTATTTAGGTATGAACGGTAAGAAATTAACTGAGGACGGCATTGATGGTAGTAATACTCGATATGCTCTTCGTACCTATAATGACGTTAAAAGAGGTGATTGGGGAGCATTTGAGTTTAATCAACTAGCAAATCATGGTGGTGAAGGTATATGGTCACACACAAACTTTAGAAAGGATAAGTTTGATGTATATCCTGACCCTCAACTGATTGAGATGTTAAAGAGTCTTTAGTCTCCAAATTTCTTAATTCCCAAAACAATTCTTGGCGGAGGAACTCATCCTCCGCCTTTTTATTTATTTCTTCTTCGGTTAAATTATTAATCAAATATTCTTTTAACTTTCCCATTTGGTCGTTTCAATAATGTTCCTTATATTTGTATAAACTATAAAACAAATATGAGAGTATCAACATTATTAATCACATTTTTAATCACAGTTAATTCTGTCTTTTCACAATCTAGTACCGTAGGGGTATTACTTGGTAATGGTGACCTATATCTATCTACTGATAATATAAACACTACGGTTATCAACGAACGTAATCCATATGCTCCGTGGGGTATATATACTACCGCTCAATTAAACATTATAAACACAGGTGGTATGCCGATGATGTCAAGCGGTGGTGAGTATCCGAATCGATTAGGGATAAACTACGGTTTTTTCAGAAACGGTCTTAATGTGGGTGTAGGTGGTAAAATGGTTCTTAGTGATTTTGAACCTGCTAAGTTTTATCCTGATGTCATGGTTAAATTACACCCTATTAAGTTTATTACTCAAAACCCACGTTCTATTGATATCGCAATAATCTTAAATGTTTCTAATACCATAGATTTTGGTGCGGGTATTTCTATTCCATTCTTACTTAATAGATACTGATATATTTATTAGTAAACTATTAAATACTAATGCAAACTTTTGAAGAAGAATTTGAAGAGAAAAAACAGATTGCGAATCAAGTTCCAATAAAGAACAGGTCACAGTTACAGTTTATAAAAAATCACACTTCTAAATTTAAGGGTAATTATTTTTTCCTTTCACCAAATTATAATGACAATATACCTTTTTCGGGTGAGATAGATTTTATCCCTCGTAAAATACGAGTGATGTCTAATTCAGGTAATATCGACATTTATATTAGTTGTGATGTTATCTTTTCAAATATTAAAACTGATAATGAAAGAGTTCAGACTATGTTTGATTCATTAAAAAATGATTTAAGCAGTATTGATAGTATTAATCGAGTATCAAATATGTTTAATAACGCATCTAAAGAAGAGTTTGAAAAATTAATGAGGTTGATTGGGATGACTAATTTTAAACTACATATTAATAATATCATTATTGAGTAATATTTATCAGTATGCAATCAGTTGAATTTAACGATTATTTAAACGGTATTCTTGAAATGGTCTATGAGAAAATAGATACCAAAGCTGGTGCGCGACAAGTAGTAAAAGCCAATTATTATAAAATTAAATCATCTTTCTATGAGGATGTAAACCCTGAGACAGTCGTTGATGATATTTTAAAACCATATAAACGATATATTAAAGAATCCGTAATAATTAATGAGGTTAAAGGTATTGATGAACCTATAAGACGTGTGGTTAGAGACATCACTAATATTGTAAAATCTAAAGAATATGGTGAATACTACTTACCTGAAGATGTGAAGGGGTCAAATGCTTATGAATATGATTTCGATAGTGATTTTAAAAAATTTAACACTAGTCGTTCATATAATATACCTCCATTTTCTATTGAATTAACTTATGATGCCAATTTTAATATGGATGAGCCTTATATGGTTAATGCATCACTTTTAGATGATAATGAAACCATCGGTATGGTAATTATAATTAACCCTGAACACTACCCTCAGTTAATGTATGATTTAATTGCGGATGTAAATGATTTAGTGGCTCATGAAATCGAACATGTTTTTCAAGAATTTGGTATGAGACCTGAAGAGGAAGTTCATTATAAAGAAGAAGGTGAAGAAGAACCTGAAGGTGTTGAATATTATAGTCAAAAACACGAAATACCTGCACAGTTAAAAGGAATAATTAGAGTTGCAAAATTAAGAAAACAACCGATAGAACAAGTCATTATGGACTGGTTTAAAAGAAGTAAATACGCGCACCAATTAAATGATGAAGAAATTAATTATATGGTTAATTTTTTAAGTAACGAATACAAGCAAAGATATGGAACCGTATAGTGATAAAGAATTTAGTGAAAAGTCTAAAAGGGCATTACAAATCCTTTTATATATTCTAGAAGTTAAAACAGGAATTAGAGTTAAGGCTACTAATATACAACCTTCAGTTTGGAAAAAAGGTGCCGTCTTATATTTTGAAATTGAGGTTAATTATGAAACATCTGACCCTGATGTCGGGGCATTTAGACATCAACTTAACGATATTGATAATAAATTATACGATTTTTTTAGTAAAGTTGTTTTAACACCTAAAGCCGATTTTAAACTCATAAATCTTAGACCTCAAGATAGTGACGATATGGTAGGATTATTCATGGGTGTAAATTTCGAATGGGACGGGAACGAAAACAGTAATAATACTACGGCAAAATTTGGATACGAATACAATCTTTACTATGATGAGTATGACCAATACTACGATAATTAATTTGTAATTTGTAATTTTTATCATTATCTTTGATGTATGAGTCACACCAAAGAAGAATTAAATAAACTATCACTTGTTGAGATAAAACTTTTATGTAAGCAGTATCGTCTTGCCAGAACAGGAACGAAAGCTAACCTTATTAAAAGTATATTAGACTTAGAAAAACCAACACCCGTAACTATTAATATACCTACTGAATATAAACCACCAAAAGGTAAAAAGGTTATAGGTGTTAAAAGCGGGGACCAAGAAAAGTTAATACAGGTTGGTAAACTACGAGAGAAGAATAAAGTTCAAAATCTTTATTATTCTATGGGTGTTCATTACTTTTTAGTAGATAAAGAGTTTCAATTTATTTAATATGGTTGATTTTAATGATTTACCCAAAACTGAGCTTAAAAAATTTATTGTCGTAGAAAATAACGATTCGTTTGGTAATCGTTTGTTTATCATTAAAAAAAGAATTCCATTTAACCAAAGAACATCTTACAATAAAAAATATTCCACAAAGGATATTCCTCATAAGTACCAACAAAACAATACTTTAGAAGAAGCGTCAAACTCAATACGTAAATTTTTGATTGAAGAAGAAGGGATAAAACCTTCTAAGAAATATCATCACCGTCCTTCAAAGAGGATGGTTTACCTGAAATTGTTTTTGCGATTTTTTGGAGTACGTCTCTAACTACCACACCTGAAGTAGTAATTAATCCTGAAGTTAGTATTGATTCCATTAATGTGGTAAACTCTACAGAATTTACTCCGAAAGTTGTCACTACATTTACTAACATACCTAAAACAGGTAATAAAAAAGTATATGCTAATATGTCTTTAGCGGTATACACACTTAGTCCCACAACGTTTAACATATCCGCAAAACGTTCTTTTATTGATATTGTTTTTTTGACTGCGGCTTCTAATTCATCATCTAATCCTTGAGACTCAATATCTTTTTTCATTTTCATGTAGTCTTCACCCTGATAATATACTATGGATAATGCTGCAATGACTAATGATGATATTTGCCAATCTTCTAAACCTGTAAACTCATTGTGTAAATACTGACTAACAGGATTCATAAGTGCTCCGATACCAGCACCATAAGTAAGTGCGAATCTTGTACTTAACTTAAATTGTTTTTTAACATCATTAACAATTTTAGTTGTTAACTTATTTAAATGGTCAATAATGGAATTAAGTTTTAAATCAAACTTTTCATTTAAAACCATTTTATATTGTTGTTCTGTGATAACTACTTTCACCTCTATTGTTTTAATATAAATATGTCTTTATGTCTAAACTGATATTAGATATATTTATGATAAAAGACTTTTTATGAGTAAAGAAATAAATCCTAAGGTAAAAGAAGGTGATAGAATCGTTTGTGTTCATATGTCAGATGAGTATTCCCCAATTACTGGTGGTGTTGGAGGAACTGTTGTTAGTGTAGGTAGAGACCCATATGATGAAAATGAAAAAATAATTTCAGTAAATTGGGATAACGGAAGAACCTTATCATTAGTATCTGCAGAAGATTTATGGATGAAAGAAGAAGATTTAAAAAAAGAGAAAGATTCAAATTTAAGTGAAAGTGTTCAAGAGTTAACCGATAAGTTAATTAGTAATGAGTTAAACCCTGAAGAGTTTGAAGACTTGATGTCACAATTAAATGATGATGATGTTACAGATTTATTCTTAAGAAATTTAGACCGAAAATTATTAAAGTCAGGAGACAAAAATGAAAATGTCAGGAAATACATATCAAAATACTTGGACTCAATCGAAACAAGAGGAGATGTTGAATCGGACCCATCAGATGATTTCGATGTTGAAGATGAATTTTTATATGGAGGAGTTGAGCCAGAAAAATCAAAAATCGGAAGAAAACAATTCAAAAAAGAATTAATACCCCTTCAGGTTGAATTATTAAAATTACAAGAACACGTTAAAGAAACAGGTAAACCTGTGGTGGTTGTAATGGAGGGTAGAGATTCTGCAGGTAAAGGTTCTACAATTCGTAAGATGACTGAGTATTTGGACCCTAAATACTATAATGTGGTAGCATTAGGTATTGCAACACCTGAGGAGAGAAAAGACTGGTTTGGTCGTTATGAAAAACATATAGAACCAGGTAAAATTACATTCTTTGACCGTAGTTGGTATAATAGAGGTATTGTTGAACCAGTAATGGGTTATGGAACTGAAGAGGAATACTTTGATTTCATGGAAAACGTAAATGGTTTTGAACAGTCTTTAAAAGATAAGGGAGTTGAACTGTTTAAGTTCTGGTTATCTATCACTCCTCAAACGCAACAAAAGAGATTTGAACTTAGAAAGAACTCACCATTAAAGTATTGGAAATTCTCCCCTAATGACGAGAAATCAATCGATAAGTGGGATGACTATACCGAGTATAAAGAAAAGGTCTTAAAACAGACGAAAGAGGCTCAGCCGTGGACTGTAGTGGACACCAACGATAAGAGAGCAGGAACATTAAACCTACTTAGACATATTCTACAAAATGTGGACTATAAAGATAAAGATGAAAATAACTTTGGTGTGAAATTCCCTGAAGTGGTAACTACAGTAAATGAATCTAAAAACCCAACTTTGGATGAGTTAGTAAAACTAAAAGACATTTTTAAATCAACAAACGAAAGGATATTCTTTGATTTCCTAACTAAGATAAGAGATACAGGACTGGTGAATATGTTTGACTCCATGCAATTTTTAGTATCAGGCGCTGAATACCTTAAAAAGTTTATCGAGATGGAGGAACTTAAAGGACGTGAATTTGACGAGGACACGGTTGAAGAGTTATTAGAATTGGCTGAACAAACTAAATCAGAACTTGTAATGGCGGCCTTTAGTTTAATAGAAGATGAGGGTAAAGATGATTATTCTACAAATAATATTAATAGAAAACTAAGGACCCTAACAAGTATGGCCCTTAGGTATTATCTTATGATGTATGGTAGGTAATTAGAGACTATCTGTGACAGTCACTTTACCAATTTCAATATTGTAAGCTTTAACACCAAACAATCTAAAATATTTTTTTACTTCTTTTTCAGTGTGTTGACGAATTGACCTATTTCTTGATACTGCACTTCTAAAACCTGAATTTGTGTTAATATTAATCATTCCGTTTTCATCAGTGTTCCAACCCCAACCTTTCATTTTACCACAAACCTTGACATTTACTAAAACATCCCCATCCCAACGACCATGTTGTTTTACGTGAGTAATTTTAAAGGTTAAGTCGTGGTTATCATAGGAGTAAAAGGTTCCACCAATACTTTTAGTTTTAAAAATAGGTTGCTTGATTAAATCTCTAACTTTTTTTGACTCTTTGTATCCTTCTAAAAAACTATTCATCCTAATTCCCTTTTGTTTACACAAATATAGAGAATAAAATTTAAACTGCCATGGATGTAGTTAAGAAAATCGGTCCCCTTTCACCATAATATCCACCAACCATGTTGAAGTAAAAATATTCAATAGCCTCTTCCTCGGTCATAAGGTCAGTTTTTACCATTTTTTGAATGATACGTTGCTTTGAATATACAATTCTTGTTTCACGACCAAACTCTTCACTAATACCTACAATACAATCGTCATAACCGTCCATAACGATAGCTCCTTCGGCAATTTCATCAATATAATCTCTATCCATAATCTTTTTTTAAAAAAGTAACAGTAAAATTGTGTTTAGTCAAACCATAATAACGACATATTTATATATAAAACTACTATTATGAGAGGATATTCAACAATTTCAGATGAAGAAAGAAATTCTATTCTTCAACAACACTCATCTTTCTATAACGGATATGCGGTTGGTAATGTTCCAAACGAGCCACAACCATTAAGAGTTGATAAAGGTGCCAGTGACCCAAATGGGATAACTGTGGACAATAAAGGTAATGTAAAAACTTACCAAAATCATAAAATTAACGAATCAGTTATTTCTGAAGATATTAATGAAATAGAAGCAGACGATATGGATATATCTGATGAAGAATCAGCATACTCATTTAAGTCAGACGGTCCTGAACAATTCGATTCTTCTTACTCTGATGACTCTTACGGTTTAGATATTGATTCAATCATGCAAATGTTTGGTGGTGATATGTCACTAGCAGAATATGATGATATGGATGATATGATGAACTCACATATGGACGGTAAAGAAAAATTCCATGATGAAGACGAAGCATATGAATTTGATTCTGAAGGTGGTGACGCAGCGGTTTACTACGAAGAAGAACAATGTGAAGGATGTGGTTCAGAAATGATGGAAGAAAAACAAACATGTAATGAATGTGGTGGTGAAATGAGAGAAGGTGAATGTATGGAATGTGGTTCACTTTATGAAGAAATAGATGAAGACCTACATGAATCATTCTCAGAGAATAGAAAACAAATTAAAGAGATGATGAATCGATTTAACAAATTTAACTAATCATTTACAATTTATAAATTAAAACCCGTGTAACCCACGGGTTTTTTTATGAATATATATTTCGATATAGTTTACCTTCTTCTAATAATTTTCTGTTTTTAGGAAAGTAGTCCCATTGAAGTTCAACCATTTTTTCACCATCAAACAAATACCCTTCATTAATCATTCTTTCTAATTCTTCTCGTGTGGTATTTGATAGTTCTTGGTGAGCAAAGTTTCTTAACTTATGAAGGTTAAACTCTACGTCTCCAAACCACGATAAATGCCAACCATTAACATCGTCTAAATGTGTTTCTTGCTCATACCTGACATTTCTTATTTTTTGTGGTGTGGTTGTTTTTAGGTAAGACCATTTACAAAAAGCGGCACCTGGCCATCTCATGTCTTCAAAATCCCACCTAAAGTTCCAATACATCCATCTTTGGAGAATAGTCTTAAACGTATCAAATTCTACTTCATTATTTTTTAGTCTGCGAAGTATGTCATCGTCCCAAACTTCATCAATATCAGATATTAAAACAATATCGTCATCGTTTAGGTTTAACTTTTCTAATACGTCTTTAATTGAATTTCTATGGTAGTTTTCTCTAAACCAGTTTAATCTTTCTATTTCATTTGTGGGTTCAGGATGAGGTTCATAGTATACCTCATTAGGTAAGTCAATTACTACGTGTTCAATTTTATCTAAAAAATCTTTAAATAAATTTCTATTTTTATAGAAGTACAATTCTTTGTCTTTACCTGAATGTGATTGTCTAGATTCGACCAATATAAACCTATCGACATACTCACCCATTTCGTGTAGACGTAAGTTTAACATATCTAATTCATGGTCAAAGAGAAAACAGTCGTAAATCATTGGACTATCTTTTTTAATACCGAACGTTGTTAGTTTGTTCCACACTTTAGGTTTATCATACCCTTCAAAATTTGCAGATTGTAGTTTACCTGTTATACCGTCTCTATCCATACCATTTGATGCATAACCATCGTTTATTAATGAAATTATATTTTGGTCGTCCATCCAAAAGTCCGTTGCAATTTCCGTATGTGCAAAAGAGTAAACTTTGTTACGTATGAAATCAAAATCACCAAACCATGAAAAATGAAATCCACCATTTTCTTTTGTATAAAACTCAGGTGAATTTTCATCCCACCTTTTGTCTCTGAATATTTGAAATATCTTTTTGTTTCTTAGGTAATCTGAATAATAAAATGCAGTAGTTCCCATCCAATGGTGCATCTTTTCTAATGATGTGTTCCATACCAACCACTTTTGTTTAAAAATAATAGGACCAAATGGTAGATTTTTATTAAAATCATCTATGTCATTTAGGTTCGGAAACTCATCAACATCAGAAACTAAGATAATATCATTAAACTCTAATTTTAAATCTTTTAACGCATTACCTATAGAGAGTCTTTGGTGGTTTTCCCTAATCCAGTCCATTGTTTGGATACCTGGTATTGTAATTAATTTATTGATTTCTTCTTGTGATAATTCATCAGGCATATCATCAACAATATAGTGATGTATTTTATCTGACCACTTGTCGAACCTTTGAATATTTTCTTTGAAAAATAACGATTTAGGTTTACCTGTGAATGTCTTTGTTGATTCTACTATAACAAATTTATCTACGATGTCATATAGTTCTTCTAACCTTAATTCTAATAATTCTAATTCGTTAAAAAATAGAACGGTATCAATGATTTGTTGTTTTCTCATTTAAGTCCATATCTTCTGATAGTTTATGGTATTTTCTAAGTAAAACATTATAACCTGAAAAGTCTTCGGTACGTTCATAATACAACTTTATATAATTAAATGAATTTTTAAGTTGTTGAATGTTTGTACACGAGTATAATACTTTCTCGGCTTTTAAATAATATTGAATTGTGTTGATAATTTCCATGTAATACTTATTTTTCAAATACAAATATAATAAAGAAAATTCAAAAATATATGCCTTACTTTGATTTTATAACCCAAGAGAGTCACCAAACAGACTTATATAATTTTTACTACTTTAATGAGGTTTTTAGTCCTGAGGAGATAAAAACTATTATTAATATATGTGAGGAACTCCCTAAAGAGGTTGCCACTGTTGATTACAATGAAACCACGGATAACATTAGGAGAAGTGAAATTGCATGGTTAGGAAATAATGATGATACTAATTGGATTTATGAAAGATTAGGTGAGTATGTTAATGCTGCAAATGTTGAAATGGGTTGGAACTTTGACCTTAACGGAATGTACGAAGACATACAATATTCAATTTATTATGATAACGGTGGTCACTACAACTGGCATTCTGATATTGGTCAACAAACACCTCATAGAAAAATATCATTATCACTACAACTATCAACACCTGAAGAATACAAAGGTGGTAAGTTAGAATTTAATTTAGGTTCATACGTTTCAGAAGCCAATAATGAAATTGGTTCATTAACATTATTCCCCTCATATCTTTTACATAGGGTGACACCTGTAACATCTGGTGTTAGAAGGTCATTGGTGTTGTGGGTATCAGGAAAACCTTTTAAATAATGGTACATCACGTAGACGACAGTAATTTCTTTGACTTTATAACAAAGTATGATAGAGCGATTTGGTTCTTCTTTAGAAAACGTCAAGAAGAAAGTTCATTGTCAATAAAACCTTTTATTGAGGAGATACCTTCGGTTAACATGCAAGTGGCTATTGAGTTCCCTCAGGTTAATTACTTTCAGACATACATTGAGGATAACCCAAAGATTATGGAATACTTTAATCTTATGGATGAGCATGTTTGGAGTTATTCAAACAAATTTTTTAATCCTAGAATGATTAGTATTAAAGATGGTTATAAGTATTATGACCAATCAGGAGACAAGTGTTATTGTCTCGATACCTTAGTTGAGATGATTTTTGAATTGTACCCTGAATTAGTTCCTGAACCACCCAGTGAAGGATAATCTAATCTCATTCACCCCTGGATTCACATGTGATACGTAATGTAGTTTACCTTTGTCTTTAGGTAGTAAGAACATTGTCAAACTATTAAACTTAGGAACCTCAACATTTTCAATGATAGTACCCTCATCGTTTAAAAAGTGTAATAACCCACCGTAATGAGGTAACCAATCTTTACTTAACTGTAGTACAAAACCAATAATACCGTTTGGACTGTCTTGATGTGGTGATAAGAAATCTCCGTTAACATAACAAGCTGCGAATAGTTCATTGGCGCTTACAATTTTTAAATCGGTAATCTTTGAAATTAAATCGTGAGTAGGTTTACTATCCATTACTTTACGTAGTTCACATTCTTGACAAGTACAGTCTTCGAAGTGGTCGTCTAATGTTCTATGGAATGCGTATGAGAATAAGTTTTCACCAAAAGCCTTTTCAGCATAAAGTCTAGCATCTCTAATACTCTCTTCATTTTCCGCAATATTTCTGTTATATTCTACACCCTCTTGACCCTCAGCAGGAAATGTTGCTACTGACCACCACTCAGGCGGCATGTCATAAGCGAAAAATTGATACAGTTCCTCTGCAATATCTTCCTTAAGGTAGTTATCGATAACCACATAACCTTTTTCCTTAAAGGTCTTTTGTAGTTCTTCTATGTTTAAGTCTGGGTTTACAATATCTTTCATAATAAAATGATAATTAAAATATTAATATTCTGAAGTAAAAAAGAATACTTGAAATAGTCTACCTGTTTCTAAATCTTTACCAAAATAATCTAATGAAACGTGGTAGTTGTCTGAACGGTACATGACCAATCTATTAAATTTATTACCTAACTGGTCTACTAAGTCCCATTTGGTGTAATCACGAGGTTCAATCATATGTGGGGCATTTGCAGTTTCTTCATCGGTATGTTGACTACCGTCCCACGAAGATAAACCCGTTTCTTTATGTCTAAACAATCCTGTTCCTGCAGTTACTGGTGCATTTGGTGTTAAGAATAATACCGCAGCCCATCCTGTTGTGCTGTCTGAGTGTATCCACGAACGGTCCTCGGCAGTTGTATATTGAAAGGCTCCTGAGTATTCACCACCCCAATAAGTTACTTCACCAGCAAAAGGTCTAATTAGGTTTCCTAAGGTTTCTTTGATACCATCATTTAAAAATGATACTGTCCTATGACCAGGGTAATTTCCATCTACACCGAAGTCTTGTTGTAGTGCAAACTCCCTAACCTCTTCAGGGTTATCGTAAAAATCGTCAACAATTAAAGTATTAACTCTCATAAGTTTCTGTTTGTAATTCAGGATAGTCTTCATTCTTAAAATAGTAAATAATAAAGTCTATCAAATCGTCACTTGAAAAGTAGTGACTCATATACTCATCAACACTAACTACCCAGTGTTCAGTGTAGTGTGACTCATAAGTATAGTTCCATTGGTCACTAAACATTTCTAAGTATTCGTTGTCAGATAAAAAATCGTAAAAATCATATTCACTTATCTTAAAAGTTCTGTATCCTTCCTCATTATTGATTGCAAAATCTATAGTAAGTTCTTCGTCACAGAAATCATAGTTGAGTATTTCAAATGTGTTTTTCATCATTTTTGAGATATTTGTAATAAGAATAAACATTATTTAATAATAAGAAAATGGAAGTAAGAGAAATTATTTCATCATATATAAATAAAGAGAGCAATATCTTAAGGGTTGAGTTTCAACTTTTGGGTGATGAGGGTGTACGACAAGATGTTATTGAGTTTGAATACCTTTCTGAGTTTGGTTATGATGATTCAGGTATGATGGATATTTTTGATTCTGTGGATATGGATGACGAATGGGACGATTGGGATTCTGAAGATGAAGAGGTCTTTATTGATGATGATACATTAATTTTATTCTTAAATGAATATTATATTGTTTTTCCTGATAAAATTCCTGACGAAGAATATAATTAAGACTATTTATAAGTATGGACAATATGGCGAACATACTTAGTAAACTTTTGGGTAAGATATTCCTAAAAAAACCTACTTTCTTTGGTTTGGACGAACAAAAAATCACACTTTTGGTCAGTCCAAGTATGAAAGTATTTGGTATATTTACTAAACCTGAGAGACTATCAAGTAAGTTCCCATTTGAAGAACAAAAATTCCTTAACACAAAAGAATTAAGAAATTGGGCAAAAGATAACGATTTTGAAATTACATTCTCAGCTTCAGCACCACGTATGAAACAGGCACTTCTTGGTCAGTTCGGTGACGTGATGGTGGAGTCTGAAAGTAGAAACCGAGAGAAAGAACTTAGTGTTGTGGTTATGGAAGAGTTGGATAAGTCACACCTTCCTGATTCTATTAAGGAGTGGGCTAAAGACAATCCTGAAAAGTTTATTAAGAATTTGGAACACGTTCAAAACATATTGAAAAAATAAAAGGAGGTTTTCACCTCCTTTTTTTATGGACCCTCTCTGTATAGGGTCATCGAGTATTCAACTTCTATGGTTCCGTTATCGGTTTCCACGTACTGTGCGGGTCGGTTCATTTTGATGTATTCCAAACCGTCTTCCATAATATTAAATGTTCGAGGGTAACTGTAGTCGGTTAGTGTGATACGGTTCCACGAACCAGTGATAAAATCACTTTGATACTTTATATTATAATTAAACATCCAATCACTACCCCAATCATCTTGTTTGTAACCTGCGTAGAAAGTTTTACCTGAAATATGAAAACGAGTTTCATCGATGATAATTTCCTCCAACGGACCATCAACACTTGCAAACCATACTTCTTCACCTGAATTGATGTAGTGTGTGGTCTCTCCTCCGATTACTGTCATAGTTACTGAGGACACACGATAAGTCCCATCCAATGTAGGGAAAGTTTCCAATTCATATTTCTCACAACCCATTAGTGTGAGACCGACCATTAATATAAAAAGTAATTTTTTCATAATTTCTATTGATTTTTGTATTACAAAGATAAGCTTTTTTATTTAACGGCAAAATGTAGATAATGAAATTTCTTAATATTTATACTATTATGGGTTTGTTAAACGAAGAAATATCAAGAATTAGACAAGTAATGGGTCTGAATGAACAGGTTGAAACCAAAGGAGTTCAATTTGATTCGTCAGAGAAAAAGACCATTGATGATTTTGTTGAGTTTGTTAAAAAAGAATTGGGTATTAAAAATGAAGTTGATGTTCAATTACAAAATAACAAAGATGGAATCAAAACAACAGCTGTTTACAAATACCAAGATGAAGGTGATGAAGATTTTGAACAATCTGAAATTAGAGTATTCGCATTAGGAAGAGCTCTTGTTGATGTTCTTCGTTCCATTGCCCATGAAATGGTTCACCACCATCAAAATGAAGAGGGTGAATTAAAAGGTAAACACTCAAACGTAGGTGGACCTATTGAAGATGAGGCCAATGCAGTTGCGGGTGAGATGATTAAAGCCTACGGTTTAGAACATCCTGAGATTTACCCTGAAGGTGTTGAAACTGAAATGGGTGAACAAGAAGAAGGTGGAGACACTGGTGGTGATGGAGGTGGTGATTCATCTGCAACAAACGCAAATGTATCCACATGGGAAACAGGTGTTACTCGTGGACCTGCCAACCAAATAACCATTATCGTATGGTCGTCAGATGTTGCCCGTGGTAAAGCCAATCCAATTGACCAAATAAGTACTTGGGAAAGTGGTGCTAGTAGAGGAAAGGCAAATCCATTAACTTGATATATTTATAAAGAAAACTATATAGTGAATCACAATAAATTAATAACGGAAGAATTAAAAGCTATTACAGCTTTAATGTCGTATGATAGGTCAAAGACTTTGAGTGAGAACATTCAAGAACAAGGAAGTGCGGATATATACGTAGACCAAGTGTCTATGCGTATGGCAGGTATTGAATATGGTGACTATAAGAAACAAATATGGGAAAAACAAAATGAAGCTTTTGAAGATTTAATTGAGTTTTTCAAAGACCCTCATAATGTACTTATGGCAATCGAGTTAGGTGCTATGTTTATCGCACCATTTACAGGACCTTTAGCACCTGTGTTTTTAGGTATTAGTGTTGGTGCGGGTCTTGCGGATTCGGCAGTTTATTACTTTATAGATGATGACCCACACTCGGCAATGATGGCACTAGCATTAACTATTGTGCCTGAAGCAAAATTAGGTAAGTATTTTAGAAGAAGTAAAGGGTTTATTGATAAATACGGTAGAGAAGGTGCCAATGAAGTATTAGAAAGATATAATAAATACAAAAACGGAAATACATCTATTAAGTTTACTGACGAAGAAATAAAATTCTTAAAAGAATCTGGTGAGGATTTAACAGAAAAGGCAACTCAAAAATATCTAAAGTCGGAAACTGAAAATACTATTAAAAAAGGTCTACTTAAAATAGCATCGGAAAAAACAGTAAAAGGTCTATTATCACTAATAGTTAACACACTTAAGTTTACAGGTAAAACTATTAAAAGTATTGGTTCAACAGGTATTATGTTGGGAGGAACTTACTATACTTTTGACCAAATATACTTATCAATATGGGGAGACGATGAAGACCGACAAAAATCTGAATTCAAACAAATAGCAGACTTGGTTACAAAATTTTCAGGAGATGTTATGACATGGTTAACTTCAATATACAATGAATTAATTAACGGTATTGATTTTGAAGATAAAGATATTAGTAAAGATTATAATAATACGATACTACCAAAAAACGAACCTATTCTAAGTGCACAAGAATACGATGAAACGAAAAATAGAGCATTTAAGGAAAGACAGGCAAATCTTCCAGGTAAGAAAGTTACTTTAGACGGTATAAGGTCAGGTAAAGAAAGTTTACATTATGGAGACCAAGGGAATACAGTTAAACAGATACAACAGATGTTAAACGATTTAGGTATAGATACTGGTGATAAAGGGGTCGATGGATTTTTCGGTAACGATACTAAAGATGCTGTAGAAGAATTTCAGAGATATCCTGATAGTTACGGTTTAGATGATATAGTTGGACTAGATAAAGTTGATGGTATAGTTGGAAGGGAGACGTTAACCGCAATTGAAAAGGCGTTAAAAATTAAGAAAAATGGATAATAAAAAATTATTACAAGAAATATCGAGAATTCAAGAAGTTATGGGTTTAATTAATGAAGGTTCTCGTACAAAATTAGCTAAAGGTGCGATATCAGTAATTGACGATTTATTAGGTATTACCGCTAAAAATACAGATGTACTGGCTAGAGAGTATGGTGATGACGGTGCCACATTATTAAAACAATTATCTGAGGATGGTGATAATGCTAGACCTATAGGTGATATTTTTGATGATTTAAAAAAATTAAATAATTCAAAGGCGTTTGATGATGCTTTTGAAGGTTTAAAATCTGCATTTGACACTATTGTAGATGATAATGGGGTGACAATAACCCAAAAATTAGACACAGTACAAAAAGGAGTTCAAGACCTATTAGACCAAGGACAGAACACTAAAGCTGCCGAATACTTCAATTCTCAAGTAAATAATATTGCAGATTATGGAGATGACACTTTAAAAAGATTCGTTAATGATGAATATTTCTTTTCAATACCTAATTTTAGTAGGGCCAATTATAATGATTATTTAAAATTAGGTGGTGGTGAAAAATTGGCGAGTTCCAGTACTAAAAGTGGTAAAGTAATTAGGTTTAGTGAAACATTGTCGAGTTATTTTAAATCCGTAAAAAAGATTGAAGGTAAAATAACGTCTGATATCGATAGTTATCTAAAATTAAAAGATGAGGTTAATAAGCTACCTATTGATGATGCGTCTAGAAGTGAAATGACGAAAAGAGCTAATCGTTATTTAGACCGAGTAGAATTTAATTTGGGTGTGATGAAACGAAAAAATAAAGAGACTTTAGAAGTTTTAATTGAAGAGTTAACACAAAAAAGAAATTCGTTACCTAGAACATCAGCGGAAAGAGCTAAGATAAATAAATTAATTGAAAGGGCATCAAAAGAAGATGCAGATATTATTAGTATATGGAATTACCTACCACAAGGAGGTTATAAACCTGAAGGTAGTTGGTATCAAGAAATGAAACAATTAAAACAAGAAAGGGTAGATGCAATAAGAAAATTATTTATACCTAAAAAATGGTTAAAGCCTGAAACTGCAGACAGAGTATCTAAACTAGGTTATGGAGGTTCAGCAGGAAAATTCATAACAGGTAATGTAGGGCCTGCACTTAAAAAGTTATTTACAGACCCTAAAAAGGCGCCTCGTATTTTAACCACTGAAATTGGTTCTAGATTAATCAGTATACCAATCAAGTTAGCAGCTGTTGAAACTTTAATTGATTGGGCTGCTGCGATGATACTGCAAGATTCTGATTTCATGACTGAAGAATGGATTAAAGAACACCCTGATATGGCAAATTTTATTGCAGGTTTTGGTTTTGATTATAAAGATTATGAAGATAGTTATTGGGCTACGGACATGGTTATTAATACTGTTGAAAATACTTTACAGAATTTTGGAATTACAATACCTGCTTTGGCAATTAAAAATTGGATGGATGAAAACTCAAAACCAGGTGGTGGTTACGAATGGTGGAACAATCAATTCAATAAATTAGAAGAGTTACAAAAAAGTGAAAACTTTAAAAACGCAAGTGAAGAAGAGAAATTAAAGATTATTGAGGATATCATAGAGGAAACAGATACTTGGGTGACAAAAGCATCCTCTTGGTGGTATGACGGTTTACCACCAACGGTGGATACTGAAATTAATAAAGTATTATCTCAAATAGAATCAGAAACAACAACGGATGATACTGAAATAACAACGGATAATACTGAAACAACAACGGATGATGAAGATTCAACTCCTGAAGGTTCAGGAGAACCTGGTAGTTTAGATGATTTTAGTAAACAATTAGGTGTTGAGTTGAACCAAGTTAGTCAAGATGGTGATATTTATAAATGGGACTTAGGTGGTGGAGTTATATTCAACTATAAATTAGTCGATGGAAAATATGTAAAACAAGATTAAAATGAGTGTAAGTAATAAATTTTTTTGTAAAAAGTGTGAACAATCAAACGGTACTCCATTTAATACTGAACCCGCTTGTGACGGCATTATGACATTATCAGGTTCAAAGTGTTTGAAATATGATACGGAGAAAATTGCCAATGAAATAAATCCAATATGGGAAGATTTTGCAGAAAGTAAAAATTTACAATTTGTAAAAAAATCTGATGGTATGAAAGATAGTGATGGTAATCCATTATTTAACGACATACAACCTAACCAATTAAAAATTGATAATGGTGTTTTAAAATATTATGGAGAAGGAAGTGATGTAAAAACAGATGTATGGTTAGAAATTTATAAGAAAGAAGTAGGTGGAGAATACGATTGGTATTTTAAAGAAAACGGTACTGAGAAAAGTTTTACAAAAGATTACTTAATCCCTAAAGAGGGTCAAACTGAATTTACAGAATCAATAATAAGAGAAAATATGGAACACATACCACAAATGATAGATGATAAACTTAGAGAGTTTAACTTCTACACTATAGACCCTAAAAAAGGAAAACAAAAAATTTCATTTACCGATGATGACCGTGAGTCTATGAAAAATAGTTTCTTAGATATGTCTGAAAAATATCCTGAAGATATTGCCTTTATCCGTTCAGTAGTTGACTGTAGAGGTATGGACGATAAGACAAGTCAACCATTTGTTAGAATCGGTTCATACAGAGACAATTCAAATATTAACCTACCGTTTAAAAACAACAGTAAAGGATTGGGTCAATTATTAGATAGTGGTATTAATTACTTTACCATCGAGAATAACCCAACAGCTGACGATAGAGATTTTAAAATCTTACCTGGTGACCGAATTAAAGATATTGATTTCGATGAGGAAACAAAAGAAATGATGTCACAACCTGAATCTCAACCTCAACAACCAATGAAAAAGGAAGAACCTTTTGAGGTGGTTATGAAAGGTAAAGAAAAAAAAGGTTTGGAATCGTTAATTAATGATGGTGAGTTAACAAACAATTTGACAAAAAAACAAAAAGAATTATTGGAAAAACTTAAAAAAGGTGGATATTTATTTAAGAGACCTGTTGATGATACAGATTACGTTGTTAAGAACGTAAAGAGTAGTGAGTTCACTGAGTCGTTTAAAGTTTGGAAGAAGAAATCATGAGTTTAAAAAAGTCAATCAGAAAAAATCTTGAAATCCTACAGGAGACAAAAAAAGTAACCTTAACTGAAGAAAAAATAGTTAAGGGTAGATTTTCTGTGGTTCCAAAAAATATAAATAAAAACTCTAAGATACAAGTAACAAAAGCGTTTAATACGTTATTGTCTGAGAACAAATCATTGAAGTCTCAGGGTGTGAGTCAAAATCTGATTAATGAAAATATGATTCAAGCATTAACATTAATGTTTGCTGAGGAAGGTCCACGTTTCATTGATACACTAAAAGAAAAATTGGCTGAATACCTAAAATCTAAATTGCAATTGACAGATGTTGAGGAAGAAATTATAACAAATGCAATTGGAAATACTGAGATGGATGATATTCCTGAATTATTTAATGACCCAAAATATTTGGCAAATAAAATAGTTCAAGCATATACCGAAGACATGGGAAGTAAGTATTCAATAATGAATATTGAAAAAGGTCAACAAATGGTATCGAATATGGAAGATGAACTTAGACAAAGAATTGAGCCTTTAATCGGGGATGTCAACTCTAATATGGAGTTGAAGTTGAAAGGTATTAGAGATAATATGCTTTCATAAACTTTCAAAAAGAAGGGGGTGTACAAGTATCTAATGAAAGAGGGACGATTGTCCCTCTTTTATTTTTGTACCACAGGACGGACTCGAACCGTCACGAACATTACTGTTCAAGGGATTTTAAGTCCCTCGTGTCTACCAATTCCACCACTATGGCATTTCTTATAGTTCAAAGATAGAACATAAAAAATTGTTAAACAAATGATTTTTTAAAATTACTCCAAATTGTTTCAATATCATCGTGAATGATATGTGTAAATATACTCGGCTCATAAGGTTGAGTCAATAGTTTCATGTTAGCTTCTGATGGTGTTTTATCCCCCTTTGTTGAGTTGCACCTAAAACAGCAGGTCACCATATTTTTCCACGTATTGGTACCTCCACGAGAACGAGGAATAACGTGGTCAATAGTTAAGTTTCTTTTTGACCCACAATATTGACAACTGTAACCGTCTCTTTTGAATATACGTTTTCTATTAACCTTAATGGTTTTAGGTCTGAATCGAATGTAGTTTAACAATCTAATAACCAACGGTCTAACAAAATTACCCACACTGGTTACGATATCATTATCCCCTTTTTTTATCACTTCTGCCTTTCCTTTATCGACCAATACAAACCCTCTTTGTAGGGTTGTCACATTTAAAGGTGAGTAATCAGAGTTTAACACCAATACTACGCTCATATGTTTTGAGTTGTTTTTCTTACTATAATTATTGAATTTAATTATAAGTGATATATTTTATAAGAAAAAGTATTTTTATGAAAATTGACCAGGTTTATGTAATTTCTTTGGACCATTCTGAAGAATACATAAAAGATTTATTTGACCGACTAAGTAGAATACCTTTACCATACGACACACCTGTCTTTATTATTGAAGGGTTTTTAGGTAAAAGGTTAAAGGATGAAACCGATTTGGAATATACCCTTTATGATAAATGGGACATCTCTGACCAAAATTTAGATTGGCATTGGTGGGAAAGACCAACAACCTATGGTGAAGCAGGTGGTATGATTTCACATACTATGTGTTGGGAAGATGCATATAATAACGATTATGATACCATTATGATATTGGAAGATGACTTCGAACCTGAAGGTGATTTGGACTGGAGTATCTTTGATGAAATGGAAGGTTATGATTGGGATTTATGTTTGATGGCTCACAATTCATTGCACAGTAACTTTAATAATATTCACCCACCGTATGAAATCGGTAAAGAACATTTCATTCGTCCTACCTATTTCTATAACAGTCACACTTATATTTTAAAAAAGGAAGGGATTCGTAAGCTGGTGGAAGACCATTTACCTACCCTAAAAGACAATATAATCGTTTCTGATGAGTTTTTATCTGCGGTGATAACCACACACCCCAGAGAAGATTTAAGGGTCTTATACCCCCCTAATATTAACCCAATTGCGACAAAATACAATTGGACGTATCAGACAAGGTACATGAGTGCAGGAAATTCATTAACTGAACCGACTGAGGACGATATAAATTAAAAATGGGGGTCAATGACCCCCACTTCTTTTTACCATCTCATCATCACCCCTGCGGTTCCGTTCCATTCTACGATTGCTCGTTTTGGAATCCAAAACTCAAACTCCCCGATTTCATCGATTTTGTTTGAGATATCGA
>Ga0181569_10000707_pt1 | contig 25831 bp, 31 predicted proteins | sample 101ome_19_FD_132452 | JGI IMG/M metagenome (GOLD analysis project Ga0181569, IMG submission 132452) | Coastal salt marsh microbial communities from the Groves Creek Marsh, Skidaway Island, Georgia - 101405AT metaG (megahit assembly) | ecosystem: Environmental > Aquatic > Marine > Intertidal...
CTTTCTGTCGGGGAGGAAGACGACGAATCCGTTGAGTACCACGTGGACGACGCTGTTACCGAGAAGGAATTGCCCCCGGCCGACGCAGTGATTTCTTGAAAATAATAAAATTCCTTAATTTCAGATCATGCAAATGCAGAATGCAACACAAAGCCATATGCATACTTTATACTCACTCAGACACAATGCGATTCTTAACGGTGATGGACCGGCGCTTTCGCGATTGGACCTTCATCGCGGGCGGCTGTCGAAAGCGTGAATGTTTCTTTCCTCTCAAGACAGCCGTCCGAGAACTCGAAGAGGAAACACGAGGACTTGTCAAAATCACCTCCGGCGAATACTCCTATTTTTTCATCATAGACATTGATTATCCGGATTCCGTTTACCACATTTATGCTATAAACATCAAAATTTCACGTGCCGAACAAATGGAAATGATTGACAGCTTTGACAGGGAACGGCAGAAAACGGACGAACGCAGGGCTCAGCGACTAGGAATCAGAAGATCGCACGACGAGAATCTCAAATTAAATTGGGATTCGTTAAGCGATTTAAAATCGAAACCCAAATGGGGACTCATTGATCGCTTGATCCAGAACCCGCGATTTTTTGAATGTCTGGCGCCAAACGCGGAAAAAATTCCGTTTTCATTATTAACAAAGCCAAGAGAGGGGCACAGGGATGTCGGAGAGGGCGAAGATGGCGTACGGCTCTCGGTGGAAAAGAGTGGGCAATGAACCTATAACGCACGCGCTGATGGGCGGGGCGGCAGACCCGTTTGCCCCGGGGGCTGGGACACTGTGGGTGCCACCGGAAAGACTCAATGATTTTTATATGGATCTTCAGGACTACCTCGTGGACCACCCTTCCGGTCCATACCCCACGCTTGCGGAGCGAGTGGAAAAGAACTGCTTCAAATTCTTCCTGGACTTGGACTTCAAAAGAAAGATCGAAAACGACGACATAGTCGCAATTGCACGGTACGCAACTGCGGCACTGTACCGTATGCGAGGGACGAAGGAGGCCTATGTCAAGCTGTCCAGTAGGACCGAATATAAAACGGGGGTGCACATCATCTTCGATGGACTCTTTGTGAACTTTATGGAGGCCTGTGAAATCTGTCACAAAACTCGAAAATACCTTGACGAGTGCAAGGAGAGTGACTGCGCATTCAAAGATGCGACAAGAGGCTTGGATTGGAAGGCAATCATTGACACGAAGCCATACCGGACGAATTTGAGAATGGTTTGCATGGCAAAAACAGTGGGCGCAGACGACTGCGCGGTGCCGCTGGCGAAGACGTTTAAGTACTCCCTAGAGGACAAGGAAAAATGGACGGTTGGTTTTGAGTGGGCGGATGAAATTAACTTGTCTGGCGTGGAGTGGATGAAGGCGATGAGCATCCGAGCGCCTCCCGAGGTGGTCAAGGAGAAGGCCGACGAGGTGCCTCTGCAGCTTAATCCCACTCCGATCAAGAAAATGTTTCTCAATTTGATCGAGGGGACACTAAAAGAGGACTACCATCAGTCCGTCAAAATCACCTCCATCTTCCCGCGAAAGCGCAGGGGCGAAAAGGTGCTGGACGAGTACACACTGACGACAAGTTCGAAATTCTGCAAGATCGTACAGAGGGACCACAAAAGCAATCACGTATGGTTTCGACTGAATTTGTCCGAGGTGCCAAACGACGTGACGAAAAAGCCGCCGGACGACGTGACGAAAAAGCCGGACGATACAATGCATAATTCGAGCGACATCGCCAGGTGTTCCTTTTTTTGCCACGACGAAGAGTGCAAAGAATCTAAGAATGGCATCTGTATCAACATTACGGATCGCACGCGCCTGCGCGATCACTTCAGAAAAATATTTAAGGTGGCATAATATAAACACTGATATGCTTCTCTTTCTAATCGTGGTCTCTGTGTTTGCCTTCGTGGTGTGGTGGATGACAGCGAGGAATTCGGAAATGCTCGAGTACGAGCACCTCGAGGTCAAGAAGGAAGAGGGTGGTGGATCGACAGCACTCCAAGCGGTCGCTGACAAGCTCAAGCACTACCAGCCATTGTCCCCTGAAAAGTTTGACGAATTCACAAAAAAACTCAATGAATTCAAGCGCGCGCCGTCCCAAATGCGTCTACGCGAGGCGGTGGACACCGCCGCCGAACTTAGGCACTACCTCATCTCACGGGACTCCGAAAATCATGAAATCATTGAAGCCCTGGCCATGGAAATTTCTCAGGTTGGCCAGAGTATTCTTTTAAAGACTTGAAGTCAGGGAGTGTAAAAATAGAATGTCTACGCCCCGCCGTTCGACCCGCGTGCCCAAAAAGCCCGAACGGTACGAGCCGGACGACGAAGGTGGCTTTGCGGACGATTTTGCACCGGAGGACTATGACTCCGACTCAGAGGACGTTAATGAAGACGAAGACGACGACATGTCATCAGACGGGTCGGACGACGGGTCGGACCTCGAGGACTTCATCGTCTCCGACGAAGAGGAGGACGAAGAATATGTAGACGACAGCCAGGAGGAGGAGGAGGACGAGGAGGATGAGGGTGAGGACATCGAGGAAGATGACTGAAGATCCGCGCGTGTTTTTCGGCGTCCAAATTTTCTAATTAAATAGGTAAATGGCCACCGAAAACGAAGAGGACGCTTCCACCCCCATCAGCATGCTGTACGATCAAGAGGCGCAGCCGCAACCTCAGCAGCAGCACTTTGAAGCGTACCCCTACGAGGGTGAGAGACCCCCGTCGACCTTCATGGAATTCCTCAATCAGCTCAGTGGGCCCGTCATCCTCCTGCTGTTGGTCGCCTTCGTCGCGGGTCTGATGGTGTCGAGGGCGCTTCAGAACAACGTGATCATTCGGGCGTAAATTTTTATTTGATTTTTATTTGTAATATGTGTAAGGCAAAGATTCGCATCGTTCTCCTCATTTGTCTCCTCATGCTTTTCGCCGTGTCCAGGGCAACAACGTCCCATTACACCGGCCCCACGCAACTCACGGTCCCGCCGGGTGTGGACCCCGACCTCTTTCAGGTCGGCGCAATGGACGCCATTCAGCCTGTCGCATGGACGACGTCTCCGAGTTCCATGCTGCACAATATGCCTCGCCCAGGGGGAAATCCCAAAATTTCCCTGTCTCCCTACGATGTCGAAAGCGTTTCTGCTGCAGCCATAAACCCCCCGAAGCCCAAGCCCAAGCCCAAGCCCACGGCTGTGTCCAAAGTCTTGAAACAAAGCAACACCAAAAAAGCGCCAGTGGTAAAGGCATCGGCCTCGGCCTCGAAAAAGGCTGCTTAGCTTCCCGCCACGTTTGCAAAGTGATTCCCGGCTTCCATCGCGCGGGCAACGTCCTCCTCGGTCGGAAGAACAGCCTTGCGTTCTTCGATCTCCTTCTGCACAATCGCATCGGCCATGGCAACTAATTCCTTGTGGCTCAAAGTAGGATTCTCCAACTTCAATCGTTCCATGTGATCGGCCGGGTGGCTCACGGGGGCCTCGTCCGGCTTCGTGTAGTAGTCTGCATTCTCGTCCGCCGGGTCGACCCAGCCATTCATCAGCGCCTCCTTACGAGCCTTAAAGTGCTTCCTGGCTTCTCGCTGGTTGTCTGCGTGCTTGCGCATTATGTCGTTGAGCCTCTTGTCCGTGTAGTGGACGTCTTCGATCTTCGAGTGGTCCGGCGGAAGCGGAATGAATTGGTACAGCGGCGCCACATAGCGATCGAAGCGGGGATCTTCCTTCCAAAGCTTTTCACAGTGGCGATTAGCATCCTCCTGATTTGAGAAAACGCCCGATATTTTGATGGCGAAGTCTTCGGCCGTTGCCCTGCCGTGCTCCGTCTCCGGTCCCACGAATGACATCACGAAAAATCCCTGGCCAGGCACCGTAAAAGGATCGCTTCCGTCCGACGCCATCTTCAGCTCCTCTTTTGTAACCCCTGTATCTGAGTCTTTAAGTGCGTGCACCACTTTTTTTTTCGCGCCTAAATTCAAAAATGGCGGACCGAAAAGTTCTAGGGCTTTTGTCCGTTTTTTTGGTATTGCTCTTGACCGTTCCCGAGGACAAGGAATTCGCCCTGGCAAAAAAGCGGTACCACAAATTCCTCGATTCCATTGCATCGCATGAAAAGTATGGGCGATTCAGTCGCCCCGTCGTTCTCACGGGATACAGAAGCCTGGGGAAAGGATTGCTGGGGTGGAACAGCGGAAAAGGCAGCGAGGTATCCGTGTGCACCAACGGATCGGCGAATTCCATCATGCACATCATTTTACACGAGTTTGCGCACCAGACTGTCAAAGAATACTCTCATTCCGAACGATTCTGGGCCAATCTTGACGAAATCAAGACCCTCGCAGAACAGAGCAATCTCTACGACCGAATAAATTCCAAGACTGAAATTTGTGGATCGTACGTGGACGACAATGGGAGGTAGAATTTTATTTTGTGCGTCTCTGGTATAACACACATGATCCTTCTCTCTGTCTTATTTTTCACCCTGTGTTCCCTCCTTTTCGGTGTAATTTATCACATTATGGACAAAATCGACAAATCTCACTTCAACTTCGCGAACGATTTCGAAGCGTACTATTTCTCGTTCTCGACTATGTCAACCGTAGGGTTCGGCGACATAGCACCGCGGACGACGACAGCGAAGCTCGTCGTTATTGCTCAAATGATAGTCGTAATGTCCTCAGTTTTGAACATCGTTTTTGCGATGATTAAAAAGTAATGCTCATTTAAACGTTTGAATTCAATGGTAATAAAAAAAAGGAAATGGCCGTGGCATTCTCACGCCCGCTTGGTCCCGGAGGCCCTCCAGAGGGCGCCCTGGCGGCTTTTAAGGTAGCTCTGGACGAGATGAAGGCCTTCCACGAGCATGACGATCGCGCGATCGCACTGAGGTACCGAATCGAGCGCCTGCGGCTCAAGAATCACCTCCGAAGCGGCCAAGTCATTTGGAAGCCCATGAGGGTTCCCGGGACGCTCAAGGTCGTCCCCAATTCCTACGTTTCGAATTTCAGCAGTATCATGCGCAGGGGAAAGGTCTCGTGGGTGAAGCTCAACGCCCAAGGAAGGCGGACAGTGAAGATCAATGGAAAGCATGAGAAAGTCGCCCGCGTGGTCCACGTGAGCTTCTACCCCGAGCTCGGCCCGCTCCCGCCGACCATGACTACAGATCACGGAAATCAGATCCGATCGGACGACAGGGCGGTCAACCTGAAGGAGCGGATGAGCAGAGGAGAGAACACAAGGCAGATGCGTCTGTCGGGGCTGGCCAAATCGAACGCGGCGGCCCGGAGCAAGGCCATCCAGGGCAAACCAAGGGACGCCCCCGAATCTGCGTGGGAAACCTTTCCCAGTCAAATGGAGGCCGCCGAGATCCTTTCAAACCGGTTGGGGCGCAAGGTTAGCGATGGGCACATTAGCATGGTCGTGCGTGGTAAACAACCCACGGCGTACGGGTGGATCTTTCGGGCCACAGAGGACCCCGATCTCCCGGGCGAGCAGTGGGTCGAGGACCCCGTCCACTACGGCGTTGATCTTACGAAAACCGTCCTGAAGGGGGCCAGTGTCAGCAACCTCGGCCGCTGGCGAAACGCAAAGGGCGGGGCGAAGATCTTTCCTTCGATTGGCCAAGGAATGGCCTACGCACAGGTCAGGTGGCAAGGTCAGGTCTTCTACTTGCACCGTGTGATCTGTTCGAGCTTTCACGGTCCTCCCCCCGCGCCAGACCTCGTCGCTGACCATGTAAACGGTATTAAAACACTGAACGCGGCGTCGAATCTCCGCTGGGCGACCAAGCGGGACAACAGCCGGAATGAGTGCAACATAAATCGCCGTGTGGCCAAGCGCTCTCGGATTTGAATTTTAAATTTCTATATAAAACCGTTACAAATTAGTGAAAAAAAATTATCCTATTCCCACTAAAAGTGCGCAAAACACTTTGAGCTGGACAAAGAAGATTCCACAAAGTTTCGGGGTTTCTTCACAATCCCTATGAAGAAGGAGAAGGTAAACCTCGAGTTCAAGGCGTACCCTGCGTGGATGCAAGCTGAGGACGCGACCTACATTGGAGATGTAAAGTGGCTCTGCAGAATTCTGTCGACAGTGCGATGTCCATCGTACGTTAGAAATCCGTTCACGCTGGAAACGGCGTTGCACTGGGCAGCGGCAAACGACGACGCGGAGGCGCTGTTGATTTTGCTGGAACATTTCAAAGTCCAAACAGCCGATCACAGAGGAAACCTTCCTATTCACTGGGCGGCGGCGGCAGGTTCGCGGGATGCATTCAAAATTCTCCAGGGCGTACCGGCTCTCGTTGGCGATAATGTTTACAAAAAATCGTGGATCGTGCGCAATCGCAATGGACGCTGTGCCTATGAGATTATCACGGGTTCCGTCGATTACATGGATCTCTTCATCGACAACGCCTAGGCTGCGTTTACGGCTTCAGCGATGGCGACATTTTTATTTGCACCTGCCTTCTTCGCCTCGACGTAACGATTCAAAGCGATGGCAGTCATTTGCTTGGCGAATTTGCTGTTCAAAGGCTTGACGCTGACGTTCTTGTTTTCGCCGGTGACTACGGCAATCTCCTCGAGGGCGTTATTGCTCACTTCTAAAGATTTCATCAGATTCGCATATTGCCCCTCCAGTCGTACGTAGTTCGCATTTTGATTGTTCAAGTTTCTCAGCGCATTCAAATTCTGCCTGGCAGAATTCCTGTTGTTCGTGGGATTCGCGAAGAATGCGTTCAGCCTCGCAACGAGCTCCTTCTTCTTAGCATTCACATTGTTTCTGTTGTTGTTGTTGTTGTTGTTTCTGTTGTTGTTTCTGTTGTTGTTGTTTGCGGCTACCTCAGCTGCTACAGCGGCCACCTCCTCCTCTACAGAGGCCTTCTCAGCGGCCTGGAGCGGCGGAGCATTTTTCTTTGCAGCGGCGTTGTTTTTCTTCTTCGGAGCGGCCTCGTTAACCTTCCTTGGAACTTTACCGCCGTTCACAGCGTTGGAAACTTTCTCGGTGACGGACTGGACGGATTGTGAAACGCTTTGGGTGATGCCACCCAGTGAGAACGAGAAGGACGGAGCGGCAGCTGCGTTGGCTTTTTGCGGAGCTTGAGCCGCTGCGTTGGATCTCTTAGACCCGTTGGGCTTAGGCGCGTTGCGTTTAGGCGCGTTCGCAGCGCTGGATGCCGTTTGGGTGCCGATATTTAGTTTCACAGCGTTCGCAGGTGGCTGAGCTTTCTCCACGACGAGCTTCACTTCCTTTCCCTCTCCGGTCACGACAGTCTCGGTCTTCGGAGTCGGAGTCAAATTCGCCGTCTTCTTCTTCGTCGCCGTCTTCTTCTTCCTCGCGGCCGTCTTCTTCTTCCTCACGACCGTCTTCTTCTTCCTCACGACCGTCTTCTTCTTCCTCACGACCGTCTTCTTCTTTTTCGTCACAGCCGTTTTCTTATTGTTCACAGGAGGAGTATTCTTCTTCCTCACGACCGTCCTCTTCTTCTTCTTTCCGTTTGTGGATCGAGACGACGAAACTTTGAGAGACTTTGGCGAGGGAGACTTTGGTGAGGAAGACGACCTCGATGAGGACCTCTTCGCGGCCGCCGTTTTCCGGACGGCCTTCTTGGGCCTTAGCGTCATCAGGGCTGCCTTTGGAATTCCCCTTGTCTCGTTGAAATTCTTACTGAAGAAAACTTCGTAGAGTGCCATTCTCTTATATGTCACCTTACAAAAAAAAAGTGAACGCTCTTAAAGACAAGGGTCCAAGCCCTGTAAAGCAGGATGGAAATCGTTCACGCCATGCGGTCGATGCCTTCCGTGGAAAAATCCAGGGAATTTGAATTTCGAATTGGAACAGTGGGCCACACAGGGTTCAATACAAATATTACGAAGGCCACATTTGATTTGGCGATGAAGCGCATGCTCAAATTCAAGGGGTGGGAGACCGTTACACAGACTGCCATGGACTGCTATCGAACAGACAACATGAGAATGGAAGAGGACGACGAGGGAAACAGAACTTGTACGCGGAAGGAGCGGCTCGTGCTCAAGGATTTCTCGGTCCCAGGACTCTCGTGGGGGGTTCGCATGGCTTGTTCCGACGAACTTCCGACGAATCCCGTCCATTGGAAGGAGACCTATACGAAAAACCGGACGAGCTTTCTTCGGAAGAACGTGCGTATTGACTTCACGGTCATCACCCACGACGACATCGATGATGAGGATCCCGTGAAGCGGCAGATCGAGGTGGAGTTCATCCCGGGGGACGAGCTGGAGAACATTCGGATCGTGTGGAAAGTATTCGACATCCTGAGGATCCTCGAGGATCCCTTTCCACCACACGAGGCCGAAACTCAGTGGTTTGAAGCATGTTTAGGCAGATGATACCTTGGAGTGCGTGATGAGAGCTGAGCCGCCGACGATGGAGAGAACGCCCACCATAGCCGAGGGACTTGCGCCCTGGAGAAGAGTGAGTGGGACGATGGAGGTCGAGGCCAGTGCGATTGCATAGCCGCTGTTGGGAGCGAGCTTCTGCGCGTATCGCATGAGATACATATTTGCAGTTCCGATGACTGTCATCAGAAAGATGACCAAACGCGTTTTGTGCGCGACCGGTCTGAACTCACCTCTCCTGAAGAATCCCACGGCCAGGACGATGAGGAGGTAGACCGGTAGAGCGACCAGGGTGATGTCCATTGGATTTACCTCGCTCAGAATGCTTTTCAAAATCATGGAATATATTGTACTAAGTACGACAGATATCAGCGACAAAGAAACCCAGTCCATTCTTATGGGAAGGTCAGAAAAGAAACTTGGGGATCTCTTTTACCTCCTTGGGTCTGTCCTGACTGGGCGGCGGGGCCAATGGCGTGGCCGTGAAAAAGTGGATGGAGTGCAGTTTCCAGCTGAGACCCACGCGCCCGTCGTTGAGGAAGTACACGACGGAAGGCTCGATAGCAGCGATCGCGGTCGCCCCGGCGTGCATTCCCTCGTTGACCTCGCTGGACCCGTCCTCCGCACTCACGAAGGTTTCGTCCTTGAATTTCAACTTGAGACGCTTGCCCGTGCGCTGGAAGGACGCGCGAATCCTCGACTCACTAAGCCCAGGCAGGTTGCCAAGCTGATTCAACACCTCTCCCTCTACCTCCGAGATGTAAGTCTCCGTTCGTGCGTCGCTTATGAAAAACTGGATCTCGTAGCCCTTTTTGTTGTACTGGTACTGAACGCCTCTCTGTGTGTAAAGGCGAGGCAATTGAACCATGGGCGCGGTCACATAAATGAACTGCTGAGATTTGGGTTCCAAGATGATACCCTCCGAACCCGGCGACTCGACGGTGCGAACCATTGTACCCTTTTTGGAGACCTTTATATTCAAGTGTTTAAGTGCTTACTTTTTGGTCCTCTTGATCTTGAAGTAGTCCGGCGGATGAATTTGCGTGACAGGCGGTGGGATGTTTTTGAGGAATCGCTCTCTCTCGCGATGCCTCTTGCAGAAGCGCGCGTACTCCTTGCACGCCTGTGGGTCGAGCGGGCACTTGTTCTTCAGGCCTCCGCAGGCAAGCGCGTGCTCGCGGCGAGGCCATAGCGCCCCCGTCAGCCACCCAAACCAATTCATTCTTTTGTATTCGGAAACAAAATAGTTTCATCGACCACTTGACACGCAAAGACGTCCGGATTCCTTGCCTTAAATTTCTGACAGACGTCGTCCATCTTCTTTTTCTTGGGAACTGGGGGCCGCTTCACGAGACGCTGCTTGTGCTTCGCCAGCCAGGCGAGCTTCGCACGCGCGTCGCCAAAACTCGGATTCATCATTTCTGGATGAACCCAAAAAAAAGGCGCGAATCCCCATACCAATCATTTTTCCACACTCTTAATTTTCATTTCAAATTCGTAAGTGATTGATTTTCCGTTACGCACTACGGTTTTATCGGTCTTCACGCGAGATGCCTCGTACGCGTATGTCTTTCCTCCCTCCTTTGCTTGATCGACCACCTTCACCAAAACTTTGTGTTCTCCAGATTTCTTCATAAGCTTCGTGGCCAGCTTTCGCGCCGCGCTCACAGGACTCTTCCCGCGCGCCTTGAGCCCCGTCTCCGCCGGCTCGGTAAGCACGAAAGTTCTATCCATTACTTGTGTATTTGTATTGATATTTTTATTTTCGAAAAAAAACAACGGTAACGGTCCTAACGATCCTAACGGTCCTATCCAAACTGACGGAAGGAAACGGAACGACGATGCGAGCGTTTACAACGCAAAAAGGGGAGGGCTTTTTTAAGAGGAGGGCCAACTCGATCGCAAAACTCAGCAAAAATTGGTTTGGGTCTTCGGTCATTGAAATAGACAGTTCAAGTTCAACAATATCAACAATAGGCAGTTCAAGTTCAACAATAACAACAAACAACTGTACAGAGTCGATCGAGCTTAAACTTCTCCACAAAGCGCTTGGATCTAAAAAAATGAAAGTGTTGCGTTCTGTGCCACTTGGGTTTGGGGCTGCTCTGCACGTTGAAGATTTCTCGAAGATTACCTTTCGAATTTTCAAGTGCAAGCGCACAATCACTGAGTGGATTAATACTGGGAGGGGAATGCAGCAGACGATCAAAAAAGCGCCCCCCTATTTCCTTCTCTCAAATGAACTAATGTCTTGGCATCCTTATTGGGCCAATCACCTTAGGACGTGCCATCTATGTAGAAATTGATTTTTTTTCTGGTATAGTACCACAACATGCCGCCCAAATACACGCCCGCCGACCTCGGGAGATACGCAGCCAAACAACAGAATCGCGCCAAGGAGTTCTTAAACAAGTACCGAAATGACCCTGCGGCCATCGCACGCCGCTTCAAAGCTATCGCCAGGGGCGAAGGCTTGCAGAGCATAATCAAGTACAATCTTTTCCTCAGCGAACTGAACAGGGTCGCTGGGGTGAATAATATTCTCGCAGACCTTTACAATAATGCGAATAGGGGCCGGGGAAACAACGGGATTTTTTGGAATACCAGAGAATGGACAATGGTGAATGGGCCCCGTCGCGTCTACAACCTATCCGCCCTGAACAAATACAAATCTTTCAAGGCAAAGGCAAAGGCCCCCAAGGCCCCCAAGGCCCCCAAGGCCCCCAAGGCCCCCAAGGCCCCCAAGGTCAACACAGGTAATCTCGTGGCGATGATGAACGCACTTGTCGTGGCCTCCCCTTCCAGGGCCCCCAACAACCTCGTCAGCCTCAAACTCCAGGCGAAGAAAATGAAAATACGGGTGACAAACAACGTCAATGGGAAGAGGGTTCCTAAGTCCGCGAACAAGCTCAGGACGCAGATCCAGAACGCCTTGGCGCGCAAAAGGTAAATGTTGCATTGAAAGTTTTTTCTGATTAAACAATAAATATACAATGAAAGATTCGAAAAAATGCGACGACACGCCTCCTGCGGTTAATCTCAAGTGCATCGTTTTCACGCTCATCCTCAGTACCTTCTACTGGTACCTTCCGCCGCGAAACAAGTGGGTTCTTCTGTGCCTTCTTTACTTCCCCTATCTCGCCCTCGCTTGGTATGATCACCTCTATGGCTGTGCGCGTAACATGGGGCCCACGTACCTTGCGCTATTCTACTGGTGGGGAAAACCTCAGGATTCAAAGCAAATCCAAACTTACAAGAATTGGTGCCCGAAGTGGAAAAATAGGATTCTCATTGTGGATTTAGTGGTTCTTTGTATTCTTCTTCTTTTCGTTCCTTTCTTCCTCGCTTGGAAACCCTAAAGCCCTAGATTTATCAAGGGAGGCTGTCAGTTGCTCAACCTCTTCACAGATGATGATGTCGCTCGCTGAACGCTTCCTAAGCGCCTTCAAAAGGAATTCGGAGCAGAGTTATGAGTACGCCTGCATCCGCGGCGTCTTCAAAGTCATCAGACCGTCTGAAAGGGACAAGGTTATCGTCGTTGAACCAGAGGACGTGGTGATGCACGACATTTTCAATTTGTTTGACGGTGAAATCTGCGAGACAGGGTGCGTGCGATTCTTAGAGGACGGCGAACTCCCAAGAGAACTTTTCAGGTACTTTCAGAACCAGATCATTGTGAAGGGGAAATGTGTGGTCTTCTTGGTGGACCCATCGTCGTTCGACACAGACGAGCCTCAGAGCGCGTGCATCCTGTACGATGCAGTCGGACAAAATGATACGACAATTGACTTGACAGAAGAGAACCCTGTGTGTCTTTAATAAAAATTTTATTTGGAATACAGAATAAAATGAGTGAGAGTAGCGAGAGGAGTGTGACTATCAGAAAAATTGAACGGTGCGAGCACGACGAGTTCACGTGGAACTGCTCCAAGTGCGATCCCTGCACGTGCTGCGACCCGCCCAAGGTGAGGCGGAGGTGCTCCGCGCGTCGGGTGGTCCCCCTGTGCGAGCACGGCGAGAGGGCGCGTCTGTGCGCGCAATGTTCCGCCGAGAATCACTAAGATTTCGAAGGTGGTGTCGGCCAGACGAAGTCAAGTGGGTCCGCCACCGTGGATGGAAAGTCCCGGAGGGCCTGCCTGTAAACCCGCCACTCCTCGATTTTTTCCTCAGAAAAGGGCGAATCTTGTATGGAGAGAATCCAATCACACGCTTTGAGCATTCCGTTTCTCGTCCTCCTCAGTTCCTTCATCGCGATCTCAGATTCACTCAAGGGGACCTTCCCGTTCGGCTTGATGACAAATTCGCCCGCTTCGTCCTTCTCGACGATGACGCAGCTTGGGTGCATTCCTTCCGGGACAATCAGGTGGACGAGCTTTTGCGAGCGGTTCTTCACGTCCGCTTCGCCACCGCTGAAACGGTCCACGATCGCAAGCGTCTCGGGATTTACAGAAATATATTCGTGCATGTGTTCATCACGTTCACTACTCATACTCACGTTAACGTTAATTGATTAAAAAAAATCAAGAAAAAAACATCAATCTAACTAAGGTGAATTAATCGCCGTAAATGAACTGATCAAGTGCACGCTGCAGCGGGTCTGTGACTCTGATGTATAGCGCGGATTATTTCCAGAGACCCAGCCGAAGGAGTAGTGTCTGGTACTTTTAAGATAAACGATGCCAGCGTACGTGTGTGCTTCTCCGTTTGACACCGTTGACTGGAGTCCTGTCGAGTTATAATTAGCAAAAATCCCAGTTCCCGCTTTGTACAAACTCCACGTACCCCCGTTGTTAGTGGACTCCAACAGGCCAAAGCCAGCGAATCCGTCCTCATTCCACACCGTGAATGAGACATAGTAGTTTCCGTTATATGGAACAACAAAAACCCCGTTGTTCGTGTCGTACATGCTTTGAAAGTTGTGCTGAGTACGATCCATGACTATCGGATTGTAGATATTGAAATCATTGTGGGACGGTGAAAGGTCGTTAAACGCAGTGAATCCGACGAAAGTTCCGGGTATGAATGGAATTTCGTAGTGTGTGGTGATGTGATACCCGTTAATGCTCATGCGTTCGTCAAAATCACCGTACGTGTTTGTGGTGGAGAACTTGAGTTGGGTGGACGAATTTCCCGGATAAGTAGGGTAGTGCACATTGCTCCCATACTGACACGAGATGAGCGCCGTGACACTGTTGTCATTCGAATATTGCGCCTTCCCGTAGAAACCGATCCTCTGCACGTAGCCCGACCTAGAGTTTGCGTCATTGTTTACGGAGCGGAATGCTATTTCATCAATGTTGCCCGACCCTGAAGCCGTTGAGCCAATCGTCAATTTCGCAAAGGGATCTTGAACGATTCCGATCCATTCCACCGCCTTGATTTTCCTTGAGGCCGTCAGGTCCCGGCACGACATGTCTTTGGGCGTCGAGATGTTCTCATCGGCAGCAACCCCTCCCGTTGTGTCCACGCCGCCAGTGCCAACGAATTGCTTGCTCGTGTTGATGACGTCTACGCCCCCCTGACGAATGGCCCCCGTTGTGTTGTGATTGCCGTAGATGTTCACGCCGTCATTCAAGGTTTCGAGCTTCACTCCGTCGTTGTATCGAAGGGTCAACCCGGCGTTGTCCGTGCAATGGATGAACCACTCTGCGGCGGACTCTCCGTAAATTCCACAGGAATAGCCCGAGGACATGAAGACGTGGCGAGAACCGCCCTGGTAGCCGCCGACGCACGCGTAGCCGGACCAGCCGTTCCCAGACGAGACGGTTTCGACACACCCATACGTACCGTAATTCTGCTGAATCCCAGCTCCCGTTTGGTCAAACACGATTGACTTTCCGTTCGGCATGCGGAGGCCGCCGTCGATGATGCGGGCCGAGGCCACATTATTGTTACAAAACAGGATCTGCTCGCCGGTGGGCGCGTTCACGTGGGTGGTCCCAGTGGAACTCTGAATGAGGGCGTAGGCCTCTCCGTCGTCTTCAAAGAGGAGATGGGAGAACCAGGCGTAGTTGGAGTGAACGCTTCCGCCGATCGCCGTCCTCCCGATGTACGAAATCACATCCATGTCGTAGTTGAATCCCACTGTGCCATACACCTCCAAGTTGAACTGGGGGTCAAATTCGTTAATGCCCACGTAGCCGTTCATTTCAATCACGGGGTCGCCGGGATTGAACGAGGGGTGATGGTTGGTCACCAGCAGCGCGGGCGGCGCGGACGCCACTCCCGTCAGCTGCCTGAGTTCCCACTCTGTTGAATAGTGCACCTCGCTGCGGAAAGGCAGATCGTGCTTCCCGTACTGAATCCCCACGGTGTTCAAGAGTTCCAACACATTTGCAGGGTACCACTCGAGTACGCCGTTTTGCTGCAAGGTGAACATGTGCACGCCATGGGAAATGACCCCGGAGTCCTCGTAGGTAAATTTGAGCCCACCCAGACCAGCGGCATTGGAATTGACCAAGGTCAGCACCGAGGACCCTCCCGCGGCCGTGCTGTGCATTGGTGCATTGGTCACCGGGTCGACGAGACCCAGCGTGGTGAGTCCGCCGATGGTGACGTCGCCCAGAAAGGAGCCCCAGCCATTCGTCTTCACGAAATCTGCAGTGAAGAGGTTCTTGAGATTGACCCCGTAACTGTTGGACGTGTTGTTGATTGCGAGGATGTCCTCCAGACCGCCCACCGCGTTCAAGGTGTCCGACACCTGCAGGGCGAGCTGGTCGACGAAGAGCTTGGGGGCGCGGAAGATCCTTCCCTGCCCGAGGTCCAATTCCTTGGCCTCGTCGCCATCACTGGGTTCGATCGTGAAATTTTGGTGGAATACAGCATTGCTTGCAGTGAGGGAACTCTGTGCCGTAATGGAGGGTGCCGTGATGGATGCCTTGGCGAGGACGGTGGCGAACCGAGAAGATCCATTGACGTCGAGCTTAAAACTTAGCGGCAAACTCTTTCCAATCACGTTCCCGTCAAAGTCCAACCCAGGGTTCACGTTCCAACCAATGCCCACGTTCCCGCCCTCGTCGATGAGGAAGGCACGGTCGTAGCCGCGAGAGGTATCTCCCGAAGGCTTGGTGATGAAAAAGTGGTCTCCTGTGTAGTGGATGCCCATGTCGATGGTGGTGATGGTTGCACCGCTCGGCCTTGGAGTGCCGTTGAGGTGGTTGACGCGCAGGCGCAGTTGTCTGGAAGAGTGGAGGGTGGTGTCATTTGTTTCGCTATAATCGCTAAGAATCTCGACGGGAACCTGCACATCGCCCGCGCCTCCCTCCACGTAGTCGACGAAAAATTGACCCTCGCATTCGAGTGCGTGATTTGGGGCACTGTAGGTCCCAATGTCCACGTAGGCCGGCATTGTGTCTTAAGACTTGTGCAACAATTTTTTTTCTTTGGCATTTCTCCATGCCTCCTCACACAGGGCCCACATTTCTTCCTCGGTCAGGTCGTCGTCGATATTGATTTCCAGACGCCTCTTCTCCGCCTGTCCCGCGCAGTGCTCACACCTTCCAAAATTTCCTAAGCCGAACTTGCGATCAAGAGCAGTCACCGGGAGGACTTCCAATAAGGTTCTCTGTCCTTCTAGGCACTTCCGACACCCCTTTCCCATCAGCCGGCATTCACCAGATGAGAATACAGGGTGGTCAATCTTCATAACCCTTTTTTCGAAATGCTCAACCCACCTAGACCATTCATTCATTTTCCGAAAGTCCCTTTGAAAGGCATTATCTGTTTGACTTCGCAAAAAAGTTTGAACGCAGGAAATAATGGACATCACGTGGACCGCTCTTCTGAATTCCAACGCCTCATTGCGGTGGGATGTGCCGTCGCTGTTGGCCTTTTGCTTTTGCTGCCCTCCTGAATGGAGCGAACAATACCTTCCTCCGACCTCGTGCAGCTGTGCTCCACAACAGTTGGACATCTCGCAGAAAGTGTCCGACTTTGACTTTGCCCTCTCCTGAAAAACAGAGGAAGATCGAAAAAACTTGGCCCAGGGGCATCGATTGTTCTTCGACGCTGCTTCCCATTCATTCTTTTCCTCACTCCAGACCTTCACCGGAAACGTGCAAAAGGTGACCGGGTACCTATCCTTCGCCCCGCCAAAATCCTTTGTAGCGGAGTATAATAGCGCGCAGTATACCTCGGGGTCGACGTGCAGACTTCCTAGCCACCCGGTCAAATATGTTTTTTCCTTGGGTTCTTCATTCTTCCACCACATCTCCCGGTGAAGGCAAAAGGAGCCATTGTCCTGGAGGTATTTCAAATTGAAGACGGGCCTTTCCCGAGCGAGCTTCGAAAGGGTCGCCACGGGTTTGTGTTCGTACCGCACAAATGTCTTGTAATCACCATTGCACATGGACCAAAGAAAACGAAGCACATACCAAGCGTCACTTGTAACAAGGAAATCATCAATATTCTCTCGAAATGGAATTACATCGTCCCCAGCGCCAAGGCACTGTGTCACGATGTCTCCTCGCTCCCAACCCGTGCTCAAACTCATTTCTGAACAACCTCCACATCCCAAACCTCAAATCTTGAAACGCAAAACCGTTACACATTAAATTTTAAATTATCTACTACCTCCAAAATTTTTTAGACCCCCCTCCAGAATTTTTTTCAGAAATTTTTTTTTGCAAAAACACGTCGGACCGTTACACAAAAAAAACACCTACTCATACGTTAATGATACTAAAAATGCATTTTTGGGGCCATTTCTAAACGTTAAACCCTAAAGTCGCATTTTTTGCAAGGTGTAAAAAACGCATGTAACGCCCAAGCCCTCGAAAACCCAAGCCCTAAAGTCGCATTTTTTGCAAGGTGTAAAAAACGCATGTAACGCCCAAGCCCTCGAAAACCCAAGCCCTAAAGTCGCATTTTTTGCAAGGTGTAAAAAACGCATGTAACGCCCAAGCCTTCGAAAACCCAAGCCCTAAAGTGGTCGATAGGGATTTCGTAGAGATAATGTTGACCAATCATTGGTATGGTATACCGGCGAGGCCATCTTTGAAGATAATTAGCTGCCACGCCAATGTGTACAATATCTTGGACGCACCATCGCCCTCGCTCCCGTCCGTCAATGCAGTGTAGCTCTGCTCTGAAAAACGGGAAAAGTTGATGGCGCCCTTGGGGTCGTTTAGGTCCCGTCCGAAGAATTTCCACCTCACCGGGTACCTCGAAAAGGCTTTGGCATGCTGATACTCGTCCAGCACATTCACGTGGGTAAACAATTTGCTGCCTCCAAGAGAGATGGAAAATTCCGTGACGCATCTTTTGAAATCCAATCTGCTAGTATCGTTGGACCGCACACAGAGGCACGCTGCGTATACAGGATTCTTAATTCTCATGAAAGCCGTGTCCAGATAGAGTTCGTGCCTCGAGGGCATCGTAAACGTGTAATGCAGTGGATATTCAGCAAAGCGTTTTCTATGGATCCCAGAAAGGTAGGCTCCTCGGATTCGAACGCTTCCCACACACGTGCCCGTCCTCTTGACCGCATCGGACACGCCTATCCTCACCTCGAGACTGTGATGCCTCAGCGCGCAAAGGGGGAAAGCATCTTGAATCTTGTTGCCCAGCAGTGGGATGCGGTAGGCAAATTCTCCGCCGCGGCGTATGTCCTGAGTCACGTTACCTCCGTAGTCCACGTGTTTTCCTGCGAGGTAATCGTCCACAGTGTAGGTCACCGGGTCTCGGGTGATGTCCTCATAGCAGGTCAAGAGCTCACCGTTCCACCGAGATAGGACCTGACCGCCGACCTTCACCTCCACAAAATCAACAAAGGCGTGCGGGGAGTCCTGGGGGAGTTGCTGCTTAACCTCTTTGGCCGCCCACGTCAGCACCAGGTGTGCGTCCAAAATCATGTCGCACGTGTCATTCGCGATGTATGCCGTGTAAACCGCACCCGACGTCGTCATCCCAAATCTGGCGTCCACGGGAATCTCCGTCGTATCGACTCCGAAGGGCAGATATTTCTCATACTTTTTTACATATGGACTAAACTTTGGACGCCCATTTAAATACCGAGACTCGATGCCCCGTGACAACAATTGCATCTTCCTTGCTTTAAATCACAAAATTAAATTAAAGAATCTTTTTTACCTGCACGGTTGGCCTCTTTTTCAGTGGCGGCTTCTTCTTGTTCGCTTCGTCTGTCGAGGGTTTCGGCTTAGGCTTAGCTTTGATGGCCTTGGCAGCACTCCAATAGGCATCTGAACCAAAACGGAATGGCGGACGCAGCTTGGCCTTCCACCAAAATACGCAGTCTTCGATCTTATTGCTTCGGGCCGTCTGATCAATGACGAGGCACTCAAAATTCTCAGTGCAGGCCGCGAAGACGTCCTGAAATGCATTGAAGTTTGGAAAAATGCCGAAGAACTGCTTGTAGAGCCGCTCCCGATTGGAGAGAATGGGATCTCTGAAGCATATGACGTAATCAAAATTGCTCCTCGCATAAGGAGGCGTGTCCAAACTATACTGCTGCGTGACAATGGTGAACAGCTTTACGTGGCGTCCATTAAGCATTATATAGCGAAATAGTTTATCTTTGAAGAACCCTTTGTCATAAGCGACGTCGTCCAGAATCAGCATCGTGGGACTCGGCCTCTTTTGTTTTATCAGCGACTTTTGCCGCTCTACGATTTTGTTCACTGTATTTGTGTCATATTCGCTATACAAGTACTCCTTGGGAATATATTGACCGAAATACCCATTACTTTCCTCCGTGCCGGAGAAAACGACCGCCGCGGGAATGCACTTCCTTTGATTGTACATCAAGTCAGCCACTGCCACACTTTTACCACTCCCGCGCTTTCCTATCACTAATATAGTTTTGTCCCCCTGAACAACAGACGGGTCCCACCGCTTAAGCTTAAGGGACATTTGGATCTATTAGGTAACCTAAAAAAAATGTCGCCTTTTATGCTGCACTCAGCCCCTCGTGAAACATATGAAAACGATGGCTTGACAGAGTAGAAAGCGCGTCCCTGATCAACCGTCCCATGTAGGAGGGATCGCGATCAATGATGGTTTCATACTGCCATCTAAGGCACCTCGATGTCTGCACAAAGTGGGTCTTATTCTTATCCATCAAGTGCATGTACGTCTGAACCTGGGCCACCTCCGACGGCCTGATAAATGAATTGTAGGCGTTGATGCGTATCTTTCCCTCGTATATACTGCACCCGTCAACTATCCCATCACACTTGCCTTTGATTACAATTTCCATCCGGGTGGACAGAGGATAATCGGTGCTTTGAATTCCGATTTCCTTGCTCAGTTGCCGATCCGTCAATTCGTGGCCGCTGTCCCTAGCCCACTGAAGGCTCGCACCGTATTCAAGATCGTTTCCCACGACAAACATACCCTGGCGGTTCACGTAATCAATCACGCTTCGGGGATCGTCCAGTCCCTCGATGTAATCCCTTTGTACTCTCTGCAACCTCGGAAGGGGAACGGGGGGAATCCAAGCATTCGCTATTCGCCTAAAGCGCGTACCCGGTGTTGTCGGCTTGTTGTACTCGTCGAGAAGTCCATCCATGATAAACCTATGTTTAGACTCCTCTTGCTCCCTGGCATGCCACTCCGAGGGTCCGTGCTCCGCTTCATATTTGGACCAGGACCACGGAATGCTTCGCTTCCAAATTCGCTCGGCCGCCTCTGTGGGGTCTCGGAATTCAGAATAACCCGCCAGAGCTCCCACCTCGCTGGCCCATATGGTAATTGTCCTCATTTCAGTCCCATGCCCACATCTCTTTAAATGCTTGAAAGTGTGAAATCTAAACGACACCCGGGACCAAAAAGTGCGCATTAGACTCTGGCTTTGGGCCAAGGCCAACGACCTCCCACAGGGGGATTGTCACAAACGTCAAACATGTCTTCCGATAAGGAAACAGCGTATCACAAGGTCATGAACAAGCTCTTCGATGTCAAGGAGAAATTAACGGACGGAGAGTACAAGGGTTTGGTCGACCTCATGGCTGAGACCCGGCGCGAGGATCAGAACAAGGAAGCGAGGAAGCGGAAATTTGTCCGTATCGAGTACATAAAAATAAAGGCGCGGGCTGGGTGTAACTGTGAGGAATGCGATGAGTGCTACAACGAGCCCAGGCTGAAAAACACAAAAAAGAGCAAAATTGTTTGCATCTCTGATTCTGTCATCCCTGGAATCCCGACTGGACCAGACAGCTGCAGCTTTGGTTGGCTCAAAGCCGTTGAAGATAGCGCTCGAGACGGATTAATTCTTCGCGATTGTATTCCCAAAGATGAAGGGTGGCTCGTAAAGAAAGTTACGCATATGTAGAGTTAATTCTTCTTAAAACTCACAGATTTCTACCTCTGTAAAATCAACCGCAGGGTCCCTGTGAATTTCCTCCCACGTCATTCCACAGACCATGGGGGGAAGATGCTCCTCGGACTCGCGGATCTTCACCACGTATGCGCTGATTCTCCTCGTGAGCCACATGTAAGCCTGTACAGACAGGCGTTCCTGATCGCTAAGCTTTTTATCCGGATCGTCAACGATTCTGAACTCAACGATGTGCGAACGTCCAACAAAACCATCCACGGATCCAACGATCCTACAGGCCATCCTACGCTTATCAAATAAAACCTGGTCTGCCGGTCGCGCGTCAAGACCCGTCCTCCTCGCAAATTGCAAGACAAAGGGCCGTGGGTTGTCCAACGTGCGCGCAGCCTTGCCCGTGCGGATCGTCTGGTACCTGGTAGGAGACGTTGTAAACATATTGTTTGTATTTAAATTTAGAATATTTTTGGTGGAATTTGTGCACCTGGCAAAACACCCAAAGCCCTAGTTTTAAAGTACGCATTAGAGTTTCAAAAATCCCAAGGGTGGGGCACGAGGTGAGGGGTCCCTCCAGAAATACAAAAAGTGCAGAATGCCAATGAAGCGAGCGAGGGAAGACGAACTTATTGTTTATCCAGTCGAACGAATTAAGGAGATCCTCACGTCTGTGCGTGAGACAAAGAAGTCCTTGTCTGACTTTAGAGAACATTACGAGACGAAACCAGAAAATTGTGATTGGTTGACAGGAAGAATTAGGGATACTGTCGAAAACTGTATCGGATCATCGGTATCGTCGCTATCGGTAGATTTTTTCATTAGTGCGATGTTGGAGAAGAACAGCAGCTATACCAGAGGTGAGATTGGTTTATTGCGTTTGATTCATTTGAGCCAAAAAGAATGCCTCAATCTTTTAGAAGAAAGATTGGGTGAAGACTGGGCCGAACTTCCGAACGTCGAGGAGGACGAGGAGGACGAGGAAGAGGATGACGAGGAATATGTAGGTGACAGCCAGGACGAGGAGGACGAGGAGGACGAGGAGGACGAGGAAGTGGACGAGCTGGAGGAATATGTGAGCGACAGCCAGATGCCATGATAGCTCAATAGCTCAGTTGTTGGAAGCCCATTCGGAGAGAATAATATATTTTACTTTTTTTCATTCAAGTATGGACCCATACACGTCGCAAAATGTTTTCTTTGCATGGCAGTTGGGACACATGGCTTGTAAATTGCTCACGTCGTTGTTCCCATTCTTGAACAGAGGAATTATGTGATCTACCTCGTACGTGTGGTCTAACAGCGTGTGGCAGCCCGAGCAACGCCACTTTTGCTTGGAGGCCACGTATTTTTTTATTGGCTGACTCACGTTTCTTCTCACTCTTTTAAGAGCGCAGCATGCCAAGGATCTCACAGATAACATCATTTGTTACATTGTATACTTATTTATTTTCTGTGAAAAAATCGCAAATCGTAGCTTTGTTTTTGATTCACCTAAAGCCCGCATTGGAGTTTTCATTAAAATGTTGGAAAGCACCTTCGAAAGCAGCGGTGGGACTGCGTTCCCGATCACTCTGTGATTGTGAATCTTCACTTCTCGGGGAAATTTCCAGCTCTGTGGAAACGTTTGAAGAAGGGAGGAGAATTCATATGTGCTCGTGTATACCTTTTCCATGTCCCTAGTAGAATCTTTGTCATTGAACACATACGTGGGGGGCATGGGAGTTTTTGAAGTTCTCTGTGTCGGTGCCAAAGAGTCTAAGGAGAAAGTGGATTTGTCTCTGTAATGGCGCGGACTAAACCACACGTGCTCTTTCCCGCCCATGTCCACGTCAGGTCGATGATTTTCAAGATACTCCCGCATGCTTCCGACAGGATTCTTTGCCAACTCTAAGGTCTTCAGAAATTCGTCGTCCGCACCACCCTGTTTTCCAATTATGAACAAGCGCGTGCGAGTCTGTGGAACACCATACTCCCACATGTTGATTTTTGAAATGGTCAGACCGTACCCATGCTCACTGAATCTCCTCTTGATTTCTTGAAATATCACTCGCCCTATCGATGTAATATTCGTCACATTTTCCATCACGAATATATTGGGCCGATACTTGCATATAAGGTCACAGTACACGCTGGTCATATTCGCCCTCTCACCGAGCTGTTTATTCCCAGCAAGGCTGAAGTCCTGGCACGGAGGTCCTCCGATAATGACCTGAGGCTTGAAGCCGAGTTCGAAATCAGGCGATGTCAGGCGAGAGACGTCCATGACCTCCGCCTTGTTCCCTGGGTAATTCAAATTATATGTGTCCACAGCGTACTGGTCAGAATCGTAGGCCCGGACAACCTCGTACGCATCATGGTTCTCGAACCCATAGTCCAAGCCTCCGCACCCTGAAAATAGGGAGAGAACCTTTGCTCTCATGACTAAAACATAGCCTCATTAAAAAAATTAAGCATTTCGGGCATTTAGAAGTTCTCTCACAGCAATCTCCAGGTCCTTCACTCGTTGCTCCAGCTGCTGGTTTTTTCGCAAGAGCTCCTGCGTCGCAGAGATCCCGACGGAGAAGATGTAGGCCTCGTGGAGCTGCTTCAGGTCGCTGACACAACGCCCCGTGCAGTACACCTTGGTTACTTTCTCTGCGATGGAGAGAGACTTGTCCAGCGCGATGACAAGGACGTTTCTCTCCACGACGCTTTTGACTGTCGCATAACGCTCAACGGCGTCATCCCCGATGACAAAATGGAGTCGCTCGCCCTCCCGCATTTCACCATTGTCAGGCTCCCGGGGGAGCGTCACACGCCACTCCGTCTTCGATAGGGGGAGGACGTCGACGTACGCCCTCACGTCGTGTACACACTCGTCCGGGCGCTGGTTGACGTAAACGGCATCGGGGAGAACGTTCGCCACCTCTTGCGCAATAAACCCGTAGTAAATCTTCTCCCCAGGGAAATCCCTGCGCTTGAATTTCTTAGGCTGCAGCGCCTCAATGATGCGCAGGCTCTCCCCATCGTCCAAGTCGCGAACGTCGTGCTTGACGCGCCTGTCAGAGAGAGCGATGAGCGCCATCGACGTGGAGATGGAATACCGGCTGTGAATCCCGATGAAGTTGCTCTGCGTGCCGAGGTCGGCCGATATTCCTGGATTGAGGGGGTCGAACAGCTTCGTGGTGTCCTCGTGCACCCAGTATGCGAGCCTCTGCGCGCCCAGCCAGCCATAGGATTCGACGTGGAGTGGGAACTGAGGATCGTCCGTTCCGATTCCGACATTCCCGTTGCGGAAGAAGGAGCGCGTCACTCCGTACGTCCCTGTCGCAGAGAGGTTCCCGGTTTGTTGGTCGACAGATTGAATCTCCTCGCAAATCGTCTCCAGGCCCTTGAAGCGCTCGGTCTGTGAGGAAGAGCCCCCGCCCACGCACAGTGCGAATTGTGCTTCCTGAGCGTCTCCGTTGGACATGGCGTTGAAATACAGTGCGCCGTAGTCCTCGAGACCATCAACCGTGGCTCCCGACATAAACTTGATGGCCGCACGGGACTCGTCGCCCGCAGTGAGCTGCTTCTGCGTGGTAACGCCGTCGGGCAGGGGGTAGACGCTCGTCACGACGTGGAAATTCGTTTCGTTTGCGTATTCTCCCGCAGCCCAGTCCACGTCAACGCGCCCCGCCAGCTTGAAGAAGTAGACACCGGTGACGTTGTCGGTGACCGTTACGCCGTCCGCTTCCAGGGTGAAGCCGTCTGTGACCGTCCTGCGGACCCACGTGTGGCGCTCCTCGAGGGTCTCGTCCAGCTCCACGCGGACGGAGACTGATCCCGTCATGACGTTGGCGGGGTCGTAGAGGTAGAGCTGCGCGGGAGTCGACGCGTCCACCTGCAGCACCAGTGTGTCCCCGCTGACGGTGACTCCCGTGAGGAACTCGATGCCCCCGCTGAGCGTTCCGCCGGGCGTCTCGCTGAGCCTGAAGAAGGCCATACCTGTGGATGAGACGAAGTTGTACTCGGTGGCAACGGTTGGAGCGCTCTTGTATCCGAGGACGACGTCTCCGCCCTCGAGCCCGTCGGCGTTCACAGTCAACGTATAGTTTCCGCCCGTGTACTCGTAGGCGAGGTCGTCGGCGGTCAGTGCGATCTCCGTTGCATCCTTCACCATGCCGCCGGGATAGTCCTGCGCCGGGGAGTAGAAGGTGTTGCCGAAGACCGCAGCGAGGTCGAAGACCGTGACGGGCTGGTTGTTGACGACGGCGGAGGAGACGAGGACGTCCACGCCGGCGTTCTGCGTGTCGACGACGCCGGCCTCCTCGAGCTCATCGGCGTCGGCGCCCTGAACCATGTTCCAGCCAGGAGGGAGCCCATTTTGGATAACGTTTCCGGACCCGTCGAGGACGTCGTCCGTGCCCGCGCGCAGGAGGAAGGTGAGCTTTGTGCCGAGGTAGGCGCCCTGCCAGCTGGGTGCGTCCTGCAGCCCCGCGGCCGTGCCCTTCTTCATGGCGCCCGCGGCGGTCATGTAGTAATTGTGGTGAGTCCGGCCCATGAAGACGCGAGCGCCGTTCCCGAGCGTGAGGTCCAGGTACTCGTTTGCAAACGCTCCGCCGACGGGGGTGCCGCCCTGGATGGTGTGGTTGCGGATGGTGTAGCTGTCCGTGAGGATGGTGTAGTCGAATCCGAACTCGGCCTGGACGTTGGAGCGGAGGGCGGTGATGCGCAGGTCGCCGTCGTAGACGTGCAGGGCGTCCTTGGGATTGTCCGTGTTGACGCCGACCTGCCCGAGGCGCCCGACATGGACGGAGGGCTTGCCGTCGACCGTGCGCATCTCGGCGACGCCGTTGTAGTTGGCCATGCGGAGGATCCCGACGTTGTCTAGGGACAGCGCGGCGTCCCCGACAGAGGCCTTGGCCAGGGTGAGCGAGGACGGGGTCTGCGTGAGGTTCTCAACCCGAATTCCCGGCTGATCCTCGCTCTCTGAGACGAGATGGAGCCTATCTTCGCCCGGGCCGAGGTGCCCCACGAGTACGCTGGCCGGGAGGAGGGGGTCGGCGGGCGCCTCGACGGCCAGCACGGTGTCCCCGTTGCGGTTGGCCTCGAGCACGGTGGGGTTGGCTGAAGCGGCGGTCGGGGCGCCGCCGAATTCGGCCCTGGGCGCGGAGAAGTCGCCC
>Ga0181569_10000709_pt1 | contig 25796 bp, 15 predicted proteins | sample 101ome_19_FD_132452 | JGI IMG/M metagenome (GOLD analysis project Ga0181569, IMG submission 132452) | Coastal salt marsh microbial communities from the Groves Creek Marsh, Skidaway Island, Georgia - 101405AT metaG (megahit assembly) | ecosystem: Environmental > Aquatic > Marine > Intertidal...
TCCTCTTTGGTAGAGACCACCTTAGGGTGTCTCAATAAACTCTTTGGAGTAAATACAACCAGAGGCTTTCTAAAAGGAGCCTTTTGTTGGCGTCTTACGATATGGAAGAGGTTTGCAGGAGTGGTTACATCTGCAATAAACATATTGTCTTTAGCACAGAGCTGAAGGTAACGCTCCATTCTTCCGGATGAATGCTCTGCTCCTTGCCCTTCGTATCCATGAGGCAAGAAAAGCACCAAACCGTTTTGCATCTTCCACTTGTCTTCTGCGGCCGAGAGGTATTGATCGATTACAATTTGCGCACCATTCGAGAAATCGCCAAACTGCGCCTCCCATATCGTCAAGGTGGAAGGACTCGCCATGGCATATCCGTAATCAAAAGCCATTACTGCATACTCCGAGAGCAGCGAATTATAAGCATAGAAGTCTCCGTGTTGCAGGTCTCCTAACTTATTGAGGAGCACCACCTCTTCTTCGTGTTTCTCAGTTTTGAGCACCGCATGCCTGTGCGAGAAGGTTCCGCGTTCTACGTCTTGACCCGTGATACGCACATCGTTGCCTTCTTCTAGTAAACTGGCATAAGCGAGCAATTCTCCCATCGCCCAATCGAGCTGATTGTTCTCAAAATACATCTGACGACGAGTATCAATCAATCGTTCGGTCTTTCGTATAAGTTTTACACCCTCCGGAAGGGTGGTGATGCGCTCGGCCAGGGTATTTAATTTGTCAAGGGGATACGAGGTGTCAACCGCTTTTAGCATTGCAGCCGCGTCGGCTAAGCCTTTAAAGGCCTCCCACTCATCCTGCATGAAAGGAGTGATCACTGTTTTTTCAACCTTGCGCGAATCGATCAGATCAGATTCTAGGTTGTTTTTATATTCCTCCTCAATTTTCGTTACGAAATCGGCTGAAATAACTCCTGAGGCTATCAATTTATCAGCGTAGAGGTCTCTTGGATTTTTATGTTTAGCAATAGCGCTGTACAGTAGAGGCTGAGTAAACTTGGGCTCATCTCCTTCATTGTGCCCGTACTTGCGATATCCTAGTAAATCGATGAAAATATCCAGTGAGAAGCGTATACGGTATTCTAAGGCCAATTGTGCAGCATGCACCACAGCCTCCACATCATCTGCATTAACGTGCAGCACAGGAGAAAGCGTCACCTTAGCAACATCGGTACAGTAAGTCGAAGAGCGCGCGTCTAAATAGTTCGTTGTAAAACCAATTTGATTATTGACCACAATATGAACAGTACCCTGAGTGCGGTATCCGTCTAATTTTGCCATTTGGATCACTTCATAGACCACGCCCTGGCCCGCAAACGCGGCATCTCCGTGAATCAAAATCGGAAGCACCTCTTGCGGATTTTCACTGTGATCATTGTCTTGCTTCGCACGCGCGATCCCTTCAACAATTCCGTTCACCGTTTCAAGGTGAGAAGGGTTCGGAGCAATATTCATATTTACCACATGACCCGAGAGGGTTTCTCTCTTTGAAGTCCACCCCAAGTGATATTTCACATCACCATCAAAAATGGCTTCTTCATAGTCCTTACCGTCAAACTCAGAAAAAATATCTTTAGGCGACTTTCCAAAAATATTTGTCAGTACGTTTAGTCTTCCACGGTGCGCCATACCCAGAACAAACTGCTTCACTCCCTTTGTCGCAGCATGTTCAATAATAGCGTCGAGTGCAGGAATCAACGATTCGTTTCCTTCGAGCGAAAACCGTTTTTGACCTACATATTTCGTGTGCAAAAAGCTCTCGAAGGCAACCGCTTCATTCAACTTTTTAAGGAGGTAAATCTTCTCTTCACTTGAGAACACCGTGCGGTTGTCGTTTTGATTCAATTGTTCTTGAATCCATGCGATGCGCTCTGGATTGCGCATGTACATGTACTCCACCCCAATAGACTCGCAATAGATACGCTCGAGGTGTTCAATGATTTTTCTTAGGGTGGCTTTACCAATTCCAATGATCTCACCTGCACTAAATTCGAGGTCAAGGTCGGATTCTTGCAACCCAAAGTTTTCAATCGCTAGAGTAGGTGCATATTTTCTGCGTTCACGAACGGGATTGGTTTGGGTGAATAGATGACCTCTTGTACGGTAGCCGTCTATTAACTTAACAACTTGAAATTCCTTTTGCACCGATTCAGGAAGCACATGAACGGTACCATTCTGAAGGTGATGAGCTTGGCCATTCGCGGCGTCCTCGAGATCCCAATCTTCAAGAACACTTTCAACCCCGAAATCAAACCCTTGAAAAAAAGCCTTCCAGCTTGGTTCTACACTATCAGGGTTTTCGAGGTACTGTTCGTACATCGTTTCAAAAAATGCCGTGTGAGCGGCATTTAAAAATGAAAACTTATCCATCTAAAAAACCATAGGATTTCGACCCACAAAAATAAGACCTTTGAGCGGCCCAATGCCATGTTTTGCAGTGAATTGGTAATAATTTAACTCCATACACTTATCGACGTACCTTTTGTTCCCATTTCCAGGCTGATCGCATTGCATCGTCTAGGGTAAATTGTGCCTTCCATCCGAGCACTTCATTTACTTTTGTCGTGTCTGCATATGCCTGTATGACATCACCCGCTCTGCGTTCTGCAATCCGATAGTTCAACTTCTGACCAGAAACGCGCTCAAAACTTTCAATCACCTCTAGTACCGAACTTCCCTTTCCGGTCCCTACATTAAAGACTTCAAAAGATGTTTCTTGCTGCTCTTGAATGAGACGATTCAATGCGGCTACATGCGCATGGGCAAGATCTACCACATGGATGTAATCACGAATACATGTGCCGTCTGGAGTAGGATAATCATCTCCCCAAACTGAAAGCTGGGCTCTCATTCCAATGGCCGTTTGAGTGATGAAGGGTACCAAGTTTTGAGGAACCCCAATAGGTAGTTCTCCTATTTCGGCAGACTCGTGAGCTCCTATAGGATTGAAATAGCGCAAGGCCACTACCGAAAGCTGCGGATGAGCAGCAACGGTATCCCTTAAAATCTCCTCACCTATTTGTTTGGTATTGCCATAAGGCGACTCAGCAGTTTTGATCGGAGCTTCTTCGGTGATGGGCATCTGATCGGCTTGACCGTATACGGTACACGAAGAACTAAAAATTACACCGGAGGGTTTTGAGATAAGAGGATTCAACAGGTTGATCAAACCCATCAAGTTATTCTCGTAATACAACAACGGATCAGACACACTCTCTCCAACCGCCTTTGAGGCGGCAAAATGAATGGCGTGGTTCAAGTCGTTATGTGTTTTAAAAAATCCTTGAACCGCTATTTTGTCGCGGAGGTCTAGTTGATGAAATTCAGGGAGTACTCCTGTTATAGCTTTAATACCGGTCAGTACCTCTTTTGAGGCATTGGATAAATCGTCAATGATAATTACTTCAAAACCCGACTCAATAAGCGCTACAGTGGTGTGCGCTCCGATATACCCCAATCCCCCTGTAACCAGTACTTTTTTCATGCTTATTGACTTAAGAAACTTCGAATTTCTGAGCTGATATAATCAATCTGCTCAGGGGTCAACTCGGTATGCATAGGAAGCGAAATTACCGCGTCGCTCAAGGCATTAGTCACCCGAAAATCTTCTTCGTTGTAGCGCTCATCGCGATAGGCTTTCTGACGGTGAAGCGGAATCGGATAATAGATTCCAAACGGAATCCCTTTTTGGGCTAAATGTTGCGCAAGCCCATCTCTCCTATTACCGTCAATTTTCAGCGTGTATTGGTGAAAAACATGGCAGTTGCAGGTGTCGCAAATTCCCTCACAAGCACTTACTGTCACTGGGGTTTCGACTCCTGAAAGACCGGCAAGTGCGCTATTGTAGGCACGGGCTGCAGCTTGTCTTTTTGCACCGTAAGTATCTAGGCGCGATAACTTTGCATTAAGCACCACCGCCTGCAGACTATCTAGTCTTGAGTTTACCCCGACCACATCGTGATGATAGCGCTCATACATTCCGTGATTGACAATTCCACGTAAGGTATGGGCCAGATCGTCGTCGTTGGTGAACAAAGCACCACCGTCGCCATAGCACCCTAAATTCTTAGAAGGAAAGAATGAAGTAGCCCCTACATGTCCGATTGTTCCGGCCATCGGACGTGCTCCAGACGGATCAAGATACCGTGCCCCAATTGCTTGGGCGTTGTCTTCGATCACCTTGAGATTGTGGCGCTCTGCCAATTCCATGATGGCTTTCATATCTGCGCATTGCCCAAACAAATGAACGGGTACTATTGCCTTTGTTTTTGGCGTAATCGCTCGCTCTACTGCCGCTACATCAATGGTAAAATCATCCCATTTAACATCAACCAAGACCGGCGTTAAACCTAGCAATGCGATGACCTCAACCGTTGAGGCAAAGGTGAAATCTGCGGTGATGACCTCATCACCAGGTTTTAAACCCAATCCCATCATGGCGATTTGCAGCGCATCGGTTCCGTTGGCGCAAGGAATCACATGTTTGACTCCTAGGTACTGCTCCAATGAAGATTGAAAAGTTTTGACAGCGGGTCCATTGATAAAAGAGGCTGCTCCAAGCACCTCGTCGAATCCTGCCTTAATTTCATTTTTGATTTCCTCGTATTGACCCACCAGGTCAACCATCTGGATAGTATGTTCTTTCATGAACCGAATTATAGAATCTCAAAGGTAGCAATTCACACTTTTCTAAAGATTGTACCTTCGCCAAAAACAACCGGATGTTTACAGTCTACGGTTTTATCACCTATTTCGCTCAAGGTCTATTTTGGCCCTTAAGCTTTTTTAATGCGAAGCTCAATACTTGGACGAAGGGGAGACGACAAACGTGGAAAATCATCGCAGGCCTCCCAAAACAGGATCGCAAAACCGTATGGCTTCATGTGGCATCCTTAGGAGAATACGAACAGGCTGTACCCATCCTTCAGGCTCTGAAAAGTCAGGCTACACCTCCCTTTGTGGCGGTTAGTTTCTTCTCACCATCAGGCTATGAAGTAGTGAAGAACAGGGTGTTAGCAGATGTCGTTTGCTACCTACCCTTGGATACTCCATCGAATGCCAAACGCTTTTTACATCATCTCAATCCTGATGTTGCTCTTTTCGTGAAGTACGAATTATGGCCGAACTACCTCAAAACATTACGTCATAGAAAAATACCTCATTTTTTAGTGGCTGCTCGATTTTATAAGGGCCAAGCCCTCTTTAACTATCGCTTCGGTCGAAAGCTACTGACTTCTTTTGAGGCTATCCTTTGTCAAGACCAACAATCCCTAGAGCTTGCCCAACAAAGGGCACCTAATACATCCGTTTCTCTAGCCGGGGATACCCGTTTTGATCGCGTTTATCACTTAGCAGAGGAGCTCCATCCTATAGAGCGCATTGAAAAGTTCGTGAATCACAGGTTTTGCTTAGTGGTCGGAAGTTCTTGGCCAGAAGAAGACCAACTGATCATCCGGTACCTGAAAGAAAATCTTCGCGATGATTTTTGTGTGATTATCGCTCCACATCGTCCGTCAAAATCGCACTCAGATGGGTTGCGAAGTGCACTCAATGAACCTGTTGCCCTGTGGAGCGAAGAAGAAACGCCCTCTTCAAGAGTTCTTATTATTGACTACATCGGACTCTTAAATCAGGTATATCAAAGTGCAACGACTGCCCTAGTAGGTGGGGGATTTAAGACAGGCCTACACAATACGCTCGAGCCTGCAGCTCTTGGAATCCCGGTACTTATAGGTCCTCAATACGATACCTTTCCGGAGGTCGTCGAATTGGTCAAACAAGGTGGACTCCTCGTGGTTCACGACTATGAGACATTCGAAGAAGCTCTCTCTAACTTTCACAAGCAACCTCGACTCGTCACAGAAATGGGAACACTCAACAAGTCAGAGATCATCAAGCAAGTTGGGGCTACCCATAAGGTGATGAAGACCATCAAAAACTATCTGTAGAATAGAAAAAGAAAGAGAGAAGTTTTAGTGCGGGCGGGGAGACTCGAACTCCCACACCTCGCGGCACTAGATCCTAAGTCTAGCGTGTCTACCAATTCCACCACGCCCGCGACTTCTCTAATAAGGAGGCGGCAAATATACTTATTTTTTGAAATTTCTGACCACGTTTTCCATTTCTTGTTTTGTAATTTCGACAAACGTTTTAAACGAATCTCCATGCAAGACCCCAAGGCTTATATAGCGACTCACAAAGAGCGCATGCTCGATGAACTTATCGAATTACTTAAAATCGCTTCGGTAAGCGCAGATCCGGCTTATAAAGAAGAGGTTCATCGCGCTGCAGCCTATACCAAAGAGCAATTGGAGCGCGTGGGATGCACCTCATGTGAAGTCATTCAAACCCCGGGCTATCCTGTGGTTTGTGGAGAAAAAATGATAGATCCGAACCTTCCTACGGTGCTCGTATACGGGCATTACGACGTTCAACCTCCAGACCCTATCGACTTGTGGGATTCTCCGCCTTTCGAGCCCGTGATCCGCACTACTGAGACCCATCCTGAAGGGGCCATTTTTGCGCGTGGTGCTTGTGACGACAAAGGACAGTTCTATATGCATGTGAAGGCCGTCGAATACATGACCCAGACCGATCAGCTACCGTGTAACGTGAAATTTATGATTGAAGGAGAAGAAGAGGTCGGAAGCGACAATCTAGCGGGATTCCTCAAGGATCACCTCGACAAACTTGCTTGCGATATCATTCTCATCTCAGATACCGGAATGATCAGTAGAGACATCCCTTCTATTCAGACCGGATTGCGCGGATTGAGTTACGTAGAAGTTGAAGTCACCGGTCCAAACCGCGATTTACATTCCGGGGTCTACGGCGGGGCTGTGGCCAATCCGATCAATGTGCTTTCTCAAATGATTGCATCGCTTCACGATGAGAAGGGGCACATCACCATCCCACAATTCTACGATAAGGTGATTGAACTTTCAGCAGAAGAGCGCGAAGCTATGGCACGTGTACCCTTCGATGAAAAAGAGTACAAAGAACACCTCAATATAAATGCAGTACAAGGAGAAGAGGGCTACACGACCAACGAACGTGCTTCTACTCGTCCAACCCTCGACGTAAACGGTATCTGGGGTGGGTATACAGGTGAAGGCGCAAAAACAGTTTTACCTTCTAAAGCCTATGCAAAAATTTCAATGCGTCTGGTTCCAGATCAAGATCACGAAGAGATAACGCAACTCTTCACCGATCACTTCAAAGCAATCGCGCCTGATGGGGTTCAAGTCAAGGTCACTCCGCATCACGGCGGAAAACCTTATGTGACTCCTATCGATAGCGTCGGATACCTTGCAGCAGAAAAAGCTCTTGAACGAAGTTTCGGGTTCACACCGGTGCCGCAACGCGGCGGAGGCAGCATTCCGATTGTAGCTCTTTTTGAAGAGGTTCTTGGGGTCAAATCGGTATTGATGGGATTCGGTTTTGACAGCGATGCCATTCACTCGCCCAACGAACACTTTGGGGTGTGGAATTATTTTAAGGGGATAGAAACGATTCCTTATTTCTATCAGTATTACACCGAGCTCACTAAGGCCTAATCTTCGTCTTTTGGAGACTGCAGTTCAAGCATAAAAAGCTCACTTGCAATCCCATCTACTAGAAACTTACCCTTTCGAGTAGCCCGAATCACACCCTCATCCTCAAACAGTAAATTGTCGAGTATAAATGGGGTGCTGATCATCGTGAAATAGTCTTCGAACGCGCGTCCAAAAGTAGTAGTCAAACAGCCTAAAGAAACTCCCCAATGGGTGCGCAAAGCGGTCATCACGTATTCATTGTAGTGGTCTCGCTTGCTCAGTGTTTCGGTCTCGAAAAAAGAGGTTCCGTCTTTCAAAGCGCGGATGTAAGACGGATTATTTGACACATTCCAACGCCTTTCGTGCTCCTTGAAACTGTGGGCACCCGGACCAATTCCCAGATATGGTTTACGCATCCAATAGGCTGAATTGTTTCGAGATTCGTGACCTGGAAGGGCGTAGTTAGAGAGCTCGTAATGCAAAAATCCCTCATCTTCTAAACGATCCATGATTAAATTGAATTGACGCGCCGCTTGCTCTTCGTCTATCGGATCGATGACCCCCTTGGCGATGAAACGCTCCAGAGCCGTTTGAGGCTCAACTGTCAGCGCATAGGCCGAAATGTGGGTGATTCCGATATCTAAAAGCGTACTTAGGTCGTTCATCAGCTCCGCATCAGACCTTCCGGGTATACCGTAAATCAAATCTACAGAAATGCGCTCGAAGTAAGTGGTAGCTAATTCTAATGCATGCTTGGCTCCGGCTGCATCATGAATACGATTCATTAAGGCCAAAGCGCGATCGTCAAAGGCCTGAATACCCATACTCAATCGATTGACCCCTAGCGACTTCCAGGCCTCTAGAGAGGTCCCGTTTATATCTTCTGGATTGCATTCGAGTGTCACTTCTAGTTCAGACTCAAAATCAAGAGAAGATTTCGCTGCTTCGATTAGCTCTCCCAATAATTCAGGGGCGATTAACGAAGGGGTTCCTCCGCCGAAATAAAGGGTTTCAAAGCACTCGTCTTTCCATTCTGTAGTTCTCAATTTAAGCTCTGACTTCATCGCTTGAATCATCGGATTGATCTTGGCTAAAGCAGTAGAAAAATGAAAATCACAGTAATGACATGCCTGGCGGCAAAAGGGAATGTGAAGATACAATCCGGCCATACCTAACTGATGCGATCTTTGTTCTGAGAAATAAAACTAGACCAAGAATGGTAGGCCTTTGTCGTTTCAGGTTTACCCGCGTTATAAAAGTGGCATACCGCAGCAGCTAAACCATCGGTGGCGTCTAGGTTTTTCGGAAGCGACTTGAGACCGAGCATCCCCTGAAGCATTTTAGCCACCTGTTCTTTTGAGGCGTTTCCGTTGCCCGTGATGGCCATTTTTATTTTCTTCGGAAGGTACTCTGTCACCGGAATTTGACGCGATAAACCCGCGGCCATCGCCACGCCTTGGGCTCTTCCGAGTTTGAGCATCGACTGTACGTTTTTACCAAAAAAAGGAGCTTCTAAGGCCATTTCATCAGGATGAAACCGATCGATCAGCTCAACGGTTCGTTCGTAAATCATTTTCAGTTTGACGTAAGGGTCTGAGATCTTGGTTAACTGTAGCTCGTTCATATCAATGAACTGCATTTCAGCCCCCTTCACCTCGATCAATCCAAATCCCATGATCGTAGTTCCTGGATCTACCCCTAAAATGATCTTTGATGCTGCCACAGCAACGAAGGTACCGAATTAGTTGTCTATATAACGTACTACCTCATTTAGGGCAAGGCGCTCTGAATCTCTAGGGGCCTCATCGTAATACCCCATGTAGAAGATTCCTAGACAACGCTCGTGCTCATCGAGTTCAAGAAAGTCGTTGAGATGTGCGATAACCCCTGGAGAACTCCAGTATCCGCCTATTCCCTTTTCATGACTCACAAGCCAAAGATTTTGTACAGCCATTCCTACTGCCGCAATTTCTTCCCACTCCGGCAGGGACTCTTTCGGGTCGCGTTTCATGCAAATAGCAATAGCAACCTGAGACTTTAACGGGTTACCTCTAAGCTTGTCGAAGGTAATCTCACTGAATTTCTGAGTGTCGGTTTTATAGGCCTCTCCTATAGCATCTGCCAATCTCTGCTTAGCAGCGTCGCGAATCACCACAAACCTCCAGGGCTGCGTTTTCTTGTGTGTTGGCGCCCATCGTGCTGCTTCGAGCATTTCTTGAATGTCTTGTTCAGCAATGGGCTTATCGTTATAAGCGGGCGGATGCACGCTTCTGCGGCTTCGGATAATATCTTGTAGTGACATAGCGTTCTTTTTATCCTTTAAAAATACGCTATTTGCAAGGCTTCAGATAGGGTGTAAACAAAAAAAGCCTCCCCTAAGGAAAGCCTTTCAAAGGTCAGCATCGCATTTGCGAGGCCGCTCTTAGCGTGCAGTGTGTACTGCACAACACAACACTGCAAATATAGCCCGAAGCACCCTTACTATTATTTTATTTTTTATGGAATTATTCCTTTATAAATGGAATTATTCCATATTTTTATTTCCCTTTTTCAATCCTTTTGGAACGCAGTATTTTACATCTAGATCTCGACAGCTTCTTTGTCTCGGTAGAGCGCCTCCTCGATCGTCGCTTAGCCCGAAAACCCCTACTCGTAGGAGGCGTGGGCGATCGCGGTGTAGTGGCGGCTTGCAGCTATGAGACCCGGGGGTTTGGGGTGCATTCAGGTATGCCCATGAAAATTGCACGTCAACGCTGCCCAGAAGCCATCATAATACGTGGAAACGCCGGAACCTACAGCAAGTATTCTGATCTCATTACAGCAATCATACAGCAAGAGGTACCTGTGTTTGAAAAGTCAAGTATCGATGAATTCTATGCCGACCTTAGCGGTTTAGATCACTTTTTTGGCAGCTATAAGTTCGCCAGCGAATTGCGTCAGAAAGTAATGAAAGAGAGCGGGCTTCCACTCTCTTTTGGGCTCTCAACAAGCAAGCTCGTTTCGAAGGTGGCTACCAGTGAAGCGAAACCTAACAACCAGCTAAAGGTTGATTTCGGTTACGAAAAGCCTTTTTTGGCCCCGCTACCTATACAAAAGATGCCGATGGTTGGTGTTAAGACTGAACAATTGTTGAGGCGCTTGGGCATCCGACATATTCACGACCTGCAACAGCTTCCTGAACAGCTGATGATAAACACCTTGGGCAAAAACGGGCAAGTACTGTGGAGAAAGGCTCAAGGAATCGACCCCTCTCCTGTAATTCCGTATAGCGAACGCAAGTCTATCTCCACAGAGCGCACCTTCGACCGCGACACCATAGATGTAGCGCACTTAAAGTCACTTTTGGTGGCGATGACTGAAAACCTCGCCTTTCAATTGCGCAGAGGAAACAAGCTCACCGCCTGTGTCAGTGTAAAAATTCGATATGCGGATTTTGAAACGCACTCTAAGCAATCACGCATTGCGTATACGAGTGCGGACCACGAACTCATACCCAAAACACTAGAGCTCTTTCAGGCCTTATATCACCGAAGACTGAGAGTGCGTTTGATAGGCGTTCGATTCAGTCACCTCGTTGCCGGAAACTATCAGATTGACCTCTTTCAAGACACCGAAACTCAAACACGCTTGTATCAGGCCCTAGATCACATCCGTGTAAAGTACGGCGACAGAAGTGTGATCAGGGCTTCAGGAATGAATGCAAAAACCATAGGACGACTTGACAATCCGTTTAACGGCAAACCGCCTATAGTGCTTGCGCACCGAAAGTATTAGTCATGCTACTGAATTGCCACAGTTACTATAGTCTGAGATACGGAACCTTTTCAGAAGAGGCGCTCGTCGATCTCGCTATAGAACAAGGTTACAGCAGTGTAGGCCTAACAGACATCAATACCACTTCTGGAATACTATCATTTTTGAGGTATGCACAGCACAAACAGATAAAGGGCGTCGTAGGGATCGATTTCAGAAACGGCACCTCTTGTCAGTTCGTCGGAATCGCCCCAAACGAAAAAGCCTACTTCGAATTGAACTCCTTTCTCGCCGAGCACCTACACGAGGGTAGCACCTTTGAAACAAAAGCTCCAGCATTTGAACATGCCCTGATCGTCTACCCTTTTGAAGCCATTCTCAAAAGCTCTGGATACGCATTGAGACCTAATGAATACATTGGAGTTAGTCTTCACGAACTCAGAAAACTTCGTCTCAACAAACTGATCAAAACCCCTGACAAACTGGTATTGCTGCAGCCCGTAAGTTTTAGATCAAAGCGCGACTTCAACACACACCGGCTGCTCAGGGCTATTGACAACAACACGCTGCTCAGCAAGCTCAGTAGCGAAGAACAGGCCGATCCTACCGATCAAATGCCCTCGAAATCGACACTCTATGAGCGACTCTCAGACGTTGAATTCTTACTAGAAAACACCGCTGTACTTATCGATCGTTGTCAGCTTGATTTTCAATTTGATCAGCAGGCTGAATCGCAAAACCTCAGCACCTTTACCGGCAGTACCCGTGAAGATATTCATCTGCTTCGCAGACTCTGCAATGAAGGACTCCACTATCGCTATCCCGAGCCTACTGAGGCCTTAAAGCAACGTATAGAGAAAGAATTTTCGCTCATCGAACAAAAGCAGTTTGTCTCGTACTTTTTGATCAACCACGACATTGTAACCTATGCTCAAAAAAGAGGGTTCCACTATGTCGGACGCGGAAGCGGCGCCAACAGTGTAGTAGCTTATCTGCTGCGTATCACCGATGTAGACCCCCTAGAACTCGATCTGTATTTTGAACGTTTTATGAACGAGTACCGATCGAGTCCTCCGGATTTTGATATCGACTTTTGTTGGAAAGAACGCAATGAAATCATCGACTACATCTTTCAACGCTTCACACATGTCTCACTGCTTGGTAGCTACGTAACTTTTCAGAAAAGGGCGGTTATACGAGAAATCGGAAAAGTGTTCGGACTACCTAAAGACGAGATCGATCACCTGGTCGAAACACTACGGCCTCTTTCGCGTCAACATCCCAACGAATCACTGCACCAATTGGTACTCAAATACGCCGCTTATATACACGGATTACCCAACTACTTAAGCATCCATGCTGGAGGAATCTTAATTAGTCGCAAACCCATCCACTGTTTTGCAAGCACCTTTATGCCCCCCAAGGGATATCCGACTGTGCAATTCGATATGCATATCGCCGAGGCCGTAGGCCTATACAAGTTTGATATTCTATCGCAACGCGGCGTTTCAAAAATACAAGAGGCCATAAGACTGGTGGCTTCTAATCAAGGTGAAGCACTAGACATTCACCACGTCGATCGCTTTAAAAACGACCCTCAATTGAATGCATATTTGAGTCGCGGTGATTGCATGGGCTGCTTCTATATCGAATCCCCGGCCATGCGCATGCTTCTGCAAAAGCTAGAAACTCGCAGCTACCTAGAACTTGTGGCAGCGAGCTCTATCATACGTCCAGGGGTGGCACAAAGCGGTATGATGAACGAGTACATCTTGAGACATCGCGACAAAGAACGAATGCGCAAGGCGCATCCTGAACTGCTCAAGATCATGCCAGACACTTATGGCGTAATGGTCTATCAAGAAGACGTCATCAAGGTCTCTCATTTGTTTGCCGGTCTTTCCCTAGCCGAAGCCGACATTCTTCGAAGAGCTATGAGCGGAAAGTCACGTTCGAAATCAGAATTCTTAATGCTAGAGAGAAGCTATTTCGAAGGGTGTGCACGTCGTGGTCACTCGAAAGAGGTTGCTCAAGAGGTTTGGAAGCAAATCGAAAGCTTTGCAGGCTATGCCTTCGCCAAAGGACACTCGGCCTCGTACGCCATAGAAAGTTATCAGACCCTTTACCTCAAGGTCTACTACCCCTTAGAATACATGACCGCCGTACTCAATAACGGCGGAGGATTCTATAGCCCTGAATTCTACCTCAAGCATCTCGAACAACTCGGAGGCACTGTCGAACTCCAATGCATCAATCACAGCTATTACCTCAATACGCTTGTTGGCAAGCGTCTTTACCTCGGTCTTATGTATCTGAAAGAGCTCGAAGACCGCAGCTGCGAGCGGATACTCAAAGAGCGCCAGCACAGAGGAGCCTTTAAGAGCCTCACCGACTTTATCGACCGTGTGCCGTTGAGCACCGATCAAATCAGCCTACTTATTCGCATCAACGCCTTTCGATTCACCAATAAAACCAAGCACGAGTTGTTGTGGCAACTCTATAGCTACAGAAATCTACCTGCCGTGAAAGGTTCAGCACGTCTGTTTCCTACCGATGAGCAGAAATTCGAGCTCAAGCATATAGAAGTCAATCCTATAGAAGAGGTATTTGAAGTATGGGAGCTCTTAGGTTTTCCGCTTAGCCTCACTTTTGAGCTCTTAAAAACACCACTACCCGAACACCCGAGCGCTAAAGCACTGCACGCATTCGAAAACCGCTGTATTACGCTATACGGATACTTGGTTACCGTGAAAAATACCAAAACACACAAAGGCCAACACATGCAATTCGCAACCTTTCTCGACCAAGAAGGAACTGTTTTCGACAGTGTATCCTTTCCGGATGTCGCACGAAAATATCCTTGTCGAAGCAAGGGAATCTACAGCTGTTACGGAAAAGTCGTGAACAGCTTCAATCACTACAGTATAGAGGTTATTTCTCTCGAACGACTCGATTATGTTCCTGACCCTAGATACAGCACAAAATCACTGGCACCTACCCCTAAAAGTTCAAGTAAAATGGCGCCGTAAGTTCGCGGTATTCTTCGGTATACACATTGCGGTCAAGCTCAATCACTAACTCTTCGCGATGTGCAATGATTGGATTTTTAGTCTTCACAAAATCAAATAAAACACGGCGAAAAGGGGTGTCGCTTCGCCCTTTTACCAAGCAGTAGCGCTTTAATTCAAGTCCGTGTGAAGCAGCTATACGTTGAAGCTCTGTGGCCTGCTCATAGGGTAAAATCACAGAAAAAGATCCGTCTACTACAAGCAATCGTGCCGCACCTTTAACCAAAATGTCTAACGGAAGATATGCCGATTGCCTTGCCAGATGGCGCGCATCGTGAACTTCCTTAGGAGATTCATCGAAAAAAGGAGGATTACTCACCACCGCATCAAAACGTTCTTCACAATTCGGGTACCAGCTTACAAAATCATCCTCAAGGATAGCGATACGCTCCGAAAACGCACTATTTGAAATATTCGCTAGTGCAGCCGATGCAGCACCTTGGTCTTGCTCAATACCCAATATCTTGCTAGTCGGATAACGCTGTGCCATCTGCAGACAAATTAGGCCCGATCCCGCCCCGACATCCAAGATACGAGAAGCTTTATTCGAAACCTCAGCCCAAGCTCCCAACAAGACTCCATCGGTGCCGACCTTCATCGCCACCTTAGACTGATCAATTGAAAAATGTTTAAAGCGAAAAACAGACATTTCGTTTAAGATAAATAAAGCGCTATTAATCCTTCAGGTGCGTCAATAGTAAGCACTTTTTGTTCGCGATCAATACCTAGAAAAAGTTCGTCAACGAGCGGAATCAATACCTCTTTACCCGATTCGTGAGTAATTACAAGTAACTCTTGTGCAGCGCTGTCATTAATGGCTATAAGGGTTCCTACCTCTCCATGGGTCCGGTCTGTGACGGTGTAACCGATCACTTCGTGAAAGTAAAATTGATCTCCTTGTAATTCAGGAAGTTCAGAAAGTGGTCTGTACAATGATTTTCCGATTAAAGCTTCTGCTTCTTGCTCAGAAGTTACCCCCTCAAAACGCACGCGCAGAAAATCCCTATGCCATCGAGAAGACTCAATAAAAAATGGAACCAGTTCGTGGTCTAATTCCACAAAAACTGATTCCATTTCTTCGTACGTCTCGGGATCGTCGGTATCTAGCTTAAGTAGCACCTCTCCCTTAAAGCTATATTTGGATGCAATGTGACCTAATCGATAACAAGCATCTTTCTTCATCAGAAAATGAGATTTTACTCTGCTGGCTTCTCTTCGTCTGCCTCTTCTTCGGCAGGAGCAGCCTCTTCAGCAGCAGGGGCCTCTTCGGCAGGAGCTTCTTCAGCAACCGGCTCTTCAGCAACTGGTGCTTCTTCAGCAGCAGGAGCCTCTTCAACAGCAGGAACTTCCTCAACTGGAGCAGCCTCCTCAGCAGGGGCCTCTTCTGTAGCAGTTTCAGCAACAGGAGCTTCTTCAGCAGCTTCTTCAGCAACTGGCTCTTCAGCGGCTGGCTCTTCAGTCACTTCTGGCTCAGGAGCATTGGCAGCAGCAATGGCAGCAGCGCGTTTTTCATTAGCTTCTTTTTCGGCCTCAAGCGCTTTAGCCTTAGCATCTGCTTTGGCTTTATCAATCGAAGAATTCAGTGCTTGAGCTGCCTTTTCTTTGTCAGCTAACCATTGAGCGAAACGCTCTTCTACTTGCTCTTCAGAAAGAGCTCCTTTAGCCACCCCTTTTACAAGGTGATGCTTTAATAACACTCCTTTATTCGAGAGAATTGCTTTAGCAGTATTCGTAGGTTCAGCACCGTTTTGCAGCCACTTCACAGAAGCGTCTACATTTAGTTCAACAGTTGCTGGATGTGTGTTTGGATTGTACGTACCTAATTTCTCTAGGTATTTTCCGTCTCTTTTTGAGCGCGCATCAGCGGCTACTACCCAGTAAAATGGTTTTCCTTTTTTACCGTGTCTTTGAAGTCTAATTCTAACTGGCATATCACATTAAATTTTAAGGTGCCCGACCTTAGGTTATTAATACATTGTTTAAAAGTCGTGCAAAGATAAACGAATTCACGAGTTTCTAAAGCATATTCATTCACTAAATTTAAAGTCCGTTTTTCTCCTGCATGTTTTTAATTTTTGACACTGAAACTACCGGGCTTCCTAAATCGTACAAAGCCCCATTGAGCGACTCAGCGAATTGGCCCCGAGTGGTGCAACTCGCCTGGCAGTTACACGATGCTTCTGGAGCAGTGGTTGAACACTACGAATACCTGGTAAAACCCGAAGGTTTTACCATTCCATTTGAATCCGAACGCATTCATGGTATCTCCACTGCACTTGCAGAAAAAGAAGGTATAGCACTCCATGAGCTCTTAGATCTTTTTGAGACAGCGCTTGAAAAAGCCTCTTTTGTAGTAGGTCAAAATATCGACTTTGACATTAATATTATGGGCGCGGAGCTGTACAGAGCAGATAGACCGACAGCTCAATTAACCGATAAGCCCGTTCTTGATACGTGTACCGAAACGACTGCTCAAATCTGCCAATTGCCTGGTGGAAGAGGCGGACGGTTCAAACTACCCACCTTAACCGAATTGCACCAACACCTATTTGGTGCAGGCTTTGATGAGGCACACAACGCAAGTGCAGATGTTGAGGCCACCGCACGCTGCTTCTTCGAATTGGTTCGATTAGGATCATTTACCGTTGAAGAACTGAGGTTTACCCCAGAGCAAAGGGATTCCTTTCTTGAACTTCATCCTGGCCCCGTGCCACCCTATGGCTTTACACACCGTAACCTAAAAGAAGTTTCAGAGGCACTTAAACAACAAGAAGCTCCACTAGAACCTGCTGCGCCTACTAGTAAGCAACAACAAGCCGTAGCTGAGATCACCTTTGCCCACCTGCATGCGCACTCTCAATTCTCAGTACTTCAGGCAACGATGCGACCAGAGGCACTTGTGCGCAAGGCGGTTCAAGAAAAAATGCCGGCAGTCTCGCTCACTGATAGTGGCAATATGATGGGCGCATTCAGTTTTGTAAATGCAGTGCAACAGCACAATAAAGTGCATCCTGAAGAAACGATTAAAGGGATTGTTGGATGTGAGCTTCAAATAGCAGAAGACCGATTAAACAAAAATGTAAAAGACAACGGCTACCAAGTCGTATTGCTCGCCAAGAACAAAAAGGGATACCAAAACCTATCGAAGCTTACCTCAAAAGCCTACACCGAAGGGTTCTATTATGTGCCTCGCATAGATAAAGCCTTGCTTCTAAACCATGCTGAAGGACTCATTGTTTTATCCGGCGGATTGTCTGGAGAGGTAGCCAATAAAATCTTCAGTCAAGGAGAACAACAGGCGGAAGAAGCTCTGATCTGGTTCAAAGAACATTTTAAAGAAGACTTTTACCTCGAGATCATGAGGCATGGACTTGAAGAAGAGCAGGTCGTAAATGAAGTTTTAGTGCGACTAGCCAAAAAACATCAAGTAAAATTGGTCGCCACTAACGATTGCTTTTTCGAGACGGCTGACGATCACGAGTTACAAGATTTACTGCTTTGCGTCAAAGAAGGAGAATTAAAAGAAACCCCTGTTGGAAGAGGTCGCGGATTCAGAAACGGACTACCCAGTGACGCCTACCACTTCAAATCTTCTGAAGAGATGCGAAGCCTGTTTGCCGACCTCCCTGAGGCGTTGTTGAACATCGAAGAAGTCATTGATAAGGTCGAGAACTACGAACTTGCCAGAGACGTTCTCTTGCCACAATTTGACATCCCTGAGGAATTCATCGACCCTCAGGATCAATTCGACTCCGAAAAACGAGGTGAAAATGCCTATTTGAGGCATTTAACTTACGAGGGAGCAAAACATCGCTATGAGACTATCGATGAGGAGCTCAAAGAGCGGATTGATTTTGAGCTTCAAACCATTCAAAATTCAGGCTATCCTGGGTATTTCTTGATTGTAGAGGATTTCATCAGAGAGGCCCGAAAAATGGGGGTCTCAGTAGGGCCCGGAAGAGGGTCGGCCGCCGGATCAGCCGTAGCCTATTGCCTGGGTATCACGAACATTGATCCGATCAAATACGATCTGCTTTTCGAGCGTTTTTTAAATCCAGATCGCGTTTCACTCCCTGATATTGATATTGATTTTGATGACGAAGGACGCCAGCGCGTAATCGATTACGTCATCAATAAGTACGGATCGAATCAAGTCGCCCAAATTATCACCTACGGAACTATGGCCGGAAAATCGGCCATCAGAGATACCGCTAGAGTACTTGATTTACCTCTGCCCGAAGCAGATCGCCTAGCCAAGCTCTTGCCGGATATGACCAAGCTCGCTAAGATCTGGGATCTTGACGCTAAAGCATTAAATCAACAGTACCGCAGTGACGATGCCAAAAAAATTGCAGAGCTTCAAGAACTCTCAAAGTCAAATGACGATTTAGGGAAGACCTTAAAAATCGCAAAGCGTCTCGAAGGAACCGTCCGAAATACCGGTATACATGCCTGTGGTGTCATCATCACCCCTGACGACATCACCAATTTTGTTCCGGTAAGCACTGCAAAGGATGCAGAGATGTGGGTTACTCAATTCGATAACTCGGTGGTTGAAAGCGCGGGACTTCTTAAAATGGACTTTTTAGGCCTGAAGACCCTGACTCTTATTAAAGACACGGTAAAAATAGTAAAGGCACGCTCAGGAGAAGTTCTAGATCCCGACCAGTTTCCGCTCGATGATGTGCCTACCTATGAGCTATTCCAGCGCGGTGAAACGATTGGAATCTTCCAATACGAATCTCGGGGTATGCAGAAGTACCTCAAGGATTTAAAACCCACCAGTTTTGACGATCTGATTGCCATGAATGCCCTCTATCGTCCGGGGCCACTTGAATACATTCCGAGTTTTGTCAACCGAAAACACGGCAAAGAAGAGATCACCTATGATTTGCCCGAGATGCAAGAATATCTCGAGTCGACTTACGGCATCACTGTTTACCAAGAACAGGTAATGCTCTTGTCACAAAAACTCGCTGGATTCACCAAAGGTGAGGCAGACGTATTGCGGAAGGCGATGGGTAAAAAGAAAAAGGACCTCATCGATCAGCTCAAACCCAAGTTTATTAATGGCGGAATCGAAAAGGGACATCCGAAAGAGACCCTCGAAAAAATCTATACCGACTGGGAGGCCTTTGCCAGCTACGCGTTCAATAAAAGTCACTCGACTTGTTACGCTTATATCGCCTATCAGACGGCCTACCTCAAAACGCACTACCCTGCCGAATACATGGCCGCGGTACTGTCGAATAATATGAATAACCTCGATCAGGTAACCTTGTTCATGGAAGAGGCTAAACGGATGGGTATTTCCGTCCTTGGCCCAGACATAAACGAATCGTATTACAAGTTTTCGGTAAATAAAGAACGTGCCATTCGCTTTGGGATGGGCGCCATTAAGGGAGTCGGACGAAGCGCTGTGGAGGCTATCGTAGAAGAACGCAAAGAAAACGGATCTTACTCCTCTGTCTTTGAATGTGCCAAACGCGTCGACCTCAGGGCAGCCAATAAGAAAGCATTCGAGAATCTTGCGATTGCAGGGGCCTTCGACTCGTTCGGGGCCATGCGCAGTCAATACTTTCAACTCGGGTCAGACGAAACGAATTATCTCGAAAAGATTTTACGCTCGGCAGCACGTCTAAAAGAAAGCGAACAAGCAGCGCAAGTGAGTCTGTTTGAAGATGACCCCTCTGCTCAGGTAAGTGAACCTGAAATACCTCCTTGCGAACCCTGGCCGACCATGGAATTACTTCGTAAAGAAAAGGAGGTAGTCGGCATCTACCTTAGCGGTCATCCTCTAGATGATTTTAAACGCGAACTTCAACTCTTTACCAAAGCTGAAGTTGCGGCCCTATCTTCAGAACTTGAACCGTACATCGGGCGCGAAATCACCCTAGGTGGGGTGGTTACTGAAAATGAGGATCGCCTTTCGCGCAATGGCAAACGATGGGGTACCTTCACCCTAGAAGACTACAGCGGAGCACACACTTTCAGGGTGTTCGGTGAAGAATACCTCAAATTCGAGCACTTCTTTAGACCGGGCAACTTCTTATTCATCCGTCTATCGATACGTGAAGGCTATCTGAATCGAGACACAGGCACTACCTCTGAGCCCCGTCTTCAATTCAATGAGGTCAAATTGCTCCAAGACATTATGGAGCAGCAGTCTAAGCGCCTTACGCTGCATTTAAAGGCGGCTGACATTAATCAAAACCAAATCGAAAAAATCGATAAAGTTTTAAAAGCATTTAAGGGTAAAAAGCCGATTAGCTTTGCCTTGCACGATGAAGACTTGAACCTCCAATTGAAGAGCAGAAAAAACCAGATCACCATCTGCAACGAGTTGCTAGAGCAACTTGACCATGAAAACATTCATTACACGGTGAATGCCTAGCATTTAAGGAGCATAATTGCATAACTTTGCACGATAAACAATTTTAGTATTATGGCATTAGAAATAACTGACGCAACATTTGAAGAAGTCGTACTAAAATCAGACAAACCTGTAGTAGTAGATTTCTGGGCTGCTTGGTGTGGTCCTTGCCGCATGGTAGGTCCAATCATCGAAGAACTTGCACAAGACTATGAAGGCAAGGCTGTAGTAGGCAAAGTAGACGTTGACAATCACCAACAGTTTGCAGCGAAATATGGCGTTCGCAATATCCCAACCGTTTTGGTTTTTAAAGGAGGAGAGATTGTTAACCGTCAGGTAGGAGTAGCTCCTAAAAACGTTTACGCAGAGGCGATTGACGCTGCACTGTAAACACCTTATTTAAGCGGCGATCTTTTTCAACTTTTTTTGGTTATAGGAACCATAATAGTTTATATTTGCCCCCGCTTAAGCCTCTTTGTTGGCTACAAAGCTAAGGTCTGGTAGTTCAGTTGGTTAGAATACCTGCCTGTCACGCAGGGGGTCGCGGGTTCGAGTCCCGTCCAGACCGCATCAAAAAAGAAAACCGTCTCACTCAGGTGAGCCGGTTTTTTTGCTTAGTAGCGAGATAAAGCCGAAGGTTTTAATCGAGTATTTAGGCACAAAAAAACAATCGCAGCGCATAGGGCTGCGGTAGGTTTTCTTTTATGATGTGTTGGTCACCCCCTTGGGCCGCTTCACCAACGGTGAAGCAATCCCGTTCTATGAGCACTAAATAAAAAAGCCCGAACCTTTTGGTTCGGGCTTTTTCTATATCTGAAACAGAAACTTAGTTCTGCTCGTTCAATAACGGATTGTATAGAATCTCTGCCTCAGGAATCTCTAAGGTGATCAAATTATCATTGTGAGAGATCTGTCTACCTGGGAAGTCCAAGTGGTTAGCAGGAAGCGTAACCGTACCCTTGCGACGCTTAAGAGCGAAGTAAGACTTTCCTTCTCCCCATAACTCAATACGGGTCTGAAGATAAACCTCATCTAAGAGTTCTCCTTGAGAAAGAGCATCTACATAAGAAGCATTGTCAACACGCAAATCTAATACCTTCTTAAGTGAAGTTTTAGCCGCGTCTAAAGCTCCAAGTTCTGCCGAAGCTTCTGCATGCAACAACCAGAACTCAGCGATACGCATGTAGTGTAAGTCCGAAGTGAAACCACTAGAAGGTCCACCAAATCTTCTGAAATCAGGAGCCGCTCCTTCACGGTAGAACTTACGAATTGGAGCGTAAGGTCCATTTTGAGTAAATAAAGTCGTTCCAAATTGATTTCTACGAACATCACTTTCGTCCATAGCGTGGTACAAGTCTGAGTTAATGATCTTTGGATCACCTACACCAGCATAACTATAGCTGTAGTAATCAACATGACCCCAGAACGAAAGCAAATTCATACCATTATCTGTGGTGATATCGGTACCCCACATAATTCCTGGGTGGTTATTTACCGCGTTGAAACCTGCTAAGATTTCATCACGATCCATGATTGGATAGGTACCAGCAAGAACAATTGCTTCGGTAGTCTCCTTCACTTGTTGCCATTTATTTTGAGCAGCATATACATATGCCAAAACTCCACGAGCAACATCCTGATTAATCTCAAACTTCGCAGTACGTTGGAAGTTACCTAAAAGCGAAACCGCTTCAGTAAGATCACTCTCCATTAAAGAATAAATCTCTGCCAAAGAGCTCTTGCCAACGTTTTCTGTCGATGAAGTATAAATTGGCAATACTAATTTGTCGCGTTGGTGAATGTCATCCACATAAAGGTGAACGAGGTTAAAATAAGCCCATGCTCTAGCCGCTTTAGCTTGACCCATTAAAGCCTTTGCAGCATCGGTTTCAGGTACAGCATCAGTTCCGCCTTGACCATCGATAACGAGATTGGCAAGATTTACAACACGGTACAAGAATCTCCATGGAATATAATTCTCCGTAGAAACGAAATCTGCCCCTACTGTAAGTTCAGAATTCCATCTCCACCATCCATAGCGTTTCGCACCTAAGACCATGTCTCCTGAGAGCATATCCATATTTATATCGTTACTCTTCACCCCAAAGTCTGAGTGACGAGAAGTTCCTCCTACTCCTGAAGAATAAAAGGTTGTGTAAATACCACCTACTGTGGCGTTACCGATTTCGGCATTCACTTTGCTCACCTCCCCGAGTTCGTCGGAAGAGATCAAAGAACCTCTTGGAATTTCTTCCAAAAACTCCTCAGAACACGAAAAAAGGAAAACAGAGGTAGCTGTAAGTAAAAGTGCTTTAAATGCTTTCATTGTGTTATAGATTTAAGTTAATACCCAAGGTGAGTGTTGATAATGGGTTGTATTTGTAGTAATTTGATCCACCGGTCTGAGACGTTGTAGGGTTCAAACCTCTTCTTGCAGAAGTCACAAACAAGTTATCTCCAGTTACAAATAAGTCTGCTCTCTTGAATCCTACCTTATTGATAAAATCAGATGGAAGTGTATATCCAAATCGAACGTTGTTCAATGCGATATAATCTCCCTTAGTCAAGAAGCGTGTTGAAGAACCGTTCTGGTTCACCTGAAGGTTGGCATCATAAATCGGAACATCGGTGATGTCACCTACATTCTGCCATCTGTCACGCATATCTACGTGAAACGCGTTATTTCCTGGATTTTCGTTATCCATTAACAATTGGTACCCACTGTCGAAGATATACCCTCCTAAAGAGTAGTTGAATAATACGCTAAGGCTGAAATTCTTCACGCTAGCATTCACTCTAAAGGCACCTCTTACGTCTGGGATAAACGTCTTGTCTACAAAGCGACGCGAAGCATCGTTGTAAACGTCCGTAGTGGTCTCAGCGATCGTGGCCTCTGGATTATCTAAAAGATATTGAGTAAGTGACTGAACGATTTCATCTCCGTCAGTATACTCTCCGTCAAAATCATTATCAACGAAGTTCATATACCATTGCGCCTTTCCGGTTTGTGGATCTACGCCAGCGTACTCACGAATGTAGTATTCGTAACGCGAACGTCCAGTTTCCCATCCGTAAAGACCGTCCACTTGGAATTTCTGCTCTAAACCAGTTGAAGGATCAAGCGGAAGCGCTTTAAACTCTTCAGCAAATGACTCTCCGATGATTCCGATAGAAAGCGAAGCGTCTCTGGTATTCACGATATTGAAGTCAATATCAAATTCCACTCCAGAGGTCATAATACTACCGTCATTCACATCAAGTAGTGCATATCCGGCAGAAGGACCAACACGTCTAGAAAAGAACATGTCGTTGATCGTTTTCTGGTAATATCCAATTTCACCATCAATCACTCCTGAGAACAATCCGAATTCAAGACCCAAGTCAAGCATGTCTGAACGCTCCCATGTAAGATCCTTGTTTCCTTTAGTATCAAAAGAAAGTGAAACCTTATCGTCTAGGTTTTGGATAGAAAACAAGTCGAATCCAGGATAGAATCCGTTTCCACGTGCCTCACCAATGCTACCGTAACTTCCTCTTAATTTCAGGTAATCAATACCATTTACATTAAAGAAGGCTTCGTCACTGATCACATAAGAAAGACCTACCGCGTAGAAATTACCCCACTTCTCGTTAACGAATCGTGAAGATCCATCGCGGTTGAAGCTGGCAGTTAAGAAGTAACGATCTTTCAATCCAAGGTTTAGATTACCCACATAGCTTTCTAAAGAGTAGGCCGTTGTGTTTGATCCCGGATTATATGGAAGTACTACAGCATTATCTAGCTCTAAACCATCAGGTCGGACAAGATTATTCATTTGAGCAGACATGAAGTTATTCTCATATTTCTGTGAAAGGTGATTTACGAATAAGTCCATGGTGAAATCATCCCAGTCCTTTTCATAGCGCAAACCTGTACGAACGGAATAGTTCACCGTTTGAGATTTCGACTTGTAAATACTTCCCCCCGCACCCTTTGATGGACTGTAGAAAGGCTCATTTAGATTGTCGTAGTTCGACATCGTATACTGAACCGCTGTATTGTTTTCAAAAGTCAAGCCACTAAACAAATCAATACGAAGGTCTTGGTTGAAATTAATAGCGTGCCCTTTTGTTCTATTCACATCTAGGAACGAGTCGGCCACCCCATTGGTAAGCGGGCCGAATCCTCTTTGAAGACCATAATCGTAAAGGAATCCTCCGTAAATCGGATCTTCAATCTTTTGACCGTCTTCATCGCGCAGGAAAAGCGGATAGATCGGAGGCAAGTTGTTTACCCACCAGAATTGGCTACTTGAGTTGCTTACGTTACCCGCATTATTCGTGATATCGTAGTTATAAGCCAAAGTATTTGAAATCTCGATAGATTCACCAAACTTCTGATTTGAACGAAGGCGTGCATTGATACGCTTGTAATCAGAATTGATCGCGTAAGATTGGTCGTCTACATAACCAAAAGAAGTATATACTGAAGAACGGTCAGAAGAATTTGAAATACCCACAAAAACCTCTTGACGATTTGCGTCTTGAAAGGCATACTCATTCCAGTCTTCTGGAGTGTAGCGTCTTGAATAATTAAACCAATCAGGACGTGTCGTGGTTCCTGCTGGTCCATTTGACCACATATTGTACATCGGATCGATTCCAGCCGGACCAAATATGCGTTCGTTCGCGTACACAGTCGCATTGGCATAATCATCAGTACTGACATCTCCTGATTCAATTAATTGACGACCTCTTTGGTATAACCCGTCCCAAGTAACATTCATGTATTCTTCTGGAGAGTTGATACGATCGTAGCGGGGCATACCTTCATAGTTGGTACCTGATTTAATCGTAACATCGATCTTATCTCCTAAGTCTGAACCTTTTTTAGTGGTGATAACGATTACCCCGCTCGCACCTTGAGAACCGTAAAGCGCTGTCGCAGATGCGTCTTTAAGAACGGTGACAGAGGCAATGTCGTTCGGGTTAATGTCGTTCAACGAACCTTGGAAAGGAGCATCATCTACAATGTATAGAGGATCTGCATTACCATTGATAGAACCGAAACCACGAATACGAA
>Ga0181569_10000713_pt1 | contig 25762 bp, 24 predicted proteins | sample 101ome_19_FD_132452 | JGI IMG/M metagenome (GOLD analysis project Ga0181569, IMG submission 132452) | Coastal salt marsh microbial communities from the Groves Creek Marsh, Skidaway Island, Georgia - 101405AT metaG (megahit assembly) | ecosystem: Environmental > Aquatic > Marine > Intertidal...
ATGAGTAAATTCGCTCTCTTGAATAACAGAATCCACCTCTCCCCAGAAGCGCTTGTTCCGCCGGGTTTGTAAGCCATACCTGACGGCAAAGCCCAATCCCAATAAAACCAATAATCCGCCCCCACAAGCGGCCGTCATTGAGCCTGTAAGGGCCCAAATGTGTCCTCCTGAAAGTAGTGCAACACCTCCGATTAATATCACAAAAAGAAATATCATTCTACCCGCAATTTCTTATATACTACAGCTGTTAGACTAGGTCAAAAAATATAAGTATATTGTCTCCGATTAAATAGTTGGATTTCGCCTACATTTGAAATACCTCCATGTACTCTGAAGGAGCCTGTTTTGCATATTCAAGAAGTACGAATCACTCCAATAGCGGTCGAAGATCCCCCACTCTTAAATGCAGCAGGCCTTCACGCACCCTATGCCCTGCGCACGATCATTGAGATTGAAGACGACCACGGCGTAGTAGGACTCAGCGAAATTCCAGGCAGCGAAGATATAACTCGCTCGCTCGAATCTGCGTCAGAGCTTCTTATCGGGAAGAGTCCATTTGATTTAAACCACATACTCCGGCAACTAAGAGAGCGATTCGGTGCCCAGACAGGAGACGACAGAGGACAGGCTCCCTGGGACCAGCGTCGCTTGGTGCACATTTTTAGCGCGGTTGAAGTCGCGTGTTTAGACCTAGTAGGTAAAACAATAGATCGACCGGTTGTCGACCTTTTAGGAGGGCGCTGCAGAGACAGGGTTCCGTTCTCAGCGTATCTATTCCTTAAACACAAAGGGGCGGGTGGCCCACTCGGTTTTGGCACAGATCCTAACGCTATGGGTTGGTCCCTGGCCCGACAGGAGGCAGCCCTTTCCCCGGAGGGCGTCGTCCAACAAGCACAGGCCATGTGCAGAGAATTCGGCTTCCAATCTATTAAGCTTAAAGGGGGCGCATTGCCGCCCCAGGCCGAAGTAGACTGCATACTTGCCCTACGGGAGGCTTTCGGATCAGATACCCCGCTTAGGTTAGACCCCAATGCCATTTGGAGCGTGGAGACTGCGATTGAGTATGGAAAGAAAATGGAAGGAGCTCTCGAATACTACGAAGATCCCACCCGCGGTCAAGAGAATATGGCCAAGGTCGCAAAAGCCCTCTCCATACCACTGGCGACAAATATGTGCACCACTTCCTTTGACGATTTACCTGGAAGCATTCAATTAGGTTCAGAGGATATCATATTGGCAGATCACCACTACTGGGGAGGGTTGAGAGCATCTGTAGAGCTGGGCCGTATTTGCGAAACGTTTAATAGGGGTCTGTCCATGCATTCCAACAGTCACGTTGGCATATCCTTGGCTGCAATGACTCATTTAGCTGCAGCCGTCCCCAATCTGACCTACGCCGTCGACACTCATTACCCCTGGCAGTGCGACGAAGTGATTGTTGGTGGGCGCTTAAAGATCGAAGAGGGCAGCCTTGCCGTTCCCCAAGGAGCAGGTTTGGGCGTTGAACTGGACCGCTCGGCCCTAGAGCGTTTACATGAGAACTACCTACAGTGCGGCCTAACGCGAAGAAACGATGAAATAGAGATGCAAAAAGTTGAACCTGGTTGGCGCTTTCAAGCTACGCGTTGGTAATAACTGGCCGCGCACACAGGCTTGTTTTACTCCACTCAACCTCTAGCTTTTGCTCCTAAACCAAGCTTCTACTTCCTCGCGGCCGACATCTGCCAACATCTCACCATCGATCTCTACGCAGGGAGAGGAAAATTGGCCGCTCTTTTTCACCATCTCATCATAGGACGTCCGATCTCGCGTAATGTCTTTTATTTCATAATCGAGCCCCTGTTCATTCAGAAATGCGATCACCCCCGGCGACCAAGGACAGTAGGGGTTAATAAAAGCGGTAATTTTCATATATTTTCTCTCTTTTAAAAAAACGGTGAAAAACTATATTTCACGCTCCGTTTCTTTCCCTCTGAACGGCGAAGCGGTGACTCTATTTATGCTATGCCCCAGCAAAAGAGGTCTTTTATTCCTATTGCCAACTCGACTAACCCATTCTTGGACTGTATGTTACTAAAACAAATCAATAGTATAGGTGAGGATTTACCAAGCTCAGCCGATAATATATAGGAATATATCTCTACGAGAGGCACGTAATGGCTCAATACGAAAATAATGACAATAACCCGAATGAAGAAGAGGAAGGCAATGAAATCCCTCTTCAACAAAAGGTAGCGATTGTCATGGTTGCCCTGGGTGAAGAAGTCTCAGGCGAGGTGCTCAAACATCTTCACGATTACGAAATAGAAGAGATCACACAAGCAATCGCTGGGTTAAAGAATATTTCCGTCGAGCTTATGGATCGCGTTTTAGAAGAATTTGAGCAACACCTGCTAGCTGGCGAATGGGTCAGCCAGGGAGGAGTCGACTTTGCTCGCTCAGCGCTCGAACGGGCCGTAGGTCCGCGCAGAGCGCAGGAAATACTCGAGCGCGTTACGACCAAAGTGTCCTCTGGTTTCTATATGCTCAAGAATGTGGCCCCTGATCAAATCGCCCCTTTTATTAGCCATGAGCATCCTCAGACCATAGGCCTTATCCTCTCCCAGCTTGAAGCGGCTCAGGCCTCGGGGATTCTCGCTCAATTGCCGGAGCGATTACAGTCCGACGTGGCCTACCGCATAGCGACAATGGAGAATATCACTCCTAACGTGATAAAACAAATAGAAGAGAGTCTTGAGTCCTCTCTCCGCGACATTCTCGGCGGCAATCAAGACGTGGGCGGACCTAAGGTCGTCGCAGATATTCTCAACTTAACCGGATCTTCTGTAGAAAAGAACGTGCTTGATCAAATGGATGCACAGGACCCAGAAGTAGCTGAGTCCGTGCGCAACTTGATGTTTGTCTTTGGAGATATCGCCAAGTTAACCGATCGCGAGATCCAGACCCTCATGCGAGAAGTTGACCAGAAAGACCTCGTAGTGGCTCTCAAGTCGGCCAGCGATGAGCTCAAGGACAAGGTTCTCAACAATATGTCTGAGCGCGTTCGCAATTTTATCAATGAGGAAATGGAGTTTCTGGGTCCCATGCGCCTCAGTGAGGTCGAAGAAGTGCAGCTGCGCATAGTCCAACAGGTGCGCCAATTAGAGGAACAGGGGCAGATTACCATTGTACGGGGAGATGCAGACGATCAGTTTGTATAGAGTTTAGACGAAAAATGGGTTGTGAACCCGCTCTTCGGCCACCGTCGTCGCCGGACCGTGGCCAGGGTAGAGAAGCATTTCATCCCGCAACCCCAAGATATGCTTAGCCACAGCGTCTCGCTGCATCTGGTAAGCGTTCTTCTGGCGCGTTCCCCCCAAAGATCCTGCAAATAGCGCATCTCCCACAAATGCGGCCTCTTCGCCAACGAGCGAAAGGCCACCGGGCGTGTGCCCCCCCGTGGCAAATACGGTAAAATTTAGCTGCCCAACCCCTACGATATCTCCCTCCGATAGGGTTGAATCCACCACTTTGCTCAACGCCCCCAGCAGAGGCAGATCTTCCTCGTTCATATACACGCGGGCTCCGGTATGCTCAACAACGTGTTCCAAGGCGCCAATATGGTCGTGGTGACCGTGAGTCAGAACAACTTGTTCAATGTGCAGGTTTGCTCTCTCGGCAATGGAAAGTATCTTTTCCCCGTCAAAGCCGGGGTCAATGCACAGGGCCTTACCTGAAGTATGGCACCCGACTAGATACCCATTCATTAAGAAAGAGTCGCCCAATATCATCATTTGGACGCGGCTCTGCGCAAGGGGTCTACCCATGGGATACTTAGGGTAGAATGACTTTTGCGCACTACCAACAAGCTTCTTACGGTCTAGCCCAAGCTCTTCGGCGATTCGCCCGACCAAATCCGGGTCTGGAAACCACTCGTAGGCCTCCATTCGGGCCCACTCTCTCTCCGTAAGCCCGACGGCACGACCGAGGTCTCCCGCGGAGAGCTCTTGTCCTCGTCGGGCTTTGCCGATTATATCACCAAACTCATCTTCAAGTCCGTCGTACATCGTGTATATACCTATTCCGTCCGCGTGCTCTGAATATATGCAAAAAAGTCAGTACGCCATTCCACAATAGAGCTCTCCGGCCCCGTAAGCTTAAATACAAACATGCCACTGGGAGCTTCTATAATGGCGCCCAGCATGCTGTAGTTGGGCTGTGGCTCACCGCTCCCCCCCGACATTGCTCCAACAGAAAAAGTACCGGAGACATCGACCAGGTGTGCGGACAAACCGTCGACCTCTTCTGTCCAAAGACGGGCCACATCGCGTGAATCGCGCCCGTCTGGTTGCTGAAACTGACCCAGCCAGCGGTCTATATTAGCCTCTACCCCTCCTCCCTGTCCGGCTCCAAAGCGAAAAACCGCCAGCGTTCCATCACCCGCAGCAGATGGAAGACGGTACTCAGCCAAGCGCATCGAGCTTGAAGGAGTTTCAACGGACCACCCCTGGGGAACGATCACGTTGATGCCTCCAAGACTCGAACGCGCCCCCTCTCGGACAGGCTCTGAGATGGATTGCTGCTGTTCCAGTACGGCCGGAAGAGGCCGAAGCCCCTTGTCTCGCAGCGATTCTTCAACGCTTTTCTCACTAAAGTTTTGTCCACATCCAACAAAGAGTACGATGCTACCCACTTTTCCGAGCAAGCACATTTTAGAAAGTTTACCCACGATCACTTTCCCCCACATCGCCTCCACCTGGGACCCACAGAACATCGCTTTTTCCGTTATCATTGGCATACCGCGCCAGGACGAAAAGTAGATCTGAAAGGCGATTTAAGTAGATCGCTATATTGCCGTTGAGGTCTTCCTTCTGCCCTAGGGACCAAATGCGGCGCTCAACGCGGCGGCAGACCGCGCGTGCCAAGTGCAAATTGCCCGCGAGTATACTTCCTCCAGGTAGCACAAAGCTTCGCAGCGTTTCCAACGACTTGTTAAATTCGTCGATTTGCTCTTCTAAATTGAGGACTTGCGTATCCGTTACAGAAAGGCGCGGAACCCCCTCTACAGCGCTTTCTATAGGCCAACATAAGTCTGCACCTAAATCAAATAGATCATTTTGGATTTGCTTTAGTAAAGCTGATAACAACTCGTCATTCCCCGCATAACAGAGCGCAATTCCCAAACAGGTATTTAATTCATCAACTTCACCATAGGCATCAACCCGTATGTCTGTTTTTTCAACTTCGGAATTGTCACCTAGCCGGGTCTTACCCCCATCGCCTGCCTTGGTATAAATTTTATTCAGCGTTACCATCGAATCCTTTTCTCTCTTGGAAGAAATCCCTCATTCTTAGCCTAACATCCTTTGCCTGTACAGGCGTTTGTCTACCACCTCTGCCATTTTGATTGAAAGACCTTTTAACTCGGCAAATTGGACGAGCTTTTCGCTGGCTGCAACCGGATTATCTATCACCCAACCGTAGTCCATATAACATACTGACATATTTTTCTGTTCAGAAAGCCACGTTTCAATTTGAAAGAGATGAGCGCGCATTATACGCTCTATTTCACTGGAGTTTTCAGGTACTTGGCTCCCTCTTCGGCGCAGCATTTCCTCTTGAGAAAGAGCGATCTCCCGGACATCCCTGCGCATAAAGACTATGCGGTAATGCAAATCACTTGGCAAGAAACGGAGCAGCGGGGAGACCACCTTTACCGCCTTATCAGCCGATTCGTATACCCAAGAGCTATCCGAATGAAGGCTCCCTGCACCGGCGTATTCAAAATATCCGTTGGGATTATCAAGGTCGGCCTGCCGGATTCCATCTGAGAATATAGGCATGCCACCTGCCTGCAGGAGGGCCATCGCCATAGACGTTCCAGAGCGAGGCAAACCCGATACCACACAAACGGGCCTAGCTCTCATCAGCCTTCCACCTCTTTACGACGACTGAGCAAATAGAGGAAAAAGGGACACCCCAACAAAGAAGTAATAATTCCAATGGGCAGTTCCGCTGGGTCTATAAGCACGCGGGCAAGAAGATCTGCGTTTACGAGAAGAATCGCCCCACCCAGCATACAAGCCGGTAAGAGAAAACGATGATCGGGCCCAACCCACATGCGTATTACGTGCGGCACGACCAGCCCCACGAACCCAATGATCCCGCTCACTGAAACAGCCGCGGCGGCGACAAATGAGGCTCCCAGGAGCAATAGTCGCTTGCTCCGCTCAACGTCGAGACCCAAATACAGAGCGTACTCTTCTCCTTGCGTTAGAATGTTTAAATCGCGCGCCAACCACTGTATGCACAGTGCACCCAAGGCAATTTGCGGCCAAGCCATATGTACATGCTCCCAGCGCCGAGATGCCAAGCTGCCCATAAGCCAGAACAGGATGCGCTGAGTATCGAAAAGATCGTCGCGGACAGCGACCATCAGATAGGAAGTTATGGAAGAGGCCAGCGCGCCCAGGGCAATACCCGAAAGGAGGACTACGGTCACCGGCATACGTCCTCCCCGCAGAGAGATGCCGTAAACCACTGCAGTGACTCCCAACGCTCCGATAAATGCCAGAAGACCAACCCCACTCAGTCCATAAAACCAGAAGTTCAGCCCTAAGCTCATTGCGACGGTAGCTCCCAAGCCCGCACCGGAAGAGACACCCACTATGTAAGGATCTGCCATTGGATTTTGAAACAGTCCCTGCATGACCGCACCGCTCTGAGCCAATGCCGCCCCGACCAAGACTGCCAAAATCACCCTCGGCAGGCGTATCTCTAAGAGTATAACCGCTTCGGCCGAATCGACATGATTTCCTCCGCTTAAAAACGCTATCACGCTATGCAGCGGAATATCAACTGAACCCACGCATAGAGAAAGCAGAACGCTGACCAGGAGTCCGGAGACCAATGCGCCTACAATCAGCGAACCGCGGGTCATGGTCTCCTTCAACAGATCTACTCTTTCTCGTGCAACAGTTCAGCAACGGCTTGCAATGCATGGACCAAGCGAGGTCCGGGCCTGAGCAGCCAATCTCCCTCCACATAATAGATTCGCCCTGACCGCACTGCAGGAACGCGTTTCCATCCCTCCGTTTCTTGGAGGCGATCAACCTCTTTGGATAGAGAGTCTGCTCCACCTGGGACGTGCGTGGTGATAATCACCTCTGGAGCCCACTCGATAACCGTTTCCAAGCTAATTTGAGGCCATGTCCCTTTGGCAAGCCGTCCCACATTTTCTCCACCAGCCGTCTCAATTACGTCATCAATCATCGTTCCAGCTCCGGCGGTATATATGGGCTCTCCCCAAAACCCCCACATTACGCTCGGCTTTTCGGTGTTTGCCTCTCTCTCTCTCCGCACAAGACGCACCCGGGATGCTAATGAATCAGCGAGTACATTGGCATGGTGCTCTACGCCTAAGAGCATCCCTAGTCGCCGTAAGGCACTGCTCACTTGATCGAGATTTTGGACATCAAGAGAGAATACGGGGATGCCCAATTGACGCAATGATCGTAGGCTTTCCATATCGTTTCCTCGTATGGCTAATACCAAATCCGGCCTTGCCTGGACGACCTTTTCCAGATTGACAGTATTGAAGCCAGCCACTTTTTCTAGACTGTCTGCTTTCGGGGGATAGTTACAATACTCGGTCACGCCTACAACCCGATTCTCCACACCCAACGCAAAGAGCATCTCGGTATTACTTGGAGCCAGCGATATAATGCGCATTGGAGGAGAGGAGAAGAAAAAGGCTTCTCCCAGGTCGTCCTGTATTTCGGCAGCATGGATCGGCATTATTACACACATAATGCCCCACAGCACCGCGCAGGTGCGATAACTAAACCTTTTAAACATTTTCTACCCTAAGATGATGTCCTTATTCTAGCGGACTGAGGCACAATGCGTGGCAAACCTTCAGCCCCCATTTCAACCCGTATTTCAACTCCATATACTGAACTCAATAGGTCGTCCTGCATAACCTCAAGCGATTCGCCTTTGGCGCGCATACCGCCTCCATCCATAACCCATATTTGCTGACAGTACTGGGCCGCTAAATTGAGGTCATGCGTCGAGCAGAGCAATGCTAAACCTTCTTCCCGGTTTAGCCGATACAGAAGATCAAAAATTTCTAATTGATGGTTAATGTCAAGGTGATTACTTGGTTCATCGAGCAATAGTACGCGCGGCGTTTGGGCCAACGCTCTGGCGATGATGACGCGCTGCCTCTCCCCGCCAGACAATTCGCCAATTGGACGCTCTGCCAGCGCATCAACCCCCGCCAGAGAAAGAGCCCTATCTACTGCATCCCAATCACTCGACATCAGACCTCGCAGCGCCCGTAAGAAAGGATAGCGCCCCATTGCAACTAGGTCACGTACGGTAAAATTAAAGACCGGTGGACTCGCCTGTGGAACGACCCCTACAAACTGTGCAACCTCCCGACGAGAGAGCGTTTCCGAAGTTTGCCCTCGATAGGATACCGTTCCTTCCCAGAGCTTCATAGCACCTGCAATACAGCGTATTAACGTGCTCTTTCCGCTTCCATTCGGGCCAATTAAGCCGACGAAATCTCCCGCGTGGAGTGAAACATCTACTCCACAGAAGACCGCATTACCCCTGGAATAGCCAGTCGTAGCACAGCGCAGTTCAATCAGTTTTTCCATAACCGTGGAAGGGCCGGGGTCAATTACTACGCTTGGAACGCTTGAGGTAAATCCCATAGGCCAAAAAGAGAAGAACAAAGAAGACTAAGCCCCCCACGTGACCAAGGCTATCTTCTTTCTTTTTGACAGCAAGTAGTCCTTTAAATCTATCGTATCGGTCGCTAGGAGCCATCTTCTCGGCCATCTTTAAAGCCGCAACAGCCTCATTTGTTCGCTCTTCACGAACTAAGATGTTTATGTAATTGTAGTGCGCCTCTACATAGTCCGAACGCATCCTCCGTGCGATATCAAACTGTTTCTCAGCAGCCGAATACTTTTCCAACATTTGAAAACACGTTCCCAACCCATTGCGTGCCATAGCTTCATACCGTTCGGCATCTGGCCCCATTGCCGACGCTGACTTGGCAGCTTTTATAAAGTAATTTTGTGCCTGCGCGTAATTCCCCTGAGCGTGGTATATAAGGGCTGCATTATACAAAGGGGCATAGAGAGTCGGCTCTAATCGGATGGCTTCAGTATAAAAGGCCAAAGCTCGTTTTGTATCCCGATCAACGCCCTCTCCAACTTGATGAGAATACCCCTGCTCAAAAAGATATTGGGCCGTATCCTGAGCCCTTGTTATGCTTGCACAATGTACCAAGATTACCAGCGTGAGCGTATATGTTCTCATGCGCATTTCACCTATTCTCGGCTCTATAATGCGATACCGTGAAGCCGCTGCCATCGATACACCCAATTTAAAGCTAGGCCCCATTCAGTCCAGCGCTAGAAGAGTTGCTAAGAGGCATGAAGCTAGTATGACTCCTCCGAAATACCACCACAGCCACTGGGCATGTTGATTCCCTACCGAAAAATTACGTCTCTGATGGCCACGCAACGAAGACGGCCTCCCTCCGCTGGACAACATAGGACGCGACCTGGCCAACGTCACCGTATCTCGCCGGATAAAAGCCCCTATCTCATCGCGCATACGTCGCATACTGCCAGGATCAGCAACTTCACTGTAGTCGGCTAAGTGGGAAAGAGGCACCCATTGGATAGAATCGAGTTCGGGAGCGATAGGATATTCAATCTGCACCTTAACCCGCGCTTGTTCATATCCGAGCAGTCGGACGTAGTAGGTAGCGCTTTCTCGGCTAAAATCAACTAAACAGCAGCGATACTGGCATTGGCCCAAGTAAACCAGTGCCTCTTCAACCTCTCGTAGCAGAGCCATGTCTCGCAGCTGTCGCGCAAGGATAAGTCGGCCGCGCAGCCGGCGAATTGTTGGATCTACCCCACGCCTATTCACGACACTATTCGCCGTCTTTCTTACTGGGGCCCGTGATTATTTTCCACGGATGCTGAGAAATTTCTCGCACCGATTCGGAAGCCGAATGTAAGTTATCCAACGTCGAGTCGATTTGGCTCTCTTTAAGCGTAACCAGTGAGTCGACCCTTCCCAACACGCCGTTAAGTTTTTCTACCGATTCGCGCAGAGCGAATAAAGCGCCGTGAACGTCTTTCCGACTCCCGCGAACTAGCGTGTCGGCCTGTCCCATCACTCCACTCATGCGCGCCATGCTCTCCTGCATCTCTCCGAGTAGCGCAGCTGTTTGGGGGGTGGTCTGTTCAACCAAAATACGACTAACAAGGAGTAAGCTATCCGTGCTATCAGAGACTCGCTCCATTCCACCTGCGACGCGGTGAATGCCGTCTCCAAGTCGTCCCAACCTGTAACCGAGATCCGCCTGGCGAATGCTCTCACCGGCGCCACCCAACTTATGAGCCATGTCCTTTATATTCTCGACCAACTCTTTGACGCCAATATCATCTCGTCCTCGAATGCGACTGCCCGGCTTGAGCGCCTCTTTGCCCGCCTGACTAACATCCAGATCAATAAACGTATCTCCGACTAGACCGCTACTGCGTATTTCAGCAATTACGCCCTCCGGTACGGGATATTTTTTTTCGACTTCTATTGAAACAATGAAATGAGCTTCCCCCACAGCGGGCTGGGGGCGAAAGTCGACTGACTTAACTTTTCCTATGGGAAACCCTCTCAACTTGACCAACGTTGCTTCGGTCAGATTATTGATCGAATTAAATTCGACGGAGAGATCATACTTTGGCGTGTCGTCTCGCTGAAGCAAGAGCAGCCAAATGAAAAAGACGACAGCTCCAACGACAAAAACACCCACGGCCGCATAGCCGCTACGCCGCTCGTGAAGCAATTTACGCTCTTGCATATTCGCTCCTCATATGGGAAGTTTGATGCCCTCCCTGTCCTTTTTCACCCAGGGATGGGCATGCTCAACAACCTCTTCCGAGCCGCCCAAGTAAATGAGTTTACCTTCGACTAAAAGAAAAAAATGATCGGCCTTCCACAAAAATGGAGCCAGCCGGGAGGCCGTAAAGAGCCGTAGATCCGCATCCTCTGTCTGAGCCCCACATAGAATGCTGACCAACTGATAGGTAGCTACTTGATCAAGGCCAACCAACGCATCATCAACCATGAAAATACGGGGATTTGTTACCAGTGCGCGTCCTATCGCAACGCGGACCCGCTCCTCGCGGTTAAGCGAGACTGGACGTATCCCTTTGCGCTGCCTCTCAGGTATACCGACAGCATCAAGCACTTCTGCACAGCGGCTTTCTATATTCAAATCACCGCCATTATTCCCGTGGTACGCTAGGGGAAGACTGACATTGCGTTCGACATCCATATTGTCGACCAATCCGCCATTAGCCATCACCATCCCCATCTCTCGCCGCTGTCTCAACAAAGCCTCACGCCCCATTGAAAAGACCGATATTCCCTCTATTAAGACGTCGCCCCACACCCGTAGCCGATCGGCCTCTTGTAACCCGGGCATGCCGAGTAGAAGACGCGGAAAGAACGATTTACCGCAGCCCGGTGCCCCACCAATAACGACGGTCTCTCCCTGTCGAAACGCACAGCTGACCCCATCGAGGTAGCGCTTCCCCTCCACCTCGAGAACAACGTCCTTTAACTCTACGATGGGCGTCATCATATCCAATAGAACAGAGCGGAGATCAGCGCGCTTGACACAAATACGAAGAACATGGACTGAATCACTCCCGACCGAGCAACCATGGGGACTTCAAAAGCGGCGCGCCGAGCCCTCAAGCCGTGGTAACAGGAAAATAGCGCAATCCCCACGCCAAACAAAACCCCTTTTGTTAGGCTCAGATAGAGATCCAACGTCGAAAGAGATTGAAATATATAGTCGACATAGAGCGAGAAAGGCATCGTAAGTCGGGTGCTGGCAACGAGAAACCCACCAATGAGAGCAATCGCATCAAAGTAAATAATCATGCAAAACAGCGATATTACACATCCCAAAAGACGCGGCACAACTAGATAATGGAAAATACTAATTCCCATACCTTCAAGTGCCTCGACTTCCCCCGTAATGCGGTTTGTCGCCATTTGGGCAGCCATGGCTGTTCCAGAGCGCGTTATTACGACCATCGCTGTGATAAGAGGCCCCAGTTCACGCACAATGCTTATCACGAGGATCTGTCCAATTAACGCATGGGCACCTACCCCCTGAAGCTGGGGCAGGGACTGGACTATGACAGTGAAACCTATGAGAAGAGAAAGCAGGCTGAGAAAAGGCATCGCCTCTAGGCCTGTGAAGTAGACTTGCTGCATCGAAACCCTGAAACTCGCAACAAACCCTTGCCGCCCCAGAAACTGTCCCAGGGCAATGGCCACTTCCACCGTAAATACAAAAAAGGCCCAGGCGCGCGTTAGCGCACTTGTGCAGCGCAGCCCTATGCTGGAAAAGAAGCGGACAATCCAGGCCGTCATCGCCCCCTCAGCAGACAACAGCTCCTCCCCGCGACCTTCCCTTTCAGGAAAGGCCGCATGGGGAGTGTTGGCATATAGAGACGTATCGGAGACATCGCAAGGAAGAGAAACAGTTCTGCTCTAGCTTTAATTTAGAAAGAGAAGAGCACGCCAACGGAAAGTTCACTGTGTTGAACCGTTTTCTCCTCAACCGACTCATTAGAGATTTGGTCGAGAAGAGCATCTGAGATCTCAGCATCAACGCTGCCTTCAATCTCTTCGCGGATCCGTTCCTCTGCTAGGTCGCGCGCGTAATCCTTAAACGAAAAAACGCGATATTGGCGCAGGTCAAAACGCACGGCCATCTTGTCGCTGAGTGCATAACGCAAGCCGCCGCCGTAGCTAAGATAGCGGTTGTTTTGCACGTCTAATCCCCCCGAATCTCCGTCGACCTTGTTGAGCGCCTCTTCGATGGCAGCCTCTTTAAGCTCATCGCTTGAGGTCGGCAGTTGAGGATTCGCAATATCGATAGAGGTAAGCAGCATATTGCCGAGACCGACGCTGGCGAAAGGACGTATATTCGTTCCTGTTGGCACGTTTAACAAGAAACGACCTTCCCAAAAAAGAGCGGTCATATTTTCATCATCGCGAATGGGTCGGGCTACCATGAGAGATGTCTCGCCCCCAATAATACGACTGGACTTACCCCAACGGATACCGGCTCCAAGCGCGTTTTCCAAGTCGGTAGTTTCGTCAAAACCTACGCGGGAAATAAAAGCAGAAACATCAGCCGAGGCATTAGGGGTATATCCCACACCAATAAATAAGACCATACACAAGGCCCAGCGAACCATATTTAGCTCCTTGAAAACAATGAATTTATTCAAGTCGAAGGGTACGCAAATATGGGGCTAAAGGCAACCACTCAACGGTCTCGCGTCGAGTGAGTACAGGACCAATGAAAAAACTCTGATTGGAGCGAGTCTGGCCCCATAGATTAGACCAGAACCAGCCTCTTCAAGTGCTGTGGCAGCCCGTTCTATTCGCTTTAAACGTTGGCCACACTCGCACACCCACCCAAACAGTCAGGGATTCGACGACAAAACCACAATACAGAGCGGCAATCCCCATTGTGGCACCGCTCCACCCCGCCCATGAAAAGACTAGGAGCGCTATGAGAATGGCCCCTACGCGTGCAGGGGCACTAGGTGCGAGTGCTTTGGTACGGCGCTGAACCAGCGCGATGCCATTGAGATAAGAACGAATGCAAACGGCCAAAGGAAAAAAAGAGAAAATGATAAGGGGCCACGCACACTGCTCTGCTAGCTCTGCATCAATCCCGACCCAGTTCAGCAATATATAATCACGCATCGGCGTCCAGAAAAAAAGTACCATACACGCAAATGAGCACAGTCCACAAGCTATCGAAAAGACGCGGATCTTTCTCTCTGCAATCTCAGAAGAAAACGCAGCAGGCACGCTGCGCAGTTCGTTTAGCCACCCATAGGGCAGATGAGCAATCACATATACGACGGCTAGAACAGCCAACGCCGAAACACCATCGTCTTGGCGGGACACAAAGAGGTTCACCAGCGGCCTACTGAATCCCTGAATCGCCATCACTAGGGCTAAAGGCCAAAAAAAACCTGCAATGTATCCCCACCCAAGCGAGATATTCGACTGCCGCGGTAGACACCCATCCAAATAGTGATAGTAGCCGACGTAAACCACGAGTAGCGCAACGACCTCGGAGCAATAAACCACGATAATGGGAAGGGCGATAGGATTTACACCGATCCACTCCACCTGCAGAAGCATTCCAACAGCGCCAACTTGGAAGGCCATTCCCAATCCCATTGCCAGGCTTACTATACCCGTGCGACGATATTGAATAAGCACGCCGGAGTACAATCGATTTAAGCCCGTTAGGATCGGCAGCGGAACAAAGGCCCACAAGACGAGCTGCACTTGCTTAGCCATTGTCTGGTCTACGCCGTGCAGATCGCCCACTATCCAATCTCCGACAGGGGAACCAGAGAGTGCGACCAGAGCACACATTAAGCCGGCACCGCAAAGCAATATAAACTGCTGTAAGCGCTTAAGGCTGGGATAGTCACCCGCAAGAACCAGCCCGAGCTGACGAACCTGCGAAAGGGGGCTCAAAAGGAAGTCCGTGATCCCCCATGCCAACCCAAAAACCGCGAGTGTGTGTGTCGCTTGTGGCAACCGGGCGATACCCCCATTGAGGAATTGGCTACCGGTTCCCAGCGCAATTTGCGTGAGAACAAGCGGAATAAAAAAACGTAGGAGCGCCCAGTAGGTCACGCGCTCTACTCGTCTCCCTCAAAGGGGAAACCCATTACGTCGTCTTCTATGGCTTCGAGCAACGTGCTTATCTCGCGACGGTCCGCCTCATCTAACGCAAGTGCGCCGGGGGGCGTGCGCTCTTCCAGCGAGGTAAATACGCCGCGCCGCTTCAGTATATAACGCATAAAAGGGTGCGTTTCTAAATTGATAAGGGGTAATAAGCGACGGTGTATTTCTCGAGCACGCTCTCTGTCTCCCCCCTGCCATACGTCATAAATTTTCACTAAAACATCGGCCAGCTCACAGGCGGGCATGCAGCCAAGGGCACCCCTATTCAGTTCGTCGGGGAGAAATTTACCCCCAGCCCCTCCGAAGATGCACTTTACTCTATCACCGACCATTGAATGGACTTCGGCAATATGCTTAGGGCCTGGCTGCCGCTCTTCCTTCACATATTCAACCTGCGGTATCTCATCAACAAGTTGGGCAACCTGTTCTCCGCGTAGAGGCGCATACATATCGGCATTTTGCACCATTATTGGACCGTCAAAAACGTCGGCCATTCGCCGATACATGTCCATGGCGATAGAAGCATCCGTCCGCGCAGGCGCCATAGCTATAATCGAGTCGGCTCTTCTCTCCTGCGCAGCCCGTGCAAAAAGCACCACCTGAGAAACCGAAACGCCCGAACAGCCAAAAACAACGGGGAGCCTCCCGCCCACTTCATCCATCACCGTTTCCAAATGTCGAATTCGCTCATCCTCTCCCAAAAAGTAAAACTCTCCCACCATGACCGGCCATACAATCCCATGCTGCCCGCTCCTACAGCAAAAATCAGCCGCTGCCCGCAGGTCCCGCTCAAGCACCTCCCCATCAGCATCATAGGGAGTGGGCAATAGACCAAAAATGCCTTTCATCTCATTAAAACGCGACATAGATCCCTCTTTACCGTTGACATGGCGCACCGTGCGCCGCTAAGATTACGTTTGTGAAGCGCTTAATGCTAGTTTTCGCCCTCATAGTATACTGCCAGACAGCGGCGAGTGCACAGACCATTCGCACCATTTCCGTTGTGGGCTTAGAACGAACCCGCACAAAAACGGTTGAGCGAGAGCTGCTCTTTGAGGTAGGCGATACATTCGACTCAACGCGTATAGCTGAGTCCGCACGCAACTTGAGGCGCCTCCCTTTTCTGGGCCGTATCCAGATCATACCGCATAGCAAAGGGTCTGATCTACACATAGAAGTACGCATTCAAGACCTCTATGCTCGGGTACTATCGCCCACGATTGCCGGGTCGATAAACCAGCTCGAATACGGATTAGCCGCCTTCGATTACAACGTTGGGGGACGAGGAGAACGCCTTCGCATCGCCTTGGCCGACCAATCATACATCGGTAAAAGCGCAGAGATTTCATTTTCGAAACGCCGGCTATTAGGCTCAGACCACTCCGTATTTGCCCGGGCTTATGGCTCCAGTGAAGGTCACGACGTGCAGTGGATATTCAGCAAGTCCTTCCGCACCCTTGAAAGTCGCACTTCCTATGGATTAGGCCTGAGAGATGGCCGTTCACAAAAGAGGCTATTTGGAGCCGGGACCGTGATCGCCCAGTATGAGACATCTCATCGCAGAGCGCGGTTCTGGTATGGAACTTCGCACGGGAAGGAAACGAAAATCCGCCCCAAAATCGAAGTGGGGTATCTAGACCGTAAAGCTCCCGAACAGAACGGAGACACCTATAAACCACGTCTCCGATCAAGCCTGTATACGCTTCTTTCACTGACGCTGTGGCAGCCCCGCTATACCACGGATAGGTTTGTTCAACGGCTGGGCCCCATTGAAGATATCCAAACAGGCTCTTCTCTCAGGTTCCGCTTGGGATATACGCGGGGCCGTTCAGCCGACGCCCCGTCTTACTATAGCTGGGGCTTATATCTTGCCCCCCGATGGCGTATTCAAAACAAGATCTATCTCTTTTCAACCCTTTACCTAAACACTAGACGAACAAATGCTCGGTTTGAGCACAGTATTTTTCTGTTACAACTGCAGGCCTACCGACGCGTCGGCTCCAATCACAGTCTTGCCCTTCGGCTGAGGATAGACGCCCTCCATCGCCCCGAAGGAATTCAACAGTTGGCCCTCGGCCTGGCGACGGGACTGCGCGGCTTCCCCTCGAATAAGTGGGTCGGTAACCGGCGACTGATAGTAAACGGAGAGCTTCGCCCGACTTTTCTCCACACGTCGTGGGCTACACTAGGAGGAACCTTTTTTGGTGATCTTGGCGCAGCTTGGACCGCCCCCGAAAAACCCTCGCTATACAGCGCGATGGGGCTGGGCTTGCGCCTAAACCTCACGCGTATATACAACACGCCTATTTGGCGTCTAGACGTGGCGAGGAATAGCCTGAGAAGTTGGCACTTCTCTCTGGGCATGGGCCAATACTTCTAACTCGACTTTTAGATATAATTAGACTATGCATCTTCAGAGACCTAGCGAGAAATTAAACGCCTTTTTACTATGGGTTTTATCTGTTCAGCTAGCCATGTCAGCTCCCCTGTGGAGCCAACCTCTACCCCTGTCCAATGCTTCGTTTGAGATAGGTGAAAATACCCCTATCGACTGGCATCTCTCTACTCCTGAGAACGGTCGGTGGCTGGGACCAACCGAAGGGTTCTCTCAGCGCGCAGTAACAGCCATAGGAGACGGGACGAATACGAGTTATTGGCATTCTGACCCCATACAATTTTCCCCGAATCAAACCTATGCGATGACGTTTTACAGCCGCAGTCTTGGTTCAGAGCGAGGTTCAGCTATAAGTGGTCCTCGCTTTTGCAATAGAGACTTGGGCCAAATACCTAAAGAATGGAAGCGCTATCGATCTATCTTCACCGCGCCTTCGCAAAGTAATAGTGCACAGTCCTTTCTGCGTTTTGGCCAGTGGAAAATTCAGGGAGAGATCGCCTTTGACGAAGTGCACATCGCACCCGTGCAAGCTGTTTATTCTCGTCATAAAGACATTGTTCTCGGTGACGGTGAATCAATAGACGAGGGCCACTACACGTTCCGAACCCCTTTTCACGGCCCGTCGGGAAACCACAGCCGCACGCTCTCTGCGCACTCTTCTATTTTTAACACGAATAGATGGATATTTGGACCCAATTCCTACGTTGAGTACCACCATCGAGTAGAAGGCTTCCCACAGCGCACCGCCGCCGTTGAGGTTGCAGTAGGACACTACGAATCGGGGCGTCTCCTCATAGAGGTAAGCAAGGACCGAGACCACTATATCCCCCTTGGATATATCGAAAAGACGCAGGGAGCGACCTTCCCCATTCCCCCGATGCTACTTCCCTCGGCCGACCTATGGATCCGCCTGCGATCCTCCGCTGACCAACCCGCTGCTTTCCAAGTCGTCACCTACGCTTATTCCGCTCGGTTGGACGGCAATCCGCCGGACCTAAGAGGTCGGACCTCTTTCGCTACCCTTGAGCACAGCCCAGAAGCGTTAGACGTGCATCTTATCTCCCTAGGCCAACTCAGACCCGGCCGCTCCGACTCCATTGCTCTTTCTGTCCATTCGAAGCTGAATAAAAGCCTATTGCTCAGACCGAGTCTAACCCTTTCTACCGCAGGGAGAGAAGGGATCTCTCGTGCGGACTCAACGGTCCTCATCCATCCCGGTAAGCAAGTGTTTTCATTGCCCTATACGCTCCAAGAAATAGGATCTCACACCTTAAATATTGGCTGGGATGAATCGCCCTCATACAGGGCTAAGGTAGAATTTCATATACCCGCGCTCTATGCCGCCCAACCGGGCTTTCTTCTGCCTATGCGCATGGCTGATACCGCTCTGTGGCAAATTGACTCGGGCTGGAAAGTAGACCGCAATCGACCTTTACCAACCCGCGAGGCCAAAGGTCTTTTTCTGAGCGCTGCCGGTGGAGAGCGGGAAGCAATACAGCTCGTTCTCTCCCCCAATAAACCTCTCAAGTCACTCACCGTTCACAAAACGGTGCTTACAAATGCGTCTGGAGATACGCTTGGGAGAGAAGCCATTGACGTCCTCCAAGTCGCCTACGTAAAAATCACACAGCCGAGCGATCCCCTTGGAACGGCCGACCTTTGGCCCGACCCCCTATTGCCCCTGAAAGGTCCCATAGACCTACGCGAAGGGATCCATCATCCCTTTTGGATCCGAGTACATATTCCCGAGGAGACGCCCTCTGGTTTATACGAAGGGGCTTTATTAATGCGGCATGATAACGGAGAGGTTTCCGTCCCCCTCACAGTTGAGGTATACGACTTTTCCCTCCCCCACCAGATGAGTTGCAGCACAGCTTTCGGATTTTCCTTTTCCAATGTGATCCGCTACCACAACCTTTCAACATTGGAAGATAAACGACGCGTCCTCGCCCTCTACCTGGAAAACTTCTCAGCGCACCGGATTTCTCCCTATGATCCCGCTCCGCTTGATCCAATACGCGTATCGTGGAAACAAACGGTTCCCGAGTTTGATTGGTCCGCTTGGGATCGGTCCATGAAAAAAGCCGTTGGAGACTATGGCTTCAACTCTTTTCGCTTGCCCGTTCCAGGTCTGGGATCCGGCGATTATACTCGCCAAATCACTCCAAGCCTCAACGGGTTTAGCGAGGGAGATCCACGCTACGAAGAAGCACTCCAACGCTATCTAAGCGAACTGGAGCGCCATTTAGGCGAGATCGGATTATTGGACGAGGCATACGTCTATTTCTTTGACGAACCCAGGCCAGCAGATTACCCCTTTGTCAAGCGTGGGTTTTCTAAACTAGCGCGGCACGCTCCGGCCCTGCGCCGCCTGCTCACAGAGCAGGTCGAGGAAGCACTTGTAGGTGGACCGACCATATGGTGCCCGCTCACCTCACATTTCCAACCACATTACAGCCCAGAAAGACGCGAAAGAGGAGATACCTATTGGTGGTATATCTGCACCCAACCCAAGGCTCCCTTCGCCGGACTTTTCATCGACCGAGCCGGCCTCGAGCTCCGAACCTGGCTGTGGCAGACCTGGCAACGGGGTATCGAGGGGATTCTCATTTGGCAAAGCAACTACTGGCATAGCGGAGCTGCCTATCCCCACGCGGAGCAAAATCCCTATACTGACCCCATGAGTTGGGTAAGTACCTACAGCGCCCCCAAGGGAACTCGGCGTCCCTGGGGAAACGGTGACGGCCGCTTTATATATCCTCCCCAAAGCGCTTTTAACGGCTCAACAACGCCCCTTATTCAAGGCCCTATCGACAGCCAACGGTGGGAAATGCTGCGGGATGGCATCGAAGATTACGAATATTTTTCTATTCTTCGACAGCTGATAAACGGCCGGAAAGATCTCTCCAAAGTAGAGAAAGAACGCTACGAATCGCTTCTTGAAGTTCCGGAAGGTGTTAGCATTTCGCTGCAAGAGTTTAACCGCGATCCAACCCCACTTCGCCAACATCGCCGGGCTCTTGCCCGGGCAATTGAGTCCTTAAAAAGCAACGATACGGAGTAGTGCAGATCTTTTTTATTATTAGAGCGTCTTTGCTGTATACCTGTGACCCATTGGGGGTATATTCATAACAGATGTTCCAATTACAAGAGAGGAAATGTTTATGAAAACGTCTTGGCTAGGAATGTTAAGTGCAGTTATTGCCGTAGCCGTATTCCTGTTTTTCATAGACAGTGGTGCACAAACAGAGGGAAAGACCGCATTCGATCAGGCTCCACCTAATGCAGCTTTGGCGACTTTTGCAGGTGGATGTTTTTGGTGCATAGAAGCCCCCTTTGATAAAGAGCCCGGGGTATATTTTGCCATATCAGGCTATACCGGAGGAACTCAACCCAATCCAACTTATAAAGAAGTGAGCACGGGCCAAACAGACCATATAGAATCCGTACGCATCGTTTACGACCCCGATACAATTACCTACTCAGACCTATTGGGTCTGTTCTGGCAACAGTTTGATCCAACCGATGCCGGGGGCTCCTTTTACGATCGCGGACACCAATACACTTCAGCCATATTTTACGAGAACGAAGCACAGCGCATTCAGGCAGAAGCATCAAAGGACGCTCTCGAACGCTCTGGACGTTTTTCCAAACCGATTGTGACACCGATTCGTCCCGCCATGGCTTTCTATCCAGCTGAGGACTATCACCAGAATTACCACCTAAAAAATCCAAGCCATTACCAGCGCTATCGAACTGGCTCGGGACGCGATCGATTTATCGCAGAGTTCTGGAGCGAAGAGAATACACCCCCACCCATTTCTTCTTCAACCTATAGTAAACCTTCCGCTGAGGAGATACGGGACCTACTCACCCCATTACAATACCAGGTAACTCAAGAAGATGGGACCGAACGACCTTTTGAGAATACTTTCTGGAACGACAAAAGAGAGGGTATTTATGTGGACATAGTGTCTGGAGAACCGCTCTTTAGTTCGACCCATAAATTTAACTCGGGCACAGGCTGGCCGAGCTTTACTCAACCTCTGGTTAAGGACCACATAGTAGAACATAGAGATACAAGTTGGGGAATGACTCGAACAGAGGTCAGAAGTAAGTATGCCGATTCCCATTTGGGCCACGTTTTTACGGATGGCCCCCAACCAAGCGGCCTGCGCTACTGTATAAATTCAGCGGCCCTGCGCTTTGTCCCAGCCGATAGCCTCGAGCCCGCTGGCTATGGCACCTACAGCACTCTTTTCAAATAGTTCGAGACTACGCGCTTGTAATGTGTCGCACCAACCCTTTATTTTTAAGTCTAATAAACAGGCCTGCGACGCATAAAAGTGAGGTAATCCCCATGGCGAGCATTGGAACACCCCTTTCTACGACGGCAACAAAGGTAGTGCTCTGCGGTTCCGGCGAATTAGGCAAGGAAGTCGTAATTGAACTACAGCGCCTCGGCGTTGAAGTCATTGCAGTTGACCGCTATGAAAATGCCCCTGCTATGCAGGTTGCCCATCGCTCCTATACCCTCAATATGTTAGATGGGACCGCGCTAAGGGAGATTATAGAAAACGAAAAACCAGACCTTATTGTACCCGAGATCGAAGCTATTGCTACGGATACCCTCGTCGATTTAGAAGCCGAAGGCTATCGAGTTATACCCACCGCACGCGCAGCCCAGCTGACTATGAACCGCGAGGGCATCCGAAGGCTAGCGGCAGAAGAATTGGGATTGCGCACCTCACCCTATCGCTTTGCCTCTACAGAAGCAGATTACAAAAAAGCGATAGAAGAAATCGGGCTCCCCTGTGTAGTCAAACCCATCATGAGTTCGTCGGGCAAAGGTCAGAGCACTGTTCGCAACGATGCAGATGTGGAAGCATCTTGGCAGTATGCCCAAGAGGGTGGACGAGCAGGAGCAGGCACCGTAATCATCGAGGGATTCGTCGATTTTGACTATGAAATCACCTTGCTCACAGTTCGGCACTCCGGGGGTACGAGCTTTTGTGACCCAATCGGTCACGTACAGGTTGATGGAGATTATAGAGAATCCTGGCAACCTCAACCCATGAGTGAGGCAGCTCGCGCCGAAGCCGAACATATCGCCCATGCCATCACGGAAGGCTTAGGAGGCCACGGGCTGTTCGGAGTTGAGCTCTTTATCAAAGGAGATATTGTCTACTTCAGTGAGGTATCTCCCCGACCGCACGATACCGGCATGGTCACAATGATTTCACAAGACTTGTCCGAATTCGCTCTTCATGCCCGCGCAATTTTAGGACTCCCCATTCCAAATATTTACCAACATGGACCGTCCGCCTCAAGCGTCGTGCTAGTAGAAGGCGAATCAGACCAGGTCCAATTTGGAGGACTTAAAGCCGCACTAAGCGATCCGGACACCCAGCTGCGTCTCTTTGGTAAGCCCACTGTAGCAGGTAAACGACGCATGGGCGTAGCGCTTGCTCGAGGGGCCACCATTGACGAGGCGCTTGATAAAGCACGGCGCGCCTCTGGCGCCGTTTCGGTGACTCTTTGATCACTCTTCGATTGCGATGAGCTAGACCATCTACTTTCTACGTACGATCCGGAAACCAATGTTAAAGTTCCTTCGGTAGCCCGGGCCGCTAGCGGATCTATCGGCAGACCGCACGCTTCTCACCCGACTGTTGAACGCCCCCCCGCGAACTGAGCGGTTTGCTCCGGCTACAGCACCCTGCGGGTCTATTTTCACCTCTGAGTTATAGGGGCCGTAATAGTCTTGGCACCATTCTGAGACGTTTCCGTACAGATCGTGTATACCCCAAGCACTGGGACTTTTTCCACCCACTGGCTGAGCGTATCGCAACCCCTGGTCCCAGGTATTATCTCTGTACCAGGCATGGCTTGCCAACTGCTCCACGTCATTGCCAAAAGACCATCTCTGGTTTCCACCTGCTCTTGCCACATATTCCCATTCTGCTTCGCTAGGCAAACGGTACAGTGAATCTCCGGCCGCTCCATTTAGGGTCCTGATAAAATCTTGCGTATCCTGCCAAGAAATGTAGACCGCTGGATGGTCGGGACCCAACTGCATAAAATCTTCACCAAGCCAAGGTACTGTTTCCATAACCGCTATCCACTGCCCCTGAGTCACTTCGTATGCTCCCATATAAAACCCCTCGCTCAGCATCACTTCATGCTGTGGCCCTTCATCTTCTCTCCGTCCTACTTCCGATTCGAGAGTGCCCATCAAAAAGCGTCCCGGTTCAATCCATGCAAACGCCATGGCTTCCCCCCCAGGGAGCGGAGCCACTAGCGCCTGTTCCGAGTTACTGGAATCCACAACATCTGAAGATCGGTCTCTGTCCCGATCTGACCCACAGTGTATGCTTCCCCAAGCAGCAACGAATATACAGAGGAAGAAGAACCTACCCACAGACTTGACTCCTAGTTTTAAATACAAAAAGCCCCCGAAGATAGAAATCTTCGGGGGCTTTTCAAGTGGCTCCGGCGGTTGGACTTGAACCAACGACCAAGTGATTAACAGTCACCCGCTCTGCCAGCTGAGCTACGCCGGATCACATCAAACTGTGCGGATAAAATTAGCGCAGGCCCCTGTATCTGTCAAGACACTCAGAGCTAATCTGCGTAGTATTCCTTTAGAGTATCACTCCGAGCCGGATGACGCAGTTTCTGCAGCGCTTTCTCTTTAATCTGTCGAACGCGCTCCCGAGTACGTCCGACATAAGCACCGATTTCCTCAAGGGTCATGGCTTCGTGTCCTTCAAGACCATAGTACATTTTGAGCACTCGAGCTTCTCCTTCGGTCAGCGCGTGCATAGCCCGTTGTACTTCCCCTCTCAGCTGCTCGTCCGAAAGGACTTCGTCGCTGCAAGGCACATTGTCATCGGGAATTAAATCCCCGTAGGTTCGATCGGGCTCAGAGTCGTCACAGGGCATTTCCAGCGAGACTGGACGCTGAGCCAGGCGCATAAGCAGCTCCATATCACCGGGCTCCACTTCCAATTCATCGGCAATTTCGTCGACTTCAGGCGGACGTCCCAACCGCTGCTCCAGCTTGTTGAGCACCTTGTTAACCCGGGTGAGTTCACCTATCCGATTGAGAGGCAGGCGCACGATGCGCGACTGCTCTGCAAGCGCCTGTAGGATGGATTGTCGAATCCACCATACGGCATAGGAAATGAACTTGAACCCCTTTGTGCCATCAAAACGCTTGGCGGCAATCATAAGACCCAGATTGCCTTCGTTGATGAGATCTGAAAGCGGCAATCCAAGATTCTGATACTGTTTGGCCACACTTACAACAAAGCGCAGGTTGGCCTTCACCAAATTGGAAAGAGCCTCTTCGTTCCCCTCTTTTATCAGCCTAGCCATCTCGACCTCGGCTTCCGAAGATAGACCTACGGAATCCTCAATCTCATGGAAATAGCGATCGACCAGGGAATCGGTCTGCAGTGTTGTCATAACTGGCTGCCCTCCTCTAATTGCAATGAGCCCTCGTGGGGAGCGCACAGTCGGCTATGGTCAAAAACTCAAAACGTGAGTGTGAATACAGGGATAAAACGCACCGGACACAGGGGAAGGGATAGCATCCAATACAGCCCGGCTAGGAGAGGTGCCGGTTACAACTACACTTAATATAATAACTATAACGCGTAAATTTCAAGATTTTTTTTCATAAATATGCCAGAAATATAAATTTCCATCATTTTTTCTCTTCTATTCCCATGCGCCGTGGGTAAACCTACGGGTCTGTCCTGCATTCATTCTTACCGTGGTTATGGGTGCCTTAACCGATTTTACATCTACCCATCCCTCTTCCACCCGCACTTCTGACGTGGCATCTAAAACCACGCGGACATGATACCGTGCTCCCACTGGCCCTCCAACTCGGATTAGAGGCGTTTGGATAAAAAAGTTATCCTCCAACATATGGGCACGCACCTCCCCCACTCGTAAAAAAAGCACGCGCCCCGAAGAATCATTTTCGGCCAGTGTTTGATCCGGTCCAACCCTATAGTCACCTGTGGCAATAATGTCCGACGCACCGTGGACCACGGTCCCCCCTTGCCCACCGTCTTCTACTAGGCGAGGGGGGTCGGCCCCCTCTAACCCACCGTCTCGATTCGATGTCCCACCAACCACCCACCGCTCTTTTACCCCTTCGCTCTTTTCCACCGAGTCACCCGTGGTGTAATCACCCGTTATCAGAAACCATGCCACTGAAAGACCAACAACCATTCCCAGACCTACCCATCGAAAAGGAATTGATGATTTGCTCTGCGAGAGCGATCTCCTTTCTCGATTTTCCGATGATTCATTGGGCGCATTAGATTTAGCCCCTGCTCCACCCTGATTCTCTGTGGGCGGGTCTACGCCAGACTGAGGCGTTTTGCTTAAACCCGGTATGAATGACGTAATGCGATGGCGGCGCTGTAGAAGACGTGCCGTTGTTATAATTGCCTGACAGGCAACGACTATTTCATCAGAGCTCGCATCGACGTATCGCTCGGCCTCTTCGAGGATTAACCGTCGCCTGCGCGG
>Ga0181569_10000735_pt1 | contig 25354 bp, 31 predicted proteins | sample 101ome_19_FD_132452 | JGI IMG/M metagenome (GOLD analysis project Ga0181569, IMG submission 132452) | Coastal salt marsh microbial communities from the Groves Creek Marsh, Skidaway Island, Georgia - 101405AT metaG (megahit assembly) | ecosystem: Environmental > Aquatic > Marine > Intertidal...
GAGGATGCGCCTGGCGAAGAACGAGGCGGAGCGTCAAGCCGCCGAGAAGGAGAGAGAACTGAAGAATCAGGAGATCGCTCGTCTCGCGAAAGAGAAGATTATCGCGAACAAAAAGGCGAACATGTTCAGTGCCGGGGGTAATGAAAAGTACCTCAACGCATACCTGAAAGCGACCGGACAGGAATTGGCGTCGGTCAACGTCGCCGCGTACAAGAACAAAGTCCTCAAGGATGTCAAGCTCGCACAGTTGGAAGCGAATGCGAAACCCAAAAAAAAGGGATCGTTTTTCGGATTCGGTGGTGGTAACGCCAAGCCGAAACTCGAGTACGTGAATGAACGTCAGTACAACAACAGATTACGAATCGCCGAAACGAAACTCAACGTCTTCTCAAAGGCACAAGCCGACAAGGCGGACACACAGCGTCTGTTGGGTATGGGCGGTGACCAGGCGTATCTCAACGCGTACAGAAGGAGCATGAACAACATGTCGCTCGCGAATATCAACGCGAACACGTACGCCAAGAAATTGAAGAAGGATATGGAACTCGCCGTCAAAGTTCAAGAACTCAACGGCACGTCCGTGCCCAAGGTTGTCTTCGTACCGAACGCCAACTATAACACCCGAATGCAAAACGTGAACGCGCGACTGGCGAATAAGCGTGAGAAGAACAGGATCAATGCCGAGGACAGGGCGAAGGTCAACAGTCTCTTAGCTGTTGCACCGGGCGTGAACGTCGACTATCTCCAGGCGTTTGCTAAATCACGAAATGTCGAGTTGAAAAACATCAACAAGCAGCAACTCACCAACAAGGTGAAAGAAGACGAAGAGATTCGGGGAATGGTGGAACAGGTGCAGGGTAAGGGAGTGTTCAAAACCAAACCGAAGCTCGTGTTCGTCGCGAACGTGAACGCTCGACGAGCCGAACTCCAAAAGCAACTCAACAATAAGAAGAAGCTCGAGGACGAAAAGGCTGAAACCCTTCGACTGACGGAAGAGGAAAAACAGATCATGAAAAACTTGTCGAAGAATTTGGGCGTGGACGCGACGTACGTGAAAGCGTTCGCGAACGGCAAGCCTTTGCGAAACCTGAACAGGAACGCACTCAAGGCAAAGGTCGACAAGGACGCCGAGGTGGCGAAGATGAAGGCGACCGCCGTGAAGAGTTTCACGGGTACGTATTCGAACGCGAAACCGGTTATCAGGTTCATCAAGAATGCAAACTATAACGCCACGCTGACGAACGCGAAGCGAAACATGAACGCGCGCGTCGCCGCGAGAAACGAAAAGAACGCGGCGGCGAAGACCAAGGCGAATGCGAAGCAAATGACAAAGAACACCAAAGCACTGATCGGGAAGATTGCGAAAAATGCCAAGGTGAGCACGTCCTACGTGGACGCGTTCTTGGCTGACAACGCACACAAGATGTTCGACGCACAAAAGTTGAACGCGAACCGTTCAAAGCTGAACGCGAAGATCGCGGCTGACATGAACGTCGCGAAAATGAAAGCGACCGCCGTGAAGAGTTTCACGGGTAAGTACTCGAACTCGACGCCCAAACTCGTGTACATTAAGACGTCGAATTACAACGCCACTAAGAATGCCGAGAACAAGGCGATGAAGGAGCGTCAAACCGTGTCGAACACGAAAAAACTCGAGAAGACGTCGAAGGAGTTGATCTCGAAGCTCGCCAAGGGTGGTCCGATCAAGGTGGACACGTCCTACGTCGAGGCGTTTTTGTCCGACAACGCACACAAACTGTTCGACGCACAAAAGTTGAACGCGAACCGTTCCAAATTGAACGCGAAGATCAAGGCGGACGATGAGTTGGCGACGATTCGAGCGGCGAACGGTGGTGGTAAGAAGCGAATGCAGTACACGAAAGTTTCCAATTATGTGAATGAGCGTCAAAAGGCGGCGAACGAACGCATGAAACGTTCACTGACTCCGAACGCCAAGGAGTCCAAGAGACTCCTGGGTGAAATAATCGGTAAACTGAAAAAGTCGGGCACACCTGCAGATGAGTCCTACGTGAAAAAGTTCTTAGCAGACAAAGCCCACGCGAACAAACACTCGATCCCGTCGCTCGAGGCGAATGTCCAACCACTGATTACGAAGATTCAGAGGGATCAAAAGGTGGCGAATCTGAACGCGACGAACGTCAAGGGGGCGTTAGGTGGTTGGAGCACGAAGAAGGGTGTGCTCAAGTACATCGACTCGTCCGTCGCCGATCCAGTCAAACAGGCGGAGAATCGTCTGAAGGTGCGTCAAGAAAAGAAGAAGGCGGAGAACAACAAAGCCACTCGAAAAGCCAGTGCGAAGACCGTGAATGTCGCCGCGCGCGGTGAAGAGATTTCCCGAAAGATTCGAAACACGTCGGGTATCACCACGGAGGCGAAGAATGCGTTGGCGAGTGAGATTAGAAAAGACTTGACGTCCACGTTCACGTCCCGTCGTGCGAAATGGATGAACAACGTCGAATTGAACAAACGACTGAAGGCGCTTCAGTCCAACAAATCCACCCAGGCGAAGATGGGCAAGCAACGAACGTTCTCCGGTGGAAAGAAGGAAGAGGACGACGTTGACATCAACGCGTTCAAGAAGACCGCGGGGTTCAACCAAAACCAAAAACCAAAGCTGACCATGAACGCGGCGAAGGATGAATTGAGAAAATTGGTCGCGAAAGGAAAGTCCCTGAACTCCGCCAGGAGGCTGCTGTCACCGAAATATCACCCGAACAGGGGTGGTACGAAGGAAAATTTCCAAACCCTCGAAAATGCCTACGAAGCACTGAAGAAGAACAACAAGTCGAAGGACACCGCCACGAAGCAGCAGCCTGCGAACAACAAGCGTCAACAGCTCAAGCTGGAGGCGGCGAAGCGACGCAACAAGGGTAACGACGAGTTTAAGAATGCGAGCAACAAGACGTTCAACGAACGAAACGCGGAACTCGGTCGAGAGAAGACCCGACTCGTTCAACGAGTGAACAAAAACATTCCGGGTATGTTTGGTCAGTACAGACGCACGTGGCAATCGAACATTCGACAGGCGAAGAATGCGAACGCCTTGAAGGTCATAGAGAAACTACTCAACGAGAAAGTCAAGCTTCGATCTGAAATCCAACAGGCGAAGATCTCGAACAAGGATCGGTCGGGTCACCTTCGATGGGTCATGCAAAAGAAAAACGACATGCAGAAGCGTCGCCAAGAGCTATCGCAACACGTGAAGAACGCCGCGAAGAAGGCGAACGAAAACGCGGCGGCGAAGAAGAAGGCGAACGAAAACGCGGCGGCGAAGAAGAAGGCGGAAGCCAATGCGGCGGTTAAGAAAAAAGCGGAAGCGAATGCGCTGAAGAAGGAAATCATGGCTTCGAACATCGGGGTGAAGAATCGAAATCGATTCGTCCGAGATTTGAATGCCGGGAAGAACGTGTCGGGTGTGCGTAAGCTCTTCAACGCGAAGAAAAAGGCTCCCAAGTCTAAGACTGTCCAGGCACTGGCGGCACCACCACCCGCTGCTCCAAAGAAAAAGACGCCGACCGCCGTCCCGAAGGCGTTCGCGAATGCGGCGAAGAAGAAGGAGTTGGCGGGTAAGCTTCGTCTCGCGGCGAAGAAGAGCGTCGCCCAAAACATTAAAAAGTCCAACCTCGGAAACAAGAGCAAGAAAAAGCTTCTCGACAATCTCAAGAAAAAGAAGACTGGTCCGATGAGTGTGAAGACCAACCTGAAGAAGAAAGTGTCGAGCGGAGGCGCGCGAGCGCTTCGTTCACGAAAACAGTTGAACCAAAAGTTCACGTTCGGTGATAGATCGAAGCCGTCTCGAGGTGGTGGTGCCAGCTGGAGGTTTAATTAAAGAATACTTAATATGAAAATACAAGCACAATGCCATGCGATGTTTGCTGTGAAAAGTACAACTCGACTTTTCACAGAAAACTGACGTGTTCGAAATGTCATCACGAATGTTGTCGGCGATGTGCACAGACGTATTTGTTATCGACACACGATGACGCCCATTGCATGAAATGTAAGACCAAGTGGTCGCGTGAATTCGTCGACTCGTGGTGTTCGAAAGTCTTCAGAAATACGGAGTATCGCAAACACAGAGAGGAAAGTTTGTTTCTTCGAGAACAGCTGTATTTTCAGGAGACCCAGCTCATCATCGAAAGGATCGCTCGCATCCGAGAACTTCGCGAAGACTTGTGGACACAGAGGGACAGACTCGTGTTCTTGAACCGTGTGGGTGCTGACTTTACAGAGATGAGAGCCGCGATTGAGGAATTCGATCGTATGTACGAAGAGCTTCATGACTTGCAACATCAACATGAAAATTTGACGTCCGAGACGAGTCGTCAGTTCACCCGAAAGTGTCCGACCCACGCATGTAAGGGATTCATGAGCACGTGGTCGGACGAGAAGAATCACTACTGTGGTCTGTGTAAGCGAGTTTACTGCGACGAATGTAACACGCCGTGGGCGGAGGATCACGTGTGTGATGAAGAGATTCGATCGTCGTTTCAGTTGATTCAGCGAGACAGTCGACCGTGTCCAAAGTGTGGTGAGATGATCACGAAGATCATCGGCGGGTGTGATCAGATGTTCTGCACCGGGTGCAAGACCGCGTTCTCGTGGCGCTCGGGTGAGATAGAGACGGGGCGTATACACAACCCACATTTCTTCGAGGAGAAGCGAGCGGAAGGGGCGATCGGTCGGGAATTGGGGGACATACCGTGTGGAGGTCTTCCGAGTTTTAGAGAGCTTCGAGAGATGGGCGCGCCCGAGATGATGATTCGATACCGGATCATGCTCGGTGGCATCGAGCGACAGTTGATGTGGATGGGCGACGGCGGTGAGACTGAGACCGATACCCGACGACGACACACGCTGCGCTACAGAATTCAATACATGCAAAATTTGATCACTGAGAAACGATTCAGGCAGATCGTGCAACAGGTTGATAAAAAGATACAGAAAGACATCGAAGTTCGCCAATTGTTCGAGATGCTTTTGAATTGTGCGAGTGATCTTCTCCGTCAGTATGTCGTCCACCCGGAACAACAGGATATCGTGTATAAACAGTTAGTCGAGTTGGGAAGGCACGCGAACCGCGTCTTGTACCTCAGCATACATAAACGATACAATTGCATAACGCCATACCTGCTGGATTATTAATTTCGATTGTAACATTAGATGCAAGAGTACGCGCTCCTGATTTCCACCATCATCATAGTCGCCATGATGATACCGAGGTACAGGGATCCGGTCATACACAAATCCGCTGTGACGCACGAGGAGTGCGACTATATCATGAACAAAGCGCGCGACAAACTCAAACCGTCGACGGTCGCGCTCCAGAGTTTGAAGGACACGACGGTTCGTCAGAGCGACACGGCGTGGCTCGGCACGGATGACGTCGTCATCAATAAAGTGTGTCGTCGATTACTGAAGGACTGCGATCGCCCGTTTGAGAATTGCGAACAGTTGCAGGTGGTTCGATACAAACCGGGTGGATTTTACCGACCCCACCAGGACGCGTTCGAAGAGACATCGAACCGGCGCATGTACACGTTCATCATCGCACTGAATGATGGGTATGAAGGAGGCGAGACGTCTTTCCCCAACCTGCGTCAAAAATTCAAATTGAGGAAAGGTGACGTGTTACTGTTCAACACACTGGATAACTATGGAATGATACCCAACGGCGCTTTGCACGCCGGACTGCCCGTGGAACGAGGTGAGAAATGGATCGCGAATTTGTGGGTACACACATACCCGTATAAAGGGGACACGTGATGTCCCAGCAAGGGATGGTCGACGTTCGAGCGTTGGCACAGAAGATATGGGACGCACTCGGTCCCGGTTACAGCGAGCGCGTGTACCACAATTGCATGGAGGTGTTGTTGAGAAAAGAAGGCATACCCTACGAATCGGAACGAATCGTCCCGATCTGTTTCGAAGGACACACGGTTGGGAATTTACGAGCGGACATCATCGTGAATTCCGAATTGGTTTTGGAATTCAAGGCGGTGGCGAAGCTCACGGACGCCGCGGACACGCAGGCGTGTCAGTATTTGCGACTGTTGGGTCTGACGAAGGCGCACGTCATTAATTTCGGCACGAGAGATTTGGAGGTGAAGACCGTCACGCTGCTGTGAACAACCAGACGTGTTCGGGTCTCGGTTCGGGGGATCCTGGGTCGAAATGCATGCCACCCAAAAATTTTTTCGGTCGAAGGTACCCGAATTGTTCGAGAAATTTCGGAATGGGACTTTGGTCGTACCCGTGAATCTCGATCAACAACACCGGTTTGTGTTTCGCCAAGGTTTTTGCGGCACCTTCGAGGACTTCCATCTCGTGATGTTCGACGTCGATCTTGATGATGGATGGGGTGCCGTGATACACGTCGTCCAAGCGGTCGCGCACGGCGGGGATGGGGTCGGACGTGCCACCGAAATCGACCAGGGACGTCCCACCGTAGTTCATCAATCCGTGTTCTTTGGGTGGAAGGTGTAACTCACACGCACCCTTCTCCGAGGACAAGGCGATCGGGTGCACGGTGACTTCATGTCTGAGACGATTTGCCTGGACGTTTTTAGTGACGATTTCGTGGAACACCGGTTCGAATGCGTGCACGGGACCGTAATCGGAGAACATGAGCGCGTTATACCCGATGTTAGCCCCGATGTCTAGGATGTCCGTTCCAGGCTTGTAGTGTGCCAATATGTCGCGTCGCATCCACCCGTCCCACTCGTGTCCCGCGGCGATCGTGCGTCCAATGTAAATGTCGTCTAGAATCACGTGAACCTTGTAGCGTCCGTTATCGACAAGTCGGGTATCGAACGTCATCTGAAATCTCGATTTATAATAATTACACATCTGAGGCGCGTTCCTGCTCTTCGAGTTGTCGCGCGTTCGCTACGAGGAAGAGGTAGGGCATGACGCGAAGGATGTCCCTCCACTCTTTGTTGTTTTCGACGTAAAACTTTTGAGGGTCGGCGAGTCCTTCGGTGAGGATCTCTTCCGCGCGTTTCATGTGAAACTTGGCTTCCTGTACGCAATACCTAGTATATTTGTCCATTACTACAAATCGAGTGTCTATTCTTTAACACGTCGGAACGTATTGCCACTGTAAGTCGGCGCATATGAGTTCCCAAATTTTGTCCTGCACCGACAGTTTTTCTCGACTCTTCAGCAGGCTAAAGTATGGCAGCAGGTGATCCTCCTCGAGGAGTTCCAAACACTTGTACGTGACGAAGGAGTACGACAAGAAATTTTTGCGGTTAGGCGCCACCTTCGCCACGTGTCGATCGAACGGTTCTTGGATGAGTGCGAACATTTGTCTGAGCCGTTCTTCGAGTTGCTGACTCAGTTTGGGTGGCTGGACGCCGGTGATCATGCTACATATGGTCGGAACGTGTTCGAAATATTTATTGTATCGACACTTTTTCAGGATCGCTCGCACCCGGGTCTGTGTGATTTCATCGCACGAGTTGATTTTCATCTTCTTCAGTTCGGCTCGCACGGCGTCGATGACCTCGTCGGGTATGCGGGTCTGCTCTTGGGCTTGGAACGCCGAGATGTATTCGTTGAAATGGTTCTGACGTTTGTACGAGTACACGACGATCTTGGACGTCTCCTGCTCTTCCCGGAACGTGAGCTCTTCACTGATCAACTGTTGCTTACACACGGTGCCACACTTTTCACACACCAACTCGCTCGTGTCTGGGAACCACACGAGTTTACTCTCCGGATCGTCTTCGCATCTAGGGCACTGATCGTGTATGCGTTCCGTCGGACGATGCAGATTTTCGCGTTCGACGTCTATGAGATAGTCCAAGTATATGTCTTTGCGCTGAACACCTTTGGTTTCGGTCACGTTGAAGATGTTGTCATCGTTCGTCGTGCTCGTCGTGCAGTTGTCTTCGTCGTCGTCGGCGGCGTACGCTTTCATGAAGGGCATGCACTTGATGATGTATTCGCTCATGGCATTCTCGTGCTCCTTCTTATTGATGGGATCGTTCGCGATCAGGTCTTGATACTCCGCGATCTTCCTGTCGTAGGAGGTTAAAAAATTCCCATTCATGTTAAAGTAAATGATCTTGAATCTTTTAACTTACGCGTGGGCGATCTATCGTCGCGTGACGACCCCTCGAGATTATGAGATTGACCGCGAAGACCTCGAGTATTACGTCGACCCGACCATTAAGTACGACATCGACGACTCCTTTTGGGAACGTGAAAGTCAGGACTGGAAATCGCTTCATGCTCTTTACTCGGACGTTCGCGGGAAAAAGTACCGGAACACGGACGTGCCTCAGTGCGTGACCAAACTGCTCGTTCGAATCAAGTATTGGTACCACGGACACAAGTACACGTTCATCACGGAAGACATCAATTTCAAGTTTCCGCCCGAGCAAAGGAAGGGCAGCATGATGTTCACCGTCCCCATCGTGCGAGCCACCCTCCTCGACCACGACGACAAACCCGTTCGAGACGTCACGAACAAAATCGCACGCGCGGCGGGTCCGAGATATAACTTTCACGATCAACAAGTCGCGATTCGAGACGTGTTGTTTTTCGACGAAGACGTGTTGAACAGTGATTTTCCGAAAATTAAAGTTACAAACGCAATCGGTCAGAGTTCGACGTCGTCGACGCTCACCGATACCACTACGGATCTGTTGCGATTTTGCTAGCCAAGTAGAACGATAATGAACCAAGACAAGCCACGTTATACACAATCTTCAGAAACCGATTTTCCTTTTCCTGCATGAGTTGCATAGAACTGCACATGCTGGCACTCTTGGCGAAGATGTTCAGGTATTTCAGAGAGAACAGACCTGACAATTTTTCATCGATGGTCTCGACAGTCTCGATCTCCGTGTCTTGGGACGCAAAGTCACCTTCGCACTGAAACCGAATGTGATTCTTCTCGCGTGTGATCACTATCTCACCGCTCGAGACGTGGTTCATGTCTCTGAGCAAGCGCTGAAAGTCCACGCTCGGAAGGGTGGTGATGATGTTCATGGAGATCTCCGGAAGCGTGATCCGAGACTCGTTGATGTCCAACAGTTTCAGCGCGAACTCGGTCTTGCTCTTTTTATCTTGCGATTCGATCGTGATGTTTAAAAACTCCTTACTGTCGATGGCGAGTTTGAGCACGTCATTACTCGAGATCGTCTTCAAGAGTTTGAAACAATTCGCGATGTTCACGCCGGCGATTATCTCTTCCTCGTCGCACACGTACTCTTCGAAATTCGAGGCGTGTAACTGGAGGTCGATGAGCGACGTACGCGCCGTGTCGAGGCACGTGATGAACATACCCGACGGGCGGAACATGATGTTCGTGTCATTCAAAATATCCTTCAACGTCTCGAACGTCGACTTAAAGGCGCTCGCCTGAACTGTGGTCAATCGCATCGGCATGATTCCTACATTCGTATGGAGTTCATTTCTTTATGTCTGATACTGAGAAGCATGGACTTGCTTTTTGATTTTCGCCTCGATCTCCGGTGTCATAGGCGCCGCCAGGGACGTGCCGTAATCGTCAAGAGAAAACAGATCACCGACACCGTCGTCCTCGCCGTCGATGCTCACGCCACACGTCCCGCGTAACGAACAGTTCTCGATCTCGTCGGGAGGGAGCAAACTCCTCAGCCAAGCCTTGATTTCCTGACCGACGAGAAATTTTTGGTTCTTCGTGAGCAGGGTCGGCACGCGGTTGATCTGACCTCTGTAGTGCGGAGGGATCGGCTGGACGTGAATGTTGTGATAGCTCACGAGTGGCTTCAGTGCGGGATTCTTCTGAATGAACGCGATGATGTCTTTGCAGTGTTCACACTTTGGACTGTAAATGAGGAGGGACATGCTACTCTGATATATCGATTGAGATTTTCTCAAAAAAATTTCACGCATTAGGTTATAATGAATTGGTGGGTCATCGCACTCATCGTGCTCGTCGTGTACGCGCTCACCACAATGAAACCCAGCAGGACAGAGGGATACCGCGAGATGTTCGGGTTCGCCGGACATCAAAAGCGCGAACAGATTCGGTTCAAGGATCCAGTGTACAACGTGTCGTCGCTCCGAGAGACCGAAGCTAAGGTGACGAATGATATCATGAATGAACTCGTGACGAAGACGCTCGCGGAGATTCAAAACCGCACGGGTGCGTGCTGTCACATCATCGAGACCACGGCGTTGAAATATTACACCGGGGTCAACAATGTCTACAAGGTGCAGTTCATGTGCGTCGAGACCGGCGGTTTCCCGTACGCATTCTCGGTCGCGGCGACCTTGGTTATGAAGGGTGACACCGCGTCAGTGCTCTCCTTGCGTTCGCAACCGCTGAGTTCGGAGTCTCCGTCCAACGTCGATGCATTCGAAAACGCCTCCGGGTCTGGGGCTGAGTTCATCGATTTCGAACTCGTTCAGGACATGGAAGCGATCAACCTCGACAGTGAGTTGAATGCGGTGAAAAATAAAGTGGTTCAATAATTAGAAATGCTCTTGGAAGAGATTCGCAAGCTCGACGAAAAGAAGCTCAAACTCAAGAAGGAGCTGTACAAGAACATTTACGCCAAGTTCGAGCGGAAGATTCGCCGTGCGGTCGAAATGGGACAGAAAAGTATAGTGCTTCGCGTGCCAGCGTTCGTCGTCGGGTATCCCCCGTTCGACGTGGAGGCGGCGACGCGTTACATGCACAGACAGTTCACCAGGGGTGGATTCGTCGTTCAGACGGTGACGACGGCGGATTTACTCGTGTCTTGGGAGGTTCGGAAGAAAAGAGCACAGAAGACGAATGTCTCGGATGACGACGACCTCTCTGAATTCCCTTCGCTCATGAATCTCCGCAAAGTGGCGAACCAGTGGAGGAATGCGTGATCCCAGGACTTTTTATCTCTTCGAGAACATTAGTAAAAATGGACATCAACGTTCTCGTCGAGGCGAAGCGTGAGTACACGAACCAACTCTGTCTGATCATGATTCCTCATTTGATCACGACGTTCCAAGACATGTACGAGGAGGCGGTGCGGGAATCGAAAAATCGCAAACCGCTCATTATGTTTCAAAAGTATTTGAAGGAAGTTCCGAACTTTTCTTCGAGCATGTCCCAGAAACACGCGTCTGAGATCACCTCTCGGTGCAGCTGGTTCAACGATTTACTCGCCGCGGTCTTCGTGTCGAGTGTGAAAATCTTGTCGTCCGTGCGTCTTCGCCCGGAGACCGGGAAGAAAATCTCCGTCAAAGTTCCCACGGAGGAGGTGTTCGTCCAGAGCGTGTTGAACGCGTGTGCGAAGAACTTGTACCGCGATCCGTACATTTACCACGAACAAATGTCCGAGTACGACCGCGACGATCAATTGACTAAGAGATACACGACAGCGATCGAAGACACCATCAAGGATTTATTGCCCGTGCAGCAGATTCTCAGCACGTACATGCAAAACGACACCACGGGCGATGACAGGGAGATCGATTTGGGTGCGGAGGTTCAGGACGAAGACCCAGAAGAGGTCGAGGATGAACCGGTGACGACGGAGGAGCCATCCCCAACCGAGGAGACACTGCCGTCCGCCCCAGAAGACCCGGTTGCCGCCGCGCCCCCCACGGCGGAGCTTGACGAACAACCTCAGTTGCAAGAATTCAAAGACATTCACGGCGTTCCACCCGACGACGAGTGTGAGGAGCCTCCAGTGCCCGCACCGTCCCCTGCCCCCCCTGTCATGGAGGAGCCGATGCCAGTGGGTGTGCCACAGTCCCTGTTCGACGACGCCCCCGACACGCGCGTAAAAAAACCTAACTACATGTAAAAGGATGGAACTCGGCGAAGCGCTTCGAGACCCGATGTCCGCTGCGGTCATCGGCGGTTTGATCACGGCTGGTTACATTCACGTCAAGGCGAAAATGAACAACGAAGGTGCGCTCCAGACGCACCAGTACACGAAGCCCGCGGTACTCGTGGCACTCCTCGTGTATTTTATCGTCAGTCAGGGTATCGGTGCGAAGGAAACTATTAGCACTGAACCATTTTAGACTTAAAGAGTTACACGTAATTGAAATCACAAAACGCAATCATGGCGTCCGTTGGTGCCTTTGTGCAGATGATGGAAGATTTCCTCGGCGAACTTTCTCAGCTTTTCCCGGATGAAAAGGGAATTTCAAAGTTCAACACCCAGTTCGATCTTCTCAAAAGTACCAACCCAAGAAAATGCGTCGAGACGTACATGAACGGCATCGCCCCGTACGTCGGTAAAATCACGTCGAAAGACGACTCGTTGTTTCAGGAGCTCGAAAAGAGCGAGTACCTGAAGGATCTCAATCTCTCCAAGAATTGGTCGTCGATCAGCGAACATTCTAAGGGGTGCATCTGGCAATATCTGAGCACGTTGTACATGCTCGGCACCACCATCGTCAGCATTCCCTCAGAGACGCTGTCGGCGATCGAAAGCATCGCCAAGGATTGCGCGACGAAGATCGAAGAAGGCGAGGGCGGACTCGATCAGGATGCGTTGATGAAGGCGATGAGTAACATGCTCGGAGGCATGATGAAGCCTCAATAAATAAATCTTAGTGTTATGTAATATGACTACCTGGTTCGAGTCACCTAAGGAACTTGTGAGAGCCGATCGCGTGTCCCAATTCTGGCCAAACTCTAGTCAGCACCCAGCCGATCGCGTGAACGCTGCGAGTCGATTCATCATCTACGCCACGTGCGTGCTCTATCTCATCAGACGGGACGTGCGCATTTTCGTCCTCGGTGCCACGTGTTTGGGTGTTCTGTACGTCATGTACAGGAACGACATGGTGACGAGTCCGATCGGCTACCCAACGACGTCCGGTGAGAACGATCATTTCGCATGCGAGATGCCGACCCCAGATAACCCTATGCAAAACGTCATGATGCACGAATACACGGACAAGCCGAATCGCAAGCCCGCGTGTTACTACCCAACCGTGAAACCGTTCGTCGACAGAATGATGGACGACACGTTCAAGTTCGGTCCGGGGCGCAGCAGAACGCCGCTTCCGGAGTACCAGAAGCGTTTCGCGGCGCGTCAGTTCGTCACCGCCCCCGTGAGTAGCATACCAGGAGACCAAACCGCGTTCGCCGAGGCTTTGTACGGAAGCAAGGGTGGTCCGATGTGTCGTTCCCACCCAGCCGCGTGCAGCCCGGACATGCGAGGGGTGCAATTGGAAGCGTTCAGCGGTCTCCACTCCAGTGGTAGTGCGCGTCGATAAAAAATAATAATCACGTACTATAACATATGGCGCAACAACTCCAGCCCGGACTCAAGCTCGTGGACGACGCGGGATCGCTTCCGGCGCAACCGGCGACGGATTCCTTCTTCGCCTATCCCCAAAGCAGTAACGTGAACTACGGCGTTCGCCCCAACGCGTTCTTGTATGGCACCGCCCCGGCGATGTTCGGTAAGGGTGCCCCGGCTCGATACATCGAGACGGACGATGAGCTTCGTCCGCAGAGCACGAAGACGTTCAACAAGAAATTCGCGGAACCGTACAGACAGCAATTGCACCCGTTGATGAACGTCGATTGCAAACTCCCTTTGCGAACGATCGATTTTGAACCGGCGAGCAGTCGCGCGGAACTCCAGAACAACCTTTTCGATCAGCGATACCAAATTAGAAAATAATAATGTTGCCAAGTAATAACAGATGGCAGACCCCCTGTCTCTCCTCGCAGTGGCAGCCCTGGTCTACACGGGACGACAGTTGTCCGAGAAATCGGAACCGACCCAGAAAGCACCGGAGCCCCCGCTTCTCCAAGAAGAGCCCGAACCAGAAATCGAAGTGGAAGATGGTTTGGATTTTGACATCGGCAAGCGCGAGATGGGCAGCTTCGCCACGATCGCACCACAAAAGCGCAGCTCTGGTGGTGAAATGCTCGAGATGCGCAATCGCATGTATGACACCGGACGAATGGGTAACGTCAGTCCGGTCGAACGTCAGTTAGTCGGTCCGGGTCTTGGGTTGGACGCCAACACTCCGGCGATGGGTGGGTACCAACAACTCTTCCGGGTGATGCCCGAGAACGTCGGCGCGTACAGACTGACGACGCTTCGCGGTGGCACCGGTCCCGCCTTCGATCACACCGGTGGTCGGGCGTCCCAACCGTCCATCGTCCAAAACAACCGACCGGAGAAGACGGCGTTCCTTCCGGATCGCTTGCCACCGACCGCCGGTCGTGCCGCCGTCAGCGCCGCCGTGGTTCGAAGCGAACACGAGAAGACCAAGCGCACGACGAACCGGTCGCAGACGGGCATGCGCACGGACGGGTTGGACAAGGGCGCGGCGAAGCGTTTCATCAGCGCCCAGACCGTGCCCCAACTCCCGACGCGGTTCAAGAGCGACGCGAACACCGATCCGTTCTGGCACGTCAACAATCCTCAACCGGGTATTCACTCGTTCCACGGTGGTTACACGGTGTCCCCGGCGGCGCGCGCACAGGCGAAGACGAACGAGGAACTCATGCGTTTGGGTATGCGCCCAGAAGACAAGCGCGGGATGTCCGGTCGCACCGGCAATCCGGGTCGCATGAACGTTCGAGGACACCCGTCCCAACAGGGTGGTGCCCTCACCACCGTGCGGGCGGACGTCAATTCCGGGCGTTTCAACGCCCCGAACGGTGGATGGACACAGGATTACAAGCGTCCGATGTTCCAAGACCTCAACGCGTACAAGGGCAACGCCAATCCGTACGCCAGCGCGCACTCGCTCGATCTCGCCAAGCGTCAACTGTCGAACAATCCGTTCGCACACACCCTGTCGGCAAATTAATTATTCGGTCATTGTAACATGTTTGAGTTCGTGACTCGATATTTTCAATCTCATCCAACTTTTTACACTCGATCTCTGAGCTACATCTTCGGCGAGTGAAGCGCCTAACATTTATAATCTCCCTAAATGTTAGATGGATCACACAGTAGACATCGACAGCGGTGAACGCGATCCCGTGTTGTACAGCACGCCGAGCGATTACGTCGTGTCTTTGAAGACACCTCTGTACGACGTCACGAAGATCGAACTCGTGTCCGCGAGGATTCCGCACCAAACCGTCGTGCACGGGAACAATAACAAATTCACGATCGAGATCGACGCTCTCGCCCCGGACGCTGGATCGTACGACGTGGAACTCACGTCGAGGACGTTCGCGAGTGGTACCGAACTGAAGGATCACGTGGCGGCGAGGCTCGTCGCGGCGGGGATCACGACGATCGATCAGGTGGATTTCAAGACCGGAACGAATTCCCTCAAGTTTTCAAACGTCGCCACGACACACGATTTCACGTTCAAGTTCAATAGTGGCACCGACGGGTGGTCGACGGACGCGAAGGAGAGGACGACACCCAACCAAGTCTTAGGGTTCACGGCGGCGGATCATGCGTCGCAATCGGGTGTGCTCGACGAGGAAGGTCGCGTGAATTTCGAACACTCGACGAAAACGTACGTCCTGAAAATCTCCACTGGGTCTGATGAATTCAACCAAGACTGTTACACCGATACCCCGTTTTACACGGGCACGCTGACGAACACCACGGTCGATCCGAGCGAACAATTCATGGTGTACTCTGGACAAGACGATGCGGTCTTGCATGAATTCATTCGCGGTCCGCAGAAACACGTGGACAGCCTGCGCTTGCAATGGTTCAGTCGCGAGAACAACAAACTCGTACCGTGCGATTTCAGACACCAAGATCACGGGTTGAAATTCAAAATCACCGGGAATCTCGATCGCACACTGAGTCTGCCAAAGGTGATCGAAGAGGATGTGTTGGAACTGCCGCCACCAATAAACATTCCGGAATTGAACGGACGTGTTTATGACTGGAAAAAGTATGTTCCACTGGGTATCATTCTCTTCATCGGGTTTGTTCTGATAAAGATGCTTAGCGCGTGAGCGCGAAGGTCGGTTGTTGCGGCTTGGTGACACGCTTGGAGACACGGGAGACCAACAAGAAGACCAACACGGACAAGAGCGTCGTGAGGAGGGCGGTGATGGCGTTTTGCGCCAAACCGTTTTGGCGACCCGGGATGACACGGGTGACGACGAATCGCGCGAGGTCAGCCCAAGAGATCGCAGCGGCGAAGGCGAAGCCGCCGACGAGCGAGTTCAAGGATTGCGCTTCAACTTCTTGGGCAACGAGGACGACTTGCTCTTGAGCAGACATGGGTTCAGTATATATAACACGAAAGAAAAAAAATAATCACTCTGGGAGCAACGGTTCCTTCTTTACAATTTTTTTATACTTGACCTGATTCCTGCTGGAGGTGGGTGCTGGAACCACATCGTCTTCGTCGGAATCATCATCTTCCGAATCTTCCGACGAAGAGTCTTCCACCAAGCACTTGAAACTCTTGGACGAGGTATCGTAACCTTGGGGTTCGTCGATTTTACCCCACGAGGTGCTCATTACTATTGATCGCATTTAAAAGATAGCGTTCGATCGGCGATTCCGGCACCCAGTCGTCCCACGTGTCCACCGCCCGGTTCACGCGTCGTAACATTTCGTCGTCACCGTCGTACCTGGTGAATCCTTCGTCGTCCGTCTCTTCCACGATCTCTAAGTCGTCTTCATCGTCGCTGTCGTCGTCCTGAGGAAGAATGGATCCTATATCCTCTCCGACGGTGTGACGGGCACAATATTTGATCGCGTACTCGAAATCTTTAGCGGTGATGGCATCTCGACCACACGCGTCACAATACTGAGCGGCGAGAATCACCGCCTTTTCCAAAACCGGTGTGATGATGCTGATGGCGGTGCCTTCAAAATCCATGTAGACTTACCTGTTGTCGTCAAATAAAGTTCGCCCGTATCCCTCGCCGATGCGAAGAACGTTCGTCGACACCGCGATGAGACGAATCTGTCTGGAGTAATCGGGATTCGGGTGTAACACCAAATCGACCAGTTGATCTTTGATGAAGGACATGTTGATCGACCCGGAGGGCGTGTCCTTTTCGGGTTCGAGCGCCCACGAGTAACTGTAGAATCGGCGTATCAACTGGGTCTTGCTGTGATGGATTCCACCCATGACCGCCTTGAGAAACAAAGCGTTCCCCGTCACCGTGTCCAAGACGGACGTACCGTCGAACGTAAGACTCATGCTCTTGAGGTGTTCGTACAGGATTTGTCCATCCTCGGCACTGTATTTCCCGTACCCAGTCCCGGCGTCGGTTGTGATGTTGTCGAAATCCAAAGGCGAACAGAACTGGAGTTCCTGACCCAAGTCCTCACGCTGAATCACACACAACAGCTCTCGAACGGGATTGGTGAACGACGTTCGAAGGCGAGCGGTCGTCACACCCGCGGCGACTGTGAAAATCTCACGCTGGTACTGAGGGATCACGTAATCCACGGACGTGTTCTGGATCTTCGTGCGTTCGTATTCATCCACGAAGACCACCTCCGCGTCCATGGTGAAATCGACCAAGTGAGGCGTCGTCGACAGAGTCGGTCGCGTCGCGTTGTCCACGTCGGGATCATTACTGATATTCTGGTAGGACACCACTAACGGGGCGTAATCTCTGAGTTTGACCTCCACGAACACCTCTTGTTTGTACAGCGCGCAGAGAGGCACGGCGAGGTGTTCCTTCATGTAAAACCAAAACGGGATGTCCACGATCCATTTACTCTCCGTCGTCGCCTGACTGCCCAGGTAGTACAAGATGGATTTGCTCCCGACCCGAGTGCCCGCCGAGCGAATCGGGTATTTACCAATCAGTTTTGCCAAGGCGTTTTGTTTCGTTTGGGTGATGTGATGTTCGCTGTGTATGGTCAGTTCATCGCTCGTCAAACGTTGAATGACGACGTCGCCCATGATGAAATCCACGCGCTCGATGATGGCGTGTCCAATGGACTCGATCCATCCCGTGGCGGAACGTCCCGTTCGGGGAAGCGTCATTCTGAACGCCAAGTTCGTCAGCACATCTCCAGTGTTCGAGGGGACTCTGAAACGAACGGTCTGTCCGAAATCTGGTTTTCCCTGTCCTATGTGTTCCAAGTTGACGGTCTGCGTCGCGAACGTCGTGTGCTTGTGGAATATTTCTTTGAACGGTGTGTACTCGGGGTCATCGATCAGGTACGAGTCCCTGGATCCTTCACCGGAAACCGAGAGCTGTGTTCGACCAGCCATCCTACTATTACCGATCAGAATTTTAAGCCACAGATTCCGTCGGATATGGTGAGGATGTTGTAATTCTTCACCAAAACTCGAACGATGTTGTCATACCCGGCGTATTCCGGTAACTGTTGAATCTCAACCTTGAGCAATTGGTGCGCCACCCGACTGAAATTCACCTGACCCGTCGGGTAATACGCGTCCGGGCGAACCGCCCAACTGTACACGCCGAAATTTCCACGAATGGTGTGATTGAACACGATGTCCTGATCACCGTCCGGGGCGACCTCGATCGTGGACACGGTCTGTACCAACGGACTGTTCACGTGTTTGCGCAACGGCACCTCGTAGGTCAAGTATTTGTAATCGTGGTCGAACACGACCTCGTTGTTGAACCGCAGTTCCACCCGCTCGATGGGATTGAAGGTGTTCGGGAAATTCGCCACCACGGACGCTTTACTCCTCGACAGGAAATACATCTCTTTCACCGGGTGTTGGAATTTCAACAACACGCTCTTCTCGGTCTCGCCGTACGGCATCTCGAACTCCGCCTTTTGGAGCTGGGTGATGCAATAGTCGAGCGGTGTCGTCATGTAATAGTTCCGTTCCTCCTCTCCCACGTACGCGAACTCACAATCCAGACTCATGTTTTTGATTTGTGCGGTGACCCCTGGGACGTAGCCGTAGAAGATCATCTCCGAAAGTGGACGTAATTTCAGTTTCACCTCGACGACTTGTTTCGTGAGCGCGCATGTTGGTATGCTCAGGGCACTGTGTCGGTGGAAATAGAATGGAATATCCAGGAAATACGTGTACTGTCCCGTGTACGAGAGAAAATTGCCGTGTCCGGACAAGAAATATTCCGTCTGTTCGATGTCGTCCGACGTTAAGGTCAGTTGCGAATTCATGTAAATGTACTCGCCTGTGATTCTCTGGATCGTTTGCGACCCGATCACGAGGTCGGCGTACTCGATCAAATGACTGATCACACTCGGTGGGTAATAATTGTTGTTCCACTCCTCGGAAAAATCGGGTTTGGGATCGGTGAGCGTCACTCGAAGCGTCATATTTCGTATCAAATCACCTCGACTCGGGTCGACGATGGCGGTGACGTGCTTGCCGAAGTCGATCGACCCACCGCCCTCGAACGGCACCTCGATCTGTTCCACGCTGAACGGTGTGCTCCTCTTGTATCGCTTCAGGAAATGACTGTACGACGGTTTACCGACGAGCCAACCGTCGAGCGATCCAATGGTTGCCAATTTCAATCTGCCGACTGTGGACATCCTACGATTAGCTCACAAAAGATTTCGCGTCAGAGTGGAGCACTTTCTTTGTTCGATGCTAGTAGAATGAGCATGAACTTACAGCTCAGGCGATTCAACCCAAAGACCATGCCCGACGACGCCGTGTGTGTGTTCGTGGGTAAGCGTCGCACGGGAAAGTCTCAATTGCTCAAGGACATGATGTATCACAAGAGACACATCCCAGCGGGAGTCGTGCTCAGTGGCACCGAAGAAGGCAATTCATTTTTTGGTGGCTTCGTTCCGGATCTGTTCGTGTACGGAGACTACGATAAAGAAGCTCTCGAACGTGTGGTCGGGAGACAGAAGCAGATGCTCGCCGCGAAGAAATGTCAACCGGCGTTCGTCGTCTTGGACGATTGCATGTATAATCCGTCGTTCCTCAAAGACAAGATCATTCGTCAATGTTTCATGAACGGAAGGCATTGGAAGCTGTGGTTCGCGCTGACCCTTCAGTACAGTATGGATTTACCACCGAGTTTGCGGGCTAATTGCGACTACGTTTTTGTGTTGCGCGAGAACGTATTAGCGAATCGAGAACGCCTATGGAAGAATTTTTTTGGTATCGTGCCGACGTTCGATATGTTCTGTAAGATATTGGACGCCACCACGGAAAACTACGAGTGTCTGGTGTTAGACAACACGTCCAAGTCGAACAAACTCACCGACTGCATCTTTTATTACAAGGCTGACTTACGAAAGAATTTCAGGGTGGGGTCACCAAAGTTTTGGAGCATACACAAAAGAATGTACAACCCATCGCACGCTGCCCAGGAGGATCCGCGCAAGGCTGACAAGAAGACGGCGCTGAAAATCACGAAGAAAAAATAAGGCACCAATCACAGAACCCGATGAGTGACTCCATTCAGAGTGTCAATTTGGCTGACGATTCCCAATACGTGTCTCTGAACGTCGACACGACGAGACCGGAGCCACCCACGACCACGACGACGACGCGCGAAGCCGAGACCACCACAGCGTTCGTGCAACAAGAAAAAAATCTCACTCAACAACAAACTGGAATGATGGATTCTACGCCAATCAGCGATCTCATGATGGAAGAGCCCGGTTTTATGGATCAGCCGCAACAACCGATGCTTCAACAACAACCGCGCATGCAAAGTTTGCAAATGCAAGCGCCGACGCAAGGCGGACAGATGATGATGATGCCGCAACAGCAAGAGCAAGCCGTGAAACCGGAGAGCAAGAATTTCATGAACTTGACGGACGATCAACTGATCGCTCTGGTGGCGGGCGTCGCCGCGAGCATCGCCATCAGTAAACCGGTGCAAGACAAGCTGGTCACCGCCGTTCCGAATTTCTTGGACAACGCTGGGTCGAGAAGCATGGTCGGGTTAGCCGCCACCGGTGCAGTCGCCGCCGTCGTGTTCTACATGGCGAAGTCGTACGTGATCAGTCGCTAACGTGTTGACCACAGAATTCCTTCTTCCCATCGATGGGCTCGTAAATTCCCAGACTCACGCATATGTCCCTGAGGTCTTTGTAATTTGACCAGAACAGATCGCTGTGGCTGTACACCTCCACCGTGCAGTGTGCGAGCTCGTGAATCAACACGTGGAAAATCTCGTTCGGTTCCCCTTGCAAACACAGGGTGATGTTTGCCCCTTTGTTCGTGTTGAAACCGACCGTGTCTTTCATGGTTTTGTACGCGGTGAGGGGTTTGGGATCCCACAACATCTGAAAACGCAAATTGTTCGACGTCCGCAAGTGGTCGCACAACACCTTGTAGCGACGACGAACCTCCAACATCTGCGGTGGTTCGCGCGTACGACTCAGGATGATCACATTCGCGGCGAGCAAAAGTGGGAGGAACATCCTTACTTTACTTATTAAACACAAATAAAAATTTACTGTACATCTGTGAGATCCTCGCCCCCTGTAGGGGTTCCCACATGTGTAACTGAAATCCGGCGTTCTCCAACGCCGTGATCAACACGTCCGAGTAACACACCGGCTCTGATTTCGGTCCGTCGTCGTAAAACGGCACACCCGCCAACTGCACGAATAGTTTTTCACCAAAATCACCGTTCCCGTGTGCCAGCTTCATCTTGAAAAAGTTCCCCTCCGCGTCCTTGTAGGGTGTCATCGACAATATGCGACGGCTGTCGGGTATCACACCTACGAGTTTACCACCCTTCTTCACACGTTTTTTGATTTCCCTGATCGTCGACTCGAACAGTTCTTTCGTCTTGAAACAGTAATGTAAACTAAAATTGTACACGACGACGTCGAACGGGCGTTTGGGTGCACCGTGAATGTCTCCGTGATAGAAATTCACCCGACGCATGTCCAAGTTCTTCGCTCGTTGACGCGCCTCCACCAACGCCGACTCTTCGGGATCGCACATGTTCAGATTCGTCACACCGACTGATTTGTATTTTGGAAGATCACCCCCGAACCCACACCCGACGTCCAACACGTGACATTCCGGTGTACACGTGGACGCGATGAGTTCGCGCTTCACCAAATTGTGATGCTTTCGAATCTCTTCCATGTTATTGTAACACAAATCCGAGCTCGGTGTTTTGAAGCGGTCGATCGAGCTTCCAATTGTACAAGTAGTAGTGAAGGGCACCCTCGCCACGAATGAACTTGCGTTCGCGAAGCTCGTCCTCGGCGAACGGTGCGTCCTGGCAGTTCAGTACGTCGAAGCCCGCGTACTTCGCGAGGATCGTCGCGTCTAGTAGGGCACCTTCGCCCACGGCGTGAAGAATCTCGGCTTGTCTGTTCGCCACACCGTTCGCGCCCCTGTACCCGACTTCGTACAGACAGACGAATTTTCCTTCTCCGACGAACACGTGCGGGAGGTTCAGGAGACGCTGAACGTAATCTTCGTCGATGTACCTGCACAGTCGAAGACTTTGCGCCTCCGCTCGCAGTATGTTCAGGATGTCTTCGGCGTCGTCTTGTGTCGCGCGGTGAAGCGGTGACGTCCCGTGCACGTCGAACATGCGCGCATTCGGTCGGTCGGTCTGGTAAAACCCTGATTTTATGAGATTCGGAATGTTCAGTAATCGATGCCACGAGTGCGTGGTCGCCACGGGCGATGGAAGTTCTTGCACGGCGGTGAAAATGCCCTGATAGATGCCTCGCAGCACCTCACGACGGGCGAGCTCTTTGATCAGCAATGGCGCCAAACGTTTACCGCGCAGTTTTTTAGAGACACACAGGAACGTCACCTCGACCGTGGACACGCGCTCGCCATCGCACATCATGTGTGAGGGACGACCGGCGATGAATCCCACGAGTTTACCACCCTTCCGCAGGGCGATGTTCCAATACGGGTCGGCGTGTAGAACCCACTCGATGAGTTCTTTGGAAAATTCCATGCTCGATTCGTCGTCTGTCAGGTAGTGCGCGGACAACAGATTTCTCAACTCATGGGTCTGACAAGTCGACCATTCGAAACCTTCGGGTAAGGGGACGGGTGAGTCGTCGGCGTCACGAGTCCGGGCATCCTTCCCCATCGGTTGCGTGTTCCAAAATTCATGACCAGAACTCATTGTGTTTATCGTGATATGTCATCATTCCTTTGACCCATGAATATTTCACGAACTCGAGTGAATTCATGAAACCATCCTGAAAAAAAGATCGACGATTTGTTAGGGAAAAAATTTGTTAAATAGTGAAGGTACCATGGATGTCAAGAGACCACGTTATTAAACAATACAAATCATGTAAATCAAAACATGAGATTCATAGAGGTGTGTGCGGGTGCGGGTGGTCTCAGTCACGGGCTCTCGCTCGCCGGTCACCGAGCCGTGCTCTTGAACGATAACTGTAAGACGTGTTGCGAGACGTTGCGAAGGAATCATCATGGATGTGACGTGTTGTGCGAGGACATGATGAAACTCGACCTGACGGAGTATCGAGGTCGAATCGATCTCTTGTGTGGAGGGATTCCATGTCAGAGTTGGTCGACCGCGGGAAAACTCTTAGGACTCGAAGACGCACGAGGGAAGCTCATGTACAAGTTCAAAGAATTATTACAACAGTGTGAACCCAAGTGTTTCATGATAGAGAACGTGAAAGGGATGCTTCACCACGACAAGGGCGCATCGTTTGAAAAAATCAAAGACCTCTTAGCGTGTGACGGCAAGTACACGATACATCACAAAATTCTCAACGCGAACGATTACGGTGTAGCACAGAAACGTGAAAGATTGTTCATAGTCGGTGTCTCGAAGGAGTGCCCGTTTGAGTTTCCATCACCACTGACGCACAAACCAACTCTCGGCGAAGCCCTTGAGGGTGTACCGGACAGCCCGGGTCAGGCGTACAGCGTGGAGAAGAAGAAGATTCTCGACATGGTACCCGAGGGCGGATGTTGGATCGATTTACCCGAACAAGTGCAGAGGGACTACATGGGTAAAAGTTTCTTCTCGGGTGGTGGGAAGAGGGGCTATGCCAAGCGCTTGTCCATGAAACAGCCGAGTGTGACACTCACGTGTTCTCCCGCACAGAAACAGACGGAGCGATGTCACCCGAAAGAGACGAGACCCCTCACGACACGAGAGTACGCGCGCGTGCAATCGTTCCCGGATGAGTACGAGTTCGCCGGCAGCGTGAATGCGATTTACAAACAAATAGGCAACGCGGTTCCGGTGATGCTGGCGTACCACGTGGGAAAGAGTTTAAAGTCGTTAGACGACATGCAATAAATAAAAATGGTGATTCCAAACGACGCGACCTTGTGCAGACTCAGGCGAATTGTCATAGACAAAAACCATACCCGAACGAAACGCACGCACTCGTTGACTCGATCCATGTATGAAAACGTGTTCGGTTACACCGATGATGGATCGAGTGAAAGAATAGTGAGCATGCGATGGGGTGATTTCATAGAGGGTGCCCTCGCACATCTTCCTCATTGCACGTGGTTGTCCAAAAAGTATCGCAAAAACATCCGACAGTGTTCGTTTGATTTCGTCCACAAAGACCCGACGACGGGAAAATTTACCTTTTTCGAGGTCAAGTCGAGGGATAACACTTTGAACTCGAGTTCTAAATCCGCGACGTTTGAGAAAATCAAACACATGCGCGCTCGTGGACACGACGCGTACGTGATTTACTACGACAGTCGACCGATGAAGGGTGATGTCGAATTATCTGGCAGACAATTCTTTGAGAAATTTTTCGGATCTGCGAAATTGTTTGACGACATGAACCGTGCTATCATGGAATTAAAGAAGACGCCATAGGGTATGATACAAGCAACGAAGACATGAGCCTCCTCGACCAAGACTACGATTTGCCCCCGGGTCAACTTTTCGCCTGCATCTCCGTCGTCGGACCGGACACGCCTCAACGTTCTGACAATTTCGCGGTCAAGATCAGAGGCGTCTTCGGCACGCGCGACGAGGCGGCGAAACATGCCCAACGTATCCAAAAGTCCGACGACACCTTCGACATCTACGTCGCGGATGTCGGCAAGTGGTTGTTGCTTCCGCCACCCAAGGACATCGAAGACAGTCACTACGCGAACGAAAAGCTCGAACAAATCTTCGGCGAGTACAGGGAGAACCAGATCCAAGCGAAGAAAATGTTCGAGGAACGCAAGCGCAACATGATCGAGCGTGCGGATGGCAACTATGTGGTTCCGGGCGACGAGAACAGTGCGTTCTACACGAAGCCGGATGAACCGCCAATCAGCCACCCGTCGGACATCGTCGACAAACTCAAGGTCGAACACCCAGACTGGGAGATGCCGAAGTTGATCGCCGAAGCCGATAAGATTGTCGCCGAGGAGATCGAAGAACGCCGGAAGAAGCGAGAAGCCGCCCCGACTGAGGAAGACGCCCCGACCGAGGAAGCTGCACCGACCGAGGAAGCCGCGGAATAAATTTCATACACTATTGTAATGAGTGCAATTTCTATCATACTCAATGTTGTGACCC
>Ga0181569_10000737_pt1 | contig 25321 bp, 22 predicted proteins | sample 101ome_19_FD_132452 | JGI IMG/M metagenome (GOLD analysis project Ga0181569, IMG submission 132452) | Coastal salt marsh microbial communities from the Groves Creek Marsh, Skidaway Island, Georgia - 101405AT metaG (megahit assembly) | ecosystem: Environmental > Aquatic > Marine > Intertidal...
AGCGTTCCGGACCGGGACCGACGGCACGATCCGCGCGGATGCCTGGGGCCCGGGAACCGATTGGGCCCTGACCCAGCTGCCGAGCCTCCTCGGCGCCCACGACGAGACCGTCGACGACTTCCGTCCGACACATCCGGTTCTGCGGCATCTCGCCTGCCAGTTCGTCTCGCTTCGGCTCGGCTCGACCGGCCGCTGGTACGAGGCCCTCGCCGCAGCGGCGATCGGTCAACGGGTCGTCGCTGCCGATGCAAGGACAAGCCGCACGCGTCTCGCCTTTCGCTTCGGCCACCACCCGGTCGCACAGGCACCCGTTCCAGCATTCCCGGACCCCGGGCGCATACTGCGTCTCCCCGATCACGACTTCCACGGCGTTGGCATCGACCGAAGTCGGGCTCGCGTGGTCCGGGTTGCGGCCCGCTATGCCGAGCGGATCGAGCAACTCGCCGAGGTGCCGGGGACCGATGCCGATCAACTGCTGCAGCGGCTCCCCGGGATCGGGCCGTGGACAGCCGCCCTCGCAACGTCGGTGGCCGGTGGTCACGCCGATGCCGTTCCCGTCGGCGATCTCCACATCCCGCGCCTCGTCAGCCGGGCACTCAGCGGGGAGGACGGCGACGACAACCGCATGCTCGAACTCCTCGAGCCGTTCCGAGGCCACCGTCAGCGCGTCGTGCGCCTGATCAAGCTGGCCGCCCGCACGACGGCAGCGAATCGCCCAGCCCCGACCCGCAGCGACATCAGCCGGATCTAGCGCTGGGTGTTCGCTGCGTGACGTGCGGCTTTCGCCGCTCGGTAGGCCACGGTTTTTTCGATGTAGCCGACTGCATCCGGCGTCTTGCAGTTCGTCTCGCCGTGGTCGACGACGACCGGCCCGATGCGCTTTGCCGTGGCGATGGCGTTCCTGCGAAGCCCAGGACTGCGCAGACCGATCGTGATCACCGCCATGTTCATCTCGTGTCGGACACGGTTCGGTCGATCGTGGATCTCTGCCTCGATCTGCTCGAGGAGGCTCTGCAGGTCACTGGTGGGCCACGCCGATTCGTCGTCGGCAGAGAAGGCGAGCACCGCCCACCCGGCGGAGGCGATCCACTCGCTGGGGCGATCACGCCAGGCATCACTGCGGCTGCGGGCGACCGGAGCATTCGACACGACACCGGCGACAGCCTCGGCCGTGACGTAGCAGTCGACCGCCTCGACCCATTCGTCGGCAAGTTCGTCGGTGATCAGCCTCGGGTCCACGATCTTCGCAGCCAGTTGCCTGGCATCGTGGTTCCCGGAGGCGAACAGTTCGAGGCCGAGCTCGTGCTGCCCGCGATAGGTCTTGGCGAGCGTGTTCAGATCGCTGTAGCTCACCCCGAACATCGGCTCGCGTGCGCCATGGCGGGCGTAGATCTTCCGGTTCTGCGCCGTTCCCGCTCGCTTCAAGTCGGCCATCGCCGTGCGGAGCGACATCAGTGCAGTCCGGGAACGATCCAACTGGGCCAACCCATGTGCACAGTCTTGCCGATCGGGCCATGGCCCGCCCACTGTCCCAGTCGTGCCATAGGGTCGCTCACGATGATCAACTGTGGTCACTGCGGAGGCAGCCATCCGACCGTGGCAGAGGTGCGCTCCTGTTCGGGCGCATCTCCCAGCCCGGTAGCTGGGGACGACGCCGCTCTCCCTCGGCCGTCACCGCAGCTGACCACGAGTCCGGCCGCCACTGCGCTGCCTGTCGACTGGTTACGTCTCGCCGGGCCTCCGGAACTCGGGCGTGGCCTTGTCATCGGTGCGACTGACCCGGTCGCTGCACCGTGGGCCGACGCGCCGGTGATCGAGCTCGACACCCAATCCCCGGACCAGTCCCAGCTCGACGAACTGGTCGCGCATCGCATCGAGCGCCGACGATTCGTGCTTCGACTGACCGCTGAGTTGCCCGATGCACATCCGACCCTCCCGGTCGACTACTGGCATCTCGCCCCCGACACCGACCTCCCGGGCGATCAGCTCCGTCATCTCGTCATGTCGCATGCCGTCGATGCTCGCAACGCCGATCGCCCCACGATCGCAGCGGTCGACCTTGCGCTTGCAGCCGGGGCTGTCCTCGCCGACTCGGGTCCCGGTGATGTGATCGGTCCCGATGGACCGCTGTGGTGCGACGGCGGCCCACTCCACTGGTTCGGCCCGATCGGCGGTGCCTCGGTGGTGCCCGCCCCCAACCTTCGTTGTGGATCGCTTGTACCGCTGCGCACCGCCGAACCGAGCGCCGAACTTGCTCCCGATCAGCGTGCTGCAGTCACCCATTCGGGGGCAGGAGCCCGAATCATTGCCCCTGCCGGATCCGGCAAGACCCATGTCCTCACGGAGCGGGCCCGTCACCTGATCCGCGATCGTGGAGTCGACCCGCGCGCCATCTGCCTCGTCGCCTTCAATGTTCGAGCCCGAGAAGAGATGCAGACGCGAACGATCGATCTGCCAGGCCTCGAGATCCGCACGCTCAACAGCCTCGCCCTTGCCATCGTGGCGGGACGTCCACCGTTCCGGCAGCCCGAGAACCGGCGAGGGTCCGATGTCATCGACGAACGCGACGTTCGCCGCATTCTCGACGATCTGGTACCGGGGCGCCGGCAGGCCATGGCCGATCGCCTCGCAGTCTGGATCGAAGCACTCACCGCAACCCGCCTCGGCCTGCGCGACCCCACCAGCGTCGAGGCGGAGTTCGCCGGGGACATCCGCGACCTTCCCTCCGTCGTGGAGCGCTACCGGGACCGGCTCGCCCGCGCCGGCGCCCTCGACTTCGACGAACAGATTCTTGGTGCGATCGAGGTGCTGCTCTGCGATCCCGAGGCTCGACACACCGCACGACAGGCCTGTCAGGTTGTGCTGGTCGACGAGTTCCAGGATCTCACCCCGGCCCATGTCCTGTTGATCCGTCTCCTCGCCGGACCCGAGGCGAACGTGTTCGGCGTGGGCGATGACGACCAGACCATCTATGGCTACGCCGGCGCATCACCGGCGTGGCTCATCGACTTCGCCGATCTCTTCCCCGGATCGGCGGCGTACGGTCTCGAGGTCAACTACCGCTGTGCGACGCCGGTGGTCGAGGCTGCGTCGACGCTGCTGCAACACAACCGCAGGCGCATCGCAAAGACCATCCGAGCTGCGCCACACCGCGAGCCGGATCCTTTGGCCCTCGAGCACCGCAACAGCCCTGATCCGAGTTCGGTCACCGTCGACCACGTCCTGGCCCTGATCGATGCCGGCGTCCCACCGGCCGACATCGCCATCCTGACCAGGGTGAACGCAACCTTGCTCGGCCCCATGCTCGGGCTCGACACCGCCGGTGTCGCGACCACGGCGCCGATCGACGCCCAGTTCCTGGCCCGCACTGGCATCGCCGGTGCCCTGGCATGGCTCCGCCTCGCCACTGCACCACGTCGGGCACTCCCGAGCGACGCCCTCGAGACAGCGATCCGCCGTCCCCCTCGGGGCCTTCGACGCAACATCACGACGTGGGTCGGCGAGAAACGCTCGATCCGCGAGATCGTCGACCTCGCCACCCGTCTCCGCGATGCCCGAGATCAAAACAAGATCACCGACTTCGTCACCGATCTCGAAACGATCCGCGAACTCGCAGACGGGGCCGACACCGAGACACTCCTCGTGGCGATTCGCGATGAGGTCGGCCTCGGGCGCGCACTCGACCAGCGCCTCGACGCCAGTCGACGATCGGTCGACCGCTCGGCCCATGGCGACGACCTCGCTGCGCTGCTCGCCGTCGCCCGGTACCAGCCCGACCCCGCCGCATTCCCCGCATGGCTGAACGAGCGACTGACCACAGCGACTCCTGACTGGGCAGGGGTTCGGTTGTCGACCATCCATCGGGTGAAAGGCCGTGAGTGGCCCCACGTGATCGTCCACGACGCCACCGGCGGCCTGATCCCGCACCGTCTCGCATCCGATGTCGAAGAGGAACGTCGCGTCTTTCACGTCGCCATCACTCGTTCCTCCGAGCAGACCCTCGTCGTCAGTGGCGTACCGGCATCACCCTTCGTCGCCGAGTTGACCGAACCTCCAGACCCGAACTCTCCGACGCCTGCCGTTTCGGCCCCCACGAGTCGCACCGGGAAGCCCGCCCGGGCAAGCCGCTCGGTGCCCGAGGCCACCTCGATCGAGGAAGCCCAGATCCGCGAGCGTCTTCGCACGTGGCGCAACGACACGGCAAAGGCTGCCGGTGTCCCGGCCTATGTCGTCTTCAACGACGCCACCCTCTACGCCATCGCCGAGCGGCGGCCCCTCAACCACGACGAGCTGCTCGACATCTCCGGTATCGGGCCGGTGAAGGTCGAGCGGTACGCGAACGCGGTGCTCGAAATCATCACCGATGTGCTCGGTGGGTGATGTCTCACTGCATGTTGCGAGCGCTGACCGTGCGCTGACTCACTTCGACGAGCTCACCCGAACGCACCTCGTAGGAGACGACGTGTTCGACGGAGTGCTGACCCCCGCGAGCCCGTCCGGTGACGAGGTCGAGCGACATGCCCTCGACCACTGGCAGCAGCGCAACGGCCTTGAAGCCTTCCTCGCGTCCAGGATGTGATCGTTTCTCTTCACGAACGAGATCGATCGAGTCCCAGATCCACACGTCGTCGACGCTGACGAAACGGCACCGATGACTCGAGCGGTTCTTGGCCACGATCGAGCCCGGACAGATGATGAGCTGCCCTTCGATCCAGGGCGGACTCCCGAGTCCGTCACGGCCGAAGGCCTGCTCGAACGCTTCGCCGATCATTGCGTCGTGATCGCCCGACGAGATCGCCCGCCGACGCATCTCGTCCCGCAGTGCTGCGGCGAGGTGAGCAATGGTGTCGACATCGAGGCGAGCTGCGAGCTCCACCGCTGCATCAGGATCATCGGTGAGGTGGCGCACCGTCGTTCCCCAGCGTCGTCTGGGTGTCGTCGAATCGTGCGCAGCCATCGACCAATCATGCCGGGCCGATCGGGCATCGGGACGCAGACCGATCGCAGGCCGTGGACACTCGTGACCCGGTGCGGCCAATGGCCGAACGGGCCACCGGTGCTAAACCTGCGCCATGGACATGTCCCAGACCCTCGAGTGGGCATCGACCCGCACCCACGCCGTGCTCGTCACGCTTCGTCGCGACGGCCGTGCCCAGTCCTCCGACGTGGTCTACGCCGTACTCGACGGCACGATCTGCATCTCGCTTACCGCACGCCGAGCCAAGACGCACAACATGCGGCGCGACCCGCGTGTGGTGCTCCACATCACCGATCCTGGAAGCTGGAGCTACGCATCGATCGACGCACAGGCCGAACTGTCGGTCGTTGCCTCGGCGCCCGACGACGCCGTCGTCGATGACCTTGTCCGTGTCTATCGAGCCGTGACCGGCGACGAGCACCCCGACTGGGACGAGTTTCGGGCTGCAATGGTCGCCGAGGGTCGCCTGGTCGCCCGTATCCACCCTCGTTCGGCGACCGGCCAGATCCACTGACCCCCACCCTGACGAGCAACGTCGTCGATCATGCCCTCGCATGCGATCGAACCCGTCCGACGTTCCCGAGAGATGCGATGATCAGACCGTGACCTCGTCGCTTCCCCCCGAGCGTGGCCTGTTCTGCAACCGGACACTCAACCTTCGCAGTGTGCGCGCCATCGGCTACGACATGGACTACACGCTGATCCACTACCACGTCGACGAGTGGGAACGAGCAGCGTTCGAACACGCACGAGCCCACCTCCTCACCGAGGGGTGGCCGGTCGCCGACCTCGCATTCGATCCCGACGCGTTCACCCTGGGACTCACGTTCGACCTCGATCTCGGCAACCTGGTCAAGGCCACCCGCTTCGGGTACGTCGTCCGTGCCCAACACGGGGCTGGTGTCTTGTCGTTCGACGAGCAACGACGGGCCTACGACGGCACCGTCATCGAACTGCGCGACGACCGCTTCGAGTTCATGAACACCCTGTTCGAACTCAGCCGGGCGTCACTGTGGACCCAGCTCGTCGCCATGCACGATCAGACGCCGCTTCCCGGCATCCATTCCTACGTCGGGTTGTACCGAGCCATCGATCGAGCGCTCGGGGTTGCGCACCTCGAGGGCGCGCTCAAGCAACAGATCGTCGACGATCCCGAACGGTTCGTGGACCGTGATCCCGGACTGATCGACACACTTCACGACCAACGTCTCGCCGGAAAGCAACTGCTCCTCGTGACCAACTCGGAGTGGTGGTACACGCAGAAGATGATGAGCTGGTGCTTCGACGGCGATATGGAGTCCGGCCAGACCTGGCGTGATCTGTTCGACATCGTGATCGTCGCCGCGGCCAAGCCCCGCTTCTTCGAGGAACAGGGTCCGGTGTACCGGCTCGTCGATGAGGCTGCAGGTCATCTCGAACCCCACGTCGGGCCACTGGAAGCAGGCGAGGTCTACCACGGTGGCAACGCCCGCATGGTCGAACAGGCGCTGGGCCACGAGACCAGTCAGTTCCTCTATGTCGGTGACCATCTTTTCGGCGATGTTCACGTCACCAAGGACGTGCTTCGGTGGCGGACAGCCCTGATCGCCCGAGAGATCGAGGCCGAGGTCCGTGCTGCCGCCGAGTTCGCCGATGACGAGCACCATCTCCGCGCCGGTATGACCACCAAGATCGACCTCGAACAGCAGCACGCCGCATTGCGCCTCCGACGGCGACACCTGGTGGTCGACGGCTCGGACCATGCCGACGTCGACGCCGACATCGAGGCCCTGGCCCGACAGATCTCCGCCATCGACGAGGCGATCGCACCACTCGCCCGGGCTGCAGCAGTGCAGGGCAACGCCAACTGGGGTCCGCTGATGCGGGCCGGTGCCGACAAGAGCCTCTTCGCCCGGCAGGTCGAGAAGTACGCAGACGTGTACACGAGCCGGGTGAGCAACTTCGCGCCCGCCACCCCGTACGGCTATCTCCGCGCTGCTCGGGGTTCACTCCCCCACGACACAGCGGAATAGCCGACGACGACGAAGGTTGACCTGTCCATGAGCACCAACGACGACACCGCCTACGACATCGAATTCTTCTGGGACCCGGTGTGCCCATTCGCATGGATCACGTCGCGCTGGGTCGAGGACGTTGCTGCACAAACGGGAATGCGGGTCGACTGGCGGTTTATCTCCCTGCGACTCCTGAACAAGGACAAGGACTACGCCACCGAGTTCCCGCCGGCCTACGAACACGGTCACACCGCTGGTCTTCGCTTCCTGCGGGTCGCTGCGGCCGTGCGATCCGAGCTTGGCCGCGACCCCATGGCAGCCCTGGTGACGGCCTACGGCGAAAGCTACTGGGACGCAGACCATGCCGACCGCCACGACGTCCACGCCGCCCTGTCGTCGCCCGCCCACGCCCACGCTGTGCTGCGTGCTGCCGGTGTCGACGAACGGTTCGCCGAGGCGCTCGACGACACATCGTGGGACGCAGCGCTCGATGCGGAAACCCAGCTGGCGCTCGAGCGGACCGGTCGCGACGTGGGAACGCCGATCATCACGTTCAACCGAGCCGACGGCACTGCGCTGTCCTTCTTCGGGCCGGTCATCAGTCGCATTCCCAGCCCCGACGACGCGGTGCCTCTGTGGGAGGCCGTCACTGCGCTGGCGTCGTTCCCCGGTTTTGCGGAGATGAAGCGGAGCCTGCGTGAGGTACCGCAGTTGCGGATCACGGGTGCGATCGGCGACGAACCGGCCTTCGAGGATTGGACCGGCGGCCACCGCCGTGGTCATCTGGCGAGCGACCGGGCCGACACGGAATCGTGACAGACTTCAGCGTCGAGGCGACCCGTTTCCAAACACCAGACGCATCGACGCTCCAAGCCGGTCGAGTCGTCATTGCCGTTGCGGGCGGTGAGATCACCGCCGTCGCACCGGCAGACAGCGCAGCGGCAGTCGAGCTGCGTGCCCAGTCGCCCGATCACATCGATCTCGGCCCCGACACGGTGCTCATTCCGGGTCTGATCGATCTTCACATCCATGCTCCCCAGTGGCAGCAGCTGGGCACGGCACTCGACCTTCCCGTGCAGGACTGGCTGCAGACCTACACCTTCCCGCTCGAAGCGCGCTTCACCGACACGACGATGGCCGGGGTCGTCTATCGCGATCTGGTCGCTTCACTGCTGGCCCACGGCACGACGACTGCGGTCTATTTCGCAAGCGTTCACGAACCGGCCACCGTGGTGTTGGCCGAAACCTGTGCCGCGGCCGGCCAGCGTGCCTTTGTGGGTCGGGTGGCGATGGACCACCCCGAGGCAACGCCGGACTGGTACCGCGATGCCGATGCCGCAACCGGAGTGCTGGCGTCGGCGCGCTCGATCGACGCCGTGCGCGCCATCGACGCCGGACGGGGACTCGTCGAACCGATCATTACGCCCCGCTTTCTTCCGGCCTGTACCGACGAACTGCTGTCCGGTCTGGGCGAGCTCGCCGAGACGACCGGGACGCTCGTCCAAACCCACTGCTCGGAGTCCGACTGGCACCACGCCCATGCCCTCGAGCGGTTCGGCACGACCGACACGAGCGCACTCGACCGGTTCGGACTGTTGCGCAACCGGACCGTGCTTGCGCACGGCAACCACATCACCGACGCCGACATTGCGCTGATCGCCGACCGCGGTGCCGTCATCGGCCACTGCCCGGTCAGCAACGCCTACTTCGCAAACGCTGTCCTTCCTGTTCCCGATCTGCTTGCCGCCGGCGCACGAGTCGGTTTGGGGACCGACATCGGAGCCGGCGTTCGGCCCGGCGTGCTGCAACAGTGCCACGAGGCGGTCACGATGAGCCGGCTGCGCCGAGATGGTGTCCACGCCGGCCTCTCGAGCACGGAGCGGGGCGCTCCGACCGCCGCCATCGACACGACGACGGCGTTCTGGCTGGCGACGGCAGGCGGAGCCGAGGCACTCGATCTGGCCCTCGGTGTCCTCGAGCCGGGCTACCGCTTCGATGCCGTCGCGATCGACCTCGATCACCGCCACGGTGTCATTCGCCGCCACACCGACCTCGACGACGACGAGCGATTGTTCGAAAAAGTCGTCCGTCTCGCCCAGACGTCCGACATCGAACGGGTGTGGGTCGACGGTCGGACCGTGCATCACCGCTGATCCCAACACCGCGAACAATCCGAGGTCCGGCACGATCTGTCGGTCCGATCCATCCGCGACGACGGGAACAGTTGCGCTCGGCCCCGACCTGCGCAAGCGTCTCTTCATGCCTTCCGCGTTTCGCATCGTCCAACTTTCCGACACCCACTTCCTGCAGGACGGCACACCGGCGGAGGGTGGCGACGGGGCCTACGACACCGATGCTGCGTTCGATGCCGTGTTCGACCACATCTCGGAGAACCACGACCCACAGATGGTCGTGGTGACGGGCGACATCGCCGACAACGGCATTGCCGACGAGTACCGCAAAGCGGCCGAGGCGTTCTCGCGATTCGACGCACCGGTCAACGTCTGTCCCGGCAACCACGACCACTTCGGGCACTATTCGGCCCGTATGGGTCGCCCTGGCGTGAGTACGTCGCGGGTCATCGAGATCGACTCCTGGGCGCACGTCTTCGTCGACTCGGCTGCAGGGACACTCCTCGAACAACCGTCCGGTACGGTCGCCGACCCACCCGAGCAGGCCCGCCTCCATTCCAATGGTGGGCTCGGTCGCCGTGAGGCCGCATGGATCCGCGAGACCTACGACGCGATCACCGCCGAGCATGTCTTCGTCTGGCTGCACCACCCGCCGGCTGCACCACTCGGGTTGACCGCGGATGCGGCCTACGAAGCCGAATGGCGCGCCCTGTTGCAGGACCTTCCGAACGTGCGGGGGTTCGGTGGTGGCCACACCCATGTTCCCGACGACTACGAGATCGATGGCCGTCGGGTCGCCGTCGCCCCCTCGCTCAAGAACAATTTTTCGATGAGCCCTCAGACCTGGCTCCCGCCCGGCTACCGCACCTACGAGTTCAACCCGGACGGGTCATGGTCGAGCGATGTCCACCTGGTCGACGACGACCGTTGGCCCCGCCGACCGTTCGGGAGCCTCTTGGCCAGCCTGTTCCGCGGCGACATCGGCCACGACGAGTTGCGCCAGATCATCGAGCGGCGCAACGCCGAACGCAACAGGAGCTAGCGCCGCTCACCCCGAAGCTTGTCGATCATCCGACGGTCACGTTTGGTCGGTCGCCCAGTTCCTCGGTCGCGTTTGGCGAACACCGGTAGTTCGACCATGTCCGGTGACCGTTTCGGTGGTGGTGGTGAGTGGTCGACGACGCACTCGGCGGCCCGGGCCGCAGAGACCCGCTTGTCGATCACGGCGGCCACCTCGTAGACGACCACCCGGTCCTTACGAGTGGCCTGCACCCGATCGCCGTTGGTGATCTTGGTCGCCGGTTTGGCGATGGTGCCGTTGACCTTCACCCGTCCGGCTGCACAGGCCTCAGTGGCCATGGTTCGGGTCTTGTAGACCCGAACCGACCACAACCACTTGTCGACCCGCACTGTCATGCCCGACAGTCTTGCACCGCTTGCCCGTTCCGACGTGAGCCGCGAAGCTGACCTCGCCATCGGCCAATTCGTGGGGGGATCCAATGCAGACACCGATGACCATTCGCGATCATCTCGAGCGTGCCCGAATCGTCTACGGCGATCGCATCGGTATCTTCGACGAACCGGACCAGCCAGCCCCGAGTCTCGGCGATCTGACCTACGGCCAGTTCTACGACCTGGCACACGCCATGGCGGCCGGCCTCGACGACCTCGGGCTCGAGCAGGGCGCCCGGGTTGGCATCGTGTCGCAGAACTCGGCCCGTCTTCTCGTCACGCTCTTCGGCGCCAGCGCCTGGGGTCGAGTGGCCGTGCCGATCAATTTCCGTCTGGGGCCGGACGAGGTCGAGTACATCGTCGACCACTCGGGCTGCGACGTCTTGATCATCGACCCGGAGCTCGAATCGACGCTCGGCGACATCAAGGTCTCCCATCGCTTGATCTCCGGCGAAGAGTCCGACTCGCTGTTCAAGATGGGGGCCGAGGCCCGCCCGTGGACCCCCGACGAGAATGCGACGGCCACCATCAACTACACGTCCGGCACCACCGCTCGACCCAAAGGCGTCGAGATGACCCACCGCAACCTGTGGAGCAACGCCGCAATCTTCGGTTGGCACACCGGCGTCAACGACCGTGACGTCTATCTCCACACGCTCCCGCAGTTCCACTGCAACGGCTGGGGGATGCCGTACGCCACCACTGCGATGGGGGTTCCGCAGGTCAACCTTCGCAAGGTCGACGGCCCGGAGATCCTCCGGCGTATCGACAACCATGGTGTGACACTGCTCTGCGGCGCTCCCGCCGTGGTCGCCGCCATCCTGGACGCAGCCGCCGACTGGGACGGGGAGATCCCGGGCAAGGACAGGGTCCGGATGGTCGTCGCCGGCGCCCCACCACCGACCCGAACCATCGAACGGGTCGAGACCGAGCTCGGATGGGAGTTCATCCAGATCTACGGGCTCACCGAGACCGCTCCCCTCCTCACGATCAACCGCACCCCCAAGGAATGGGACGACGACACCCCGGCCGAGCGAGCTGCAAAGCTCAGCCGTGCCGGCGTACCGGCGGTTGGTATCACGATGGCCACCGACAGCGAAGGAGAGGTCCTCGCTCGCGGGAACCACATCCTCAAGTCCTATTGGAACAACCCGGAAGCCTCGGCCGAGGCTCTTGCCGATGACTGGTTCCACACCGGTGACGGTGGTTTCATCGACGACGACGGTTATCTGACCCTGCAAGATCGCAAGAAAGACGTGATCATCTCCGGTGGTGAGAATGTCTCGTCGATCGAGGTGGAGGATTGCCTTTTCTCCCACCCTGCAGTCGAAGAGGTCGCCGTGATCGGCGTTCCCGACGACAAGTGGGGCGAAACGGTCAAGGCGCTCGTGGTCGTCGGAGCCGGGGCGGAGGTCACCGAACGCGACCTCATCGACCATTGCCGGGCCAAGATCGCGCACTACAAGTGCCCGACCTCCGTCGAATTCCGCGACGAACTTGCTCGGACCGCCACCGGCAAACTCCAGAAATTCAAACTCCGCGCCCCCTACTGGGAGGGCGTCGACAAGGGCATCAACTAGGCGGCAGACTCACTGCCGGGGTGGTGGCCCGGGCACGACGTACCCGACACCCTCCACATACCGAGCGTTGTTCGGGATGGGCCGTTCGTCTTCGGGATCGAGCACCCACCCATGCCCGTCGACCCATCGTGGTGGACGCGAACGCGGATCCGGGGGTGGCGTCGGAGTGAGATCGCCGCTCCATGCCGGCAGCGACACCGACTCGCTCGGGGCGGCGCGCGTCGGCAGGGTGGGGCGAAACGGCGGCGGCTCGCTCGGTGGGGCCGCCACGACATCACCGGTGATCACCGGCGGCGGCAGGACGGTATCGGGGTGGAGCATCGGCGATGCATCGACCGCGAAGCCATCGGGCGGCGGAGCGAACGGATCGACGATTGGGTTCGGCGACGAAATCGGAGCCGGAACGATCGGGGTCGACGGCGGTGTGACCGGCTGTTGTGGGGGCCCTGCCGATTGGGGCCGGACCGGCGGTACATGAGTGGTGGGCGGCTGGGCCGGGATCGATGCCTCGAACGCCGACGTATGCGTGGGTACGGCATCGCCAACGTCAGTGGGAGCTGGGTCCGGGCGGTTGTCGGTGGCGGTGGATTCGTGAACCTTGCCCGTCGAACGGGATGCTCTGTGAGCCGAGTCGCCACCTCGACCACGCTGCGGCCGGCGGCGCGCCGCCATCGCCCAGATCCACGACAGGACGAGGAGGCCAACACCCACACCGGCCAGAACCAACGACGGCACAAGCGTGGAACGCAGCACGGCCGAGAGCAGGGCGGCGAGGACCTCACCCTGTTCGGGGGCCAGCATGCGAAGCAATTCGGGCACGCCCAACCCCAGCAGCAGGTACACCGCCGTGGTTCCGATCGCCCAGACGGCGGCTCGACGCAAGACCGACGCTCGATCGCTCGAGCCGAGGAAGGCAACGACGACCATCACCACCGAGGCACCGGCGAGGTATGGGACCACCGTGTCGAGGAAGGACTTCACCGGACTTGCGTTGGGGATGCGCTCGGTCGGCAGGTCGACGGTCCAGTCGGCCTCGAGCGGAATGGTGTTCGCCGCAGCCGGCGAGACCTGAGCGATCTGTTCGCGGGTGACGTCGGCAACCGGGTTGAGATCGATGGTCTCGGGCGCGTCGCCCTCGCCCAGAAATGCTCGGTGGGTGGTTCCGAGCGATTCGATCAACAGGTCGGTGACCCGCGGATCCTCGAGTACGGCAAGTGCGGCTGCGTCGATCTGGGCACTCGAAACCGGCACATCGTCGGGGAGCGCCCCTTCGATCACCGCGCCGAGATTGGCCGCGACCTGCCGCCGTACATCATCGTTGTCGAGCAACTCGCGTGCGATCGTCTCGGAGCGCTCCTCGTCGAACACCGTCTCGAGCGCGAGGTACCCCGACCAGGCGAGCGACCCAATCAGGAGTGCCGGGCCGAGGACGAGACCCACGATGACGCGCCGAAACATGGCGCCGATGTTCTCACACGATCTCCCGGCTGCGGTGTCGCGTCAGGTCAGTTGGGCGAGGATCTGGTCTTCGGTGGTCCAGTCGTACTCGAATGCTTCCCTGCCACTTCTGGCCCACCATTCGTGCGCCCGAACCAACATCGACGCCGTATCTTCCCGGGGTGTCCACTCGGTGTCGGAGCGCAGACGATCGATGCTGAACGAGGTGTCCTGATCCCACCAGTGGACGTTCGGAGCGAGGTGCTGGACGAGATTGATGCACAGCATGAAGCGGGTGCGAAGCAGTGCCCGCGGGCCCGACGTCTGTTCCTGCTGTGCGTTGTCCGATGACCGGACGTTGAGCGACCCCGACACCGCAGCGATGTCGACGGAACGCTCACCGGTCCACAGCGCCTCCATCACGTCGGCCGGGATGTGGCGAATGTCTGGTTCGACGCCGACCGCCTCGGCGGCCAGGGCAACGTACTCGTTGCGGGTGACGGACTCGATGCCGGTCAGGTTGTACCGCCGCCCGTGGGTGGCGGTACAACCCATGAGCGCCACGAGGGCCCTGGCCTGATCATCGACATCACCGACCTGCAGTCGAGTCGAACCGTCACCGGGAACGAGGATCGGGCGGCCGGTTCGCAAGCGGGCGAACATGCGCTGCTCGCGGTCGGTCATTGCGTTGTGCGGGCCCAGAACCATCGAGAACGGCACCGTGGTGGCCGGGAAGCCGTACTCGGCGTGTGCAGCGAACAGGCGCTCCTCGCAGAGGATCTTGTGGTAGCCGTACTCGATCTGCGTCTCACCGAGCTCGTCGGGGTCGTTCTCGGTGATCGGGGTGTCTTTCGACGCATAGGTCACGGTCGAGCTTGCGAAGAGGTAGTGCCCGATGCGATCGCGAAAGATCTCCATCATGATGTCGACGTCCTCGGGGTGGTAGGCCGTCACGTCCTGCACGCAGTCCCACTCGGTGCCGCCGAGGACCTGCCGAAGTTGCTCGTGATCGGTTCGATCCGCCACAAGGCGAGCAACGGTTGGAGGGATGTCGGACTCGGTTCGACCGCGATTGCAGACGGTGACGTCGTGACCCGCAGCCACCAATTGGTGGACCAGAGCCAACCCGTTGAACTGAGTACCACCCATGACGAGTACACGCATCTGGAGACCTCCGTCGGATCGGGTGCCACGCGTCGACACCCACTCGGATCACGATGCTCGCGTACCCGACGGTGACGGGCACATCGAACTGTCTCGGCGCTCTACGCTTCGGCCATGGACCCATACGTCTGGTGGATCGACGGCGAACTGGTGTCGTCCGACGACGCAGTGCTGCCGGTCGCCGATCACGGACTCACCGTCGGCGACGGGTGTTTCGAGACCACGACCGTCGTTCGGGGTGCTGCGTTTGCAATGACGCGTCATCTGCGCCGATTGCGCCACAGCCTCACCGGGCTGCTGATCGATCTGGCGACCACCGATGCCGAACTTCGTGCTGCGACCGATGCCGTCGTCGCAGCAAATCCCGGTGCCGGCATCATCCGTATCACGGTCACGGCTGGGACTGGGCCGCTCGGCTCGGGTCGCGGCGAGGGCACCCCCACTGTCATCGTCGCTGCCGGACCGAACCGGGGCTGGGGTGCGCAAGCCCACGTCATCACGGTGCCATGGGCCCGCAACGAACGCGGTGCCCTCGCCGGTATCAAATCGACGAGTTATGCCGAAAATGTGATCGCCCTTGCGCGGGCCCGCGCTGTCGGCGCGTCCGAGGCGATCTTCCCCAACACGGTGGGCAACCTCTGTGAGGGCACCGGTACCAACATCTTCGTCGAACACGAGGGTCGTCTCGTCACCCCACCGCTGTCGAGCGGGTGTCTTGCCGGGGTCACCCGAGGATTGGTTGTCGAGACATCCGAGGTGGAGGAGATCGATCTTCCGATCGAGGTCCTTCTGACGACGGCCGAGGCGTTCCTCACCTCGTCGACCCGAGACGTGATGGCGATCGACCGCATCGACGACCGGACGCTCGAACCTGGTCCACTCACCGCTGCTGCTGCGGCAGCCTTTGCCGCCCTGGCCGCCTCGACCATCGACCCCTGACGGCGCCGCTCTCGGTCAGTTCGGTTCTTCGCGGCGCCCGTCGGCGTGGATGGCGAAGCGTCCCGCCTCGCGACCGTGATCAGGGTCGGGTCCGTCCCACGGCCATCCACCGAACTGGGTGGACTGATAGTCCTCGAATGCCTGCACGAGTTCGTCGCGGGTGTTCATCACGAAGGGTCCGTGCTGCGCGACGGGTTCGCCGATCGGTCGACCTTGCAACACCATCACCTCGATCGGGCCATCACCAGCCTGGAGCAGGAGCGGCACGTCGGCCGTGACCGCCGCACCGGTGCCGGCCGCGATCGGATCGGCGTCACCGATCTGCAGGGTCGAACCCTCGAAGGCGTAGAGCACGCGGATCGTGCCGGCGCCGTTCGCCTTCGGCATGGTCCACGTTCCGCCGGCGTCGATGCGGATGTGCCAGACCGCGACATCGGCCTCCGATCGGGCAGCCCAGGAATTTGGGGGCGGTGTCGGGGCGTTCGTGTCGCCGAGTGGGCCGGCGATGACAGTGACCTCGGTGGCCGCACCGTTGGCGTCGACGTGCTGGATCCGTGGCGTTCGTTCGTTCCACAGCATCGTGAAGTACGGCTCGACCATCTTGTCGACAGCTGGCAGGTTGAGCCAGATCTGGAAGAGCTCGAGCGGATTGTCGGCGTCGTCGTTGACGAGCGGGAACATTTCGCAGTGCTGCACCCCACCGCCGGCGGTCATCCACTGGGTGTCGCCGTACCCGAACCGTGCCGTGGCCCCCATGGAGTCGGCATGGTCGATGTAACCGTGACGGACGTGGGTGATCGTCTCGAACCCGCGGTGAGGGTGCTGGGGGAACCCGGGTACCCGGCTGCCGTGGTACATCGACCAGCCGTCGCGCTGCGAGAAGTCGCTGCCGATGGTGCGCCCCTGCAGCTCGGCAGGATCGGGACCGAGGTCGGCCTCGCCGGCCGGGTAGTGATCGTTGTGGTGGGCGACGAACAGGAACGGATCGATCGTCGGCCACTGTGCCCCCAGCGGGAAGGTCTGGAGGACGGGGGACGCGGTGTCGGTGGTCATGCGTGCATCAACCTACCGGATGGTCCATTTATTTCAATCTTGAACTGACTCACCAACGGCCCCTTCCTCATCGGTTGCGCAGGTTGCGATCGAACAGCGCGTGGAGCCGTGACCAGTGCGTTTCAGCCGCCGCCTTGTCGAAGACCGAACCGCGAGTGGGAAAGGCAAAACCGTGATGGGTACCCGGATACCACTCGACCCGACCGTTCACCCCCGAGCTGACGATGGCAGCCTCGACCTCGGCGACCATCTCGGGTGGCGCGTACGAGTCGGTCTCCGCACAGGCGATGTAGATCTCACCGGTGACGGCACCGAACGCACGGTGGGGTGAATCGTCGGCATCGACGGCAAGGCGCACGCCATACAGCGATGCCGCAGCCCGGATGCGATCGGGAAAGGCAGCAGCAACCGACAGCGCGAACGGACCGCTCATGCAATAGCCGAGGCACCCAACCGGTCCGTCGGACACCACGTCGGGGTGCGCATCAATATGGGCGAACAGTGCTGCCGTGTCGTCGATCACCATCCGGTTGCTGAGTCCGTACATGAGTTCGTACATCTCGTCGCGGTTCGAGTCGCCCTCGAAATCCAGCACGAAGTCGGGTGTCGTCCGGTAGTAGAGGTTCGGCAGCACCACGTGGTAGCCGGTGGTCGCGATTCGGCGGGCCATGTCGTGGAGTTCCTCCCGTTTCCCGGGGGCGTCCATGTAGAAGAAGACCGCTGGAAACGGGCCACCCTCGTCGGGCTGGGTGGTGAACGCCGACATCGTCCCGTCGGCGGTGGGGAGCAGGATCTCGGCCTCGATCATCGAGGAATCGTAGCGAGAGGTGTCGGGTCGTCGCCGACCGGTCGCACGACTGGTGAAAAAGGTCGGCACGATCTGCCAGCACATCAATCGAAGCACGGCAGCGAAGTTCCTATGATCGCGTCATGGCACGATCCGCACTTCCGCCTGCGTATCTCGTCGGCGCCGTCCGGTCGGCGGTCGGCCGGCGTCACGGCGGTCTCGCCCACCTCCACCCAGCCGACCTCGGCGCCCGGGTGATGCAAGCTCTCGTCGAACGTACCGGGGTCGACCCGGCTGAGGTCGACGATGTGATGGTCGGCAACGTCGACTCCGTCGGCCCACAGGGTGGATGCCTTGCCCGGACGGCGTGGTTGGTCGCCGGGTTTCCCGAACACGTTCCCGGTGTCACGATCGACCGCCGGTGCGGTTCGTCGCAGCAGGCCATCCACTTCGGGGCCCAAGCTGTGATGTCGGGGCAGGCCGACCTCATCGTCGCCGGAGGTATCCAGTCGATGTCCCAGGTGCCGATGATGTCGGCGTTCGTGTTCGACGGAGACCCCGACTATGACCCGTTCACCACCTCTCCAGGTTGGGTCGACCGGTACGGCGAGGAGCGCTTCGATCAGTTCTCCGGCGCCGAACTGATCGCCGAGCGGTGGGACATCGACCGCGATGCCATGGACGACTTCGCACTCGAGTCGCACCGACGGGCGTTACGGGCCCGCAACGAACATCGATTCGACACCGAAATTGTCGAGATCGACGGGGTCCGTCACGACGAGTGCCCCCGTGAACCCGACGAGACCCGGGTTCGCTCCCTCCCGGCGCTGCGGGAGGGCGGCCGACTCACCGCTGCCGTGTCGTGCAGCATCGCCGATGCTGCGTCGATGGTGCTCGTCGCCAGCGAAGACGCTGTCGAGCGGCACGATCTGGAACCATTGGCCCGATTCCACCACATGAGTGTCACCGCCGCCGATCCGATCGAGATGCTGTCGGCGCCGATCCCGGCCACACTGCGGGCGCTGGAGCGCACCGGCCTCACCCCCGACGACATCGATCTGGTGGAGAACAACGAGGCGTTCGCGTCGGTGGTGCTCGCCTGGGAGCGCGCCACCGGCTTCGATCTCGACCGCACCAATGTGAACGGTGGCGCAATCGCCCTCGGACACCCCCTCGGTGCGACCGGCGCTCGATTGATGACGACACTCGTCCACGAACTCCACCGGACCGGGGGACGGTACGGGCTGCAGACGATGTGCGAGCGCGGTGGGATGGCGAACGTCACGATCCTCGAACGAGTGTGATCCAGACAGGCCGTCGCTAGGCCGGTTCGAGAACGACGACCGGGATCTGTCGGCCGGTCTTCTCCTGATACGTGGCGTAGTTTTGTGCTGCGGCAACGACCTTCGGCCACAGCCGCGCCCGTTCGGCACCATCGGCCACGCGAGCCAACATGCGACGGGTACCGCCTTGCGTCGTTACGCAGACGTTCGGGTCGCGAACAAGGTTCAGGTACCAGGACGGATGGGTCGGGTGACCACCCTTGCTGGCGATGACCACGAGCGACTCGCCCATCGTGATCGGCGCAGTGAGCAGCACCGTGCGGGGCTCGCCCGACGTGCGACCGGTCGTGGTCAACTCGAGAACTGGCATGTTGGCAGCGGTCCATCCGACCTTCCCGAACGTGATCCCACGCACGATCCGGTGCATGCGGTTCATGTTCGTGAAAAAACGGTCTGACGGCATGGATCGATGGTACGGCCGAGCAACTCGGACCCGACACAACCACTGGCCCTTGCGTTCGCCCCGGCCCCGTGACTCGCCTACTGTCCGCGAGCCACAGGGGAGGTTGCAGTGACCGAGACGGTGACACCGGAAGATGTCGGAATCAGTTCGGCCCGCTTGGAGCGGATCGCACCGGCGATGCAACGACACATCGACAGCGGTGAGGTGGCTGGTCTCAGCACGCTGATCGCCCGCCGCGGTGAGGTCGTCCACACTGCACAGTTGGGCATGCGTGACCGAGAAGCCGGACTCCCAATGACCTCGGACACGATCGTTCGCATCTATTCGATGACGAAGCCGATCGTGTCGACCGCGCTGATGCTGCTCCACGAAGAGGGCCGGTTCCAGCTCGAGCACCCGGTGGCCATGTATCTGCCGGCCTTTGCGAACCAGCAGGTGCTGCACGCCGACGGGAGCCTCGTGGCGCCGACCCGTCCGGTGGAGATCCGGGATCTCTTGATGCACACGTCCGGCCTCACCTACGACTTCATGCTCGACAACCCGGTCGGAGAGCGTTACCGCGATGCCCGGATCATGAACGACGCAACCCGGACCCTGGAGGAGTGCGTCGACGCCATCGCATCACTTCCACTTGCGTTCCATCCGGGCGAGACATGGCACTACTCGGTCGGGATCGACGTTGCCGGTCGCCTGGTCGAGGTGCTCTCCGGTCAGTCGCTCGGCGAGTTTCTTCAGGAGCGGATGTTCGGTCCGCTCGGCATGGTCGACACCGGCTTCGGCGTCGCCGACGGGTCACTCGACCGTCTCGCTGCGATGTACGGCCTGCCCGATCTGATCGGTGCTGGCCACACCACCGCCGACCTGATCGCAGCGGGGATGAACGGCGACAACCAGCGCCGCGATGTGTCCGGCACCTACCCGACCGATCAGCCCGACGTGTTCCAGCGAGGCGGGCTCGGCTTGTTCTCGACGATCGGCGACTATCACCGCTTTGCCCAGATGCTGTGCAACGGCGGGTCGCTCGACGGCGAACAGATCCTGGGCCGCAAGACGCTCGAGCTGATGCACACCAACCACACGCCGGCCGAGCTCCTGCCCTACAAGCTGCTCGGTCTCCCGGTTCCCGGGATGGGCTTCGGTCTCGGCAGCCGAGTGATGATCGACGTCGGCCAGTTCAAAGGTCCTGGCTCGGTCGGCGAGTTCGGCTGGGCCGGTGCTGCGAAGACGTATTTCTGGGTCGACCCCGCCGAGGAACTCGTGGCCGTGTTCATGAGCCAATACATGACCGGTATGGCCAGTCCCGACCGTGACTTCCGCAGCGTTGTGTACCAGGCGATCGTCGACGAACCGAGGGGCCGCTCCTCAGTCGGGTGATCGTCGAACCAGGCCGAGGCTAGGGGTCGGTCGTCGTCGCAGCGGTGGCATCGGTCCAGCGAGGCAGCAGGAACCCAAGTCGCAGCAGCGAGAGACCCACGGCAAGGAACAGACCGGCCCGCCACAGCGCGTCGACTTCGGCCATGTCGACGAGGAGGAGTTTGCCGACGGTGAGGGCGAGAACACCGAGCCCGACATTGCCGAGCTGCGGGATCTTTCGCACTGCCCCGGCGACGAGGATCGCCACCCCGACGACGGCCCACGACAGCGACACGATCGCTTGCCCCTGCGGGAGGTGGACGAACACCGAGCCGAGCCACAGCAACGACAGTCCCAGCACGACGAAGCCGGCGACGGCGCGAACCTCGAGACGGCCTGCAATCCAGCCAGCGACGCCGATGGCGATGATGACGGCGAGATTGGCGATGTCGTCGCCGATGGGCGCATCGTTGCGCCATGCGTACTCAGCACTGACGAAGACACTGATCGCCGCCGCAACGAGCAATGCCCCGGCGTTCACGGCGAGCAGCCAGCCGCCTGGCATGATGCGGCGCAACACCAGAAGACCAACCCCCTGGACGGCAACAGCGACCCAGGCGACCTCGGTCGACAGCGTCGCCCCGACCCCGATGGTGACGGTCACGCTGGCACCCACCACGAGCGCAGCAAGGTGAATGGTCAGCAGCCCGTCGCGGAACACGCCGACATACCCGGCGACGAAGCCAGCCACAGCGAACGCCACAAGGCCTGCCTCGGTGTCGAAGTCATCGATGAACGACGAGGCGATGACGACCCACACCCACGGAGCGAGAAGGGTCGGCATACGGAAGTCGATCTGGCGCCACGGCGGCATCTCATCACCCAAGCTCGGCACGACGAGAAGGATCACGGCCACGAGACCGGCCGCCACCATGGCTGCCGTGTACTCGACGTCGGTGTCAGCTGCTATGGCGAGCGCGAGGCCACCACCGAAGCCGACCAGGGCCGTGACCGTGCGTAGACCGAACCACTGCCGCTCGATCGCGACTGCCGTGGCTACCACGAGCGCAGCGACGAAGACAGCGCCCGATTCGATGAACGGGGGTTGACCTTCGCCGATCACCAGCCATCCGATCACACCGGCGAGCAGGGTGACGATGCCCACCCATTCCGAGCGAACGAACCGAGCAACTCCGACACCGACGAGACCGGAAAGGAACGTGAGCGTGAAGCCGATGTCGGTGTTGGCCTGATCGAGGAACAGATCCGACGCGAAGATCACGAACAGGGACGCAACACCACCCGAGCACAGGGCGTGTGTCCATGCTCGCCGGACCGGTTCGAGCCGAATGCCCAGCCCGATCAGGCCGAGCGCCAGGACCAACGCACCGGCGAGCTGTAGCAGTGGCCCGATCCAGCCCCGCTGGATCGCCGTGCTGACCCCGAACCCGACGGCAAGCACCACGAGCCCGACGCCGCCCCACTTCAGCAGAACCTCGGAATCGAGCGTGAGAGCGGGGCGGGTGGCGGCTTGCGGGCGGTCGGTGACGACCGGGGGCCCTGTGGGGGGCGGCGGTTGCGCAGCTGCGGGCAGCGGCGGTGGGCCTTCGGCACGTTGCTCACGCAGACCCTCGATGGCCGCCTCGATTGCAGCAATCCGCGCCTCGAGCGCCTCTAGTCGCTCGTCAGCGTCGCTCATCGAAGGCCCTCCCGTGCCTATCGTGCCACGCCAGCGGTACCGGGTCGGTGCAGTCGGCTGGTCTAGGTCCGTCTGGGCATCCCCCGCCTCACCAGAACATGGTCCCGGCGGCACCCTTGAACGGGCCGGTCACGTTGGCCGTGATCCAACCACCGTAAAAGTCGCCTTCGTTCGGATCGACCCGCTCGTCGTCGACCCAACATTCGTCCACCGCCTGGGCATAGAACCCCCAGCAGCCCGCAATGTCGGCGAAGCGGGGGGTCGGCTCCGGGTAGGTCCAACAGGCATCGACAGCGACCCGGTCCCCGATGACCACGTCGGCATAGGAGGCCGGACCCTTCCATTCACAGTGCGTCCGTCGAAGCGACGTGCGCAGGCAGGCGGTCCGGATGTAGTCCTCGGCGACGTAGTAGGCGGGAGCCTGGCTCGTTTCCAGCACCCGCACGGCCGTCGGCGCGTCGACCACAACCTCACCCCCATGCACGACTCGGATCCGCCAGTCGACCCGCTCCACGTGCGGGGGCCGAGGGAAGTCCCACACCGACTCCACGGGCTTGCCGTTCGCAGCGATTGCCCCACGACCGCCTGCAGCTTTCAGTTCGGCGTCACCTCGGCGAGCGATCACGTTGTCTCCTCGTTGGTGGCGGCATTGCGTTGCTGTGCCGCTCGATCGTTCAGCACCGCTTTGGCCTCGGGCGAGAGTGGTTGCCGGAACCGTCCGCGGGGGATGTCGGCTCCGGCCCTGACCAGCGCAAGATGCCACGACGGTGACGAGCCGAGCGCCCATCGCAGTGCACCAACTGCCTGTCGCCCAACCCGCTCGGCCTGACAGGGGGGCTGCAGTTCCGACAGGTAGGCGATCCTCGTCGGGATGGTGGCGACAGCAGCATCGGCCAGGAGTCGGTAGCCGAACTTGACCGGCAGGCTCAGCGGTGGGTTGCGGAGAAAATCGAGCGAGCGACGCTGGCCCTCGGTTCGGTCGAGGTCGGGGTGTTCGACGATCCACTCCCGCAGCGTTTGCGCAGTGGTCGGCAGTGGGTCGGCGCCGAGCAACTGCCCGATACGCGACTGCTCTTCGACGAACCGGTCGGCCTCCTCGTCGGCGAGGGGACGGGGCCCGTACGTCTGAAACGCAGCGAGGAACGAGTCGGTCAACACGTTGTGAACCCACGCAGCCAGGCCGGGGGTCGCGGCCGAATAGGCACGATCGCGTTCCGAACGTCCCCGTACCGGTCCGTGCGCACGGCGAACGGTCGCCACCGCAGCGTCGACCTCGGGCCGGGAGCCGTAGGTGGTTTCGGTGACATAGACCGACGTTCGTGTCAGACGACCGAGCGGATCGACCCGATAGGTCGAGTGCTGATCGACCCCGGCGACCACTTCGGGGTGAGCGGTTTGCATGAGCAATGCCCGGATCCCGCCGACGAAGGCAGTCGCGTCGCCGATGACCTCCCACGATGTCGACGACGGACCGAGCAGACCGGGATCACCGAGATGGTCGAGCGTGTGCTCGAGCGGCTGTGGCCCGTGGGAGAAGAGGCCAGTCGTAGCGGCGACGACACGATCACGTAGATCGATCGGCATACGTTCACCTTCCTCGCGGCACGGCGGCCGTCATTGACAACACGCCAAGGCTACGGAGCGGTGCCCTGTCTTGGATGAGGTCGGGTCAGGCGGCGAGCACGGTGTCGTCGAACAACGGGAGCACCGCAGCTGCATGTTCGGCGAGCTGGCGGCTGAGACGACCTTCGCCGCAGGTCACGACGACGATGCCACCCGCCTCGGCCAGATCGATCGCAAGGTCGGCGAAGATGTGGTCGCCAGAGGCGATCACGATTCCGGCGAACCGGTGCACCATCTCGTGCGCCGGTCGAACGGCGCCGAGCAGTGCACGGTCGGCGCCGTCGACACCAGAGCCGAGCACGAGACGGGCACCGGGCCAGCCGGCGCCGGTGACGAGACCCGCATGGTGACTGGACGCCACGATGGTGTGGTCGTGTGGCCCGGGCCGCATCACCTCGAAGTAACGCCGACGAACCCGCAGCATGTCTGCCGCCGTCGGAGCTCCGGTCCCGCACAGATTCTCTGCATCGACGAGATGCAACCATCGCCCCTTCGGGCACCAGTCGTAGATCTGCGCTGTCTGCGGGCCATCCATGGCCAAACCTCCGGTTCCTTTCCTACTCGGTACGAGTGGGCCGTGACAAAAGCACCTCGAGGCGCCCTGTCCCACGCCCGGACAAGACAGTTCCGACCCAAAACCCGGTACGAGGACCTGAACGTTCGCGACTGAGCCTCTTGCCCGAGCGAAGCGATGCCGAGGACGCCAAGAACGAGATGTCCGCACAGGAGCGCCGAGAGACATTGACTACGGTCCCCCCCCATGACCCACGCGTCCCTCCCTGCCCTCCCCCTGCGCTCAATCGGCCCGGCCCTCATGGGTGGTCGTATTGCGGACCTTGCCATCCACCCGAACACGACCACCTGGTACGTGGCCGTCGGCTCGGGCGGGGTCTGGAAGACAACGAACGCCGGCACGACCTGGACGGCGATCTTCGAACAGCAGCCGAGCTATTCGATCGGCTGTATCACCCTCGATCCGTCCAACCCGCAGACGGTGTGGGTCGGCACCGGTGAGGCGGTCTCGGGCCGCCACGTCGCCTGGGGTGACGGCGTTTACCGCAGCCTCGACGGAGGCGCGACATGGGATCACATGGGGCTTGCGGCGAGCGAACACATCGCCCAGATCGAAATCGACCCGAGAGACAGCAACACGATCCATGTCGCCGCCGAAGGTCCACTCTGGTCGTCGGGCGGTGAGCGCGGGCTGTTCACGTCGAGGGACGGGGGTGTTACCTGGGAGCAGACGCTGGAGACCGACGCCAACACCGGTGTCACGTCGATCACGTTGGCGCCCGACGACCCCGACACGCTCGTGGCCGCCACCTTTCAGCGCCGCCGAACGGTGCAGTCGTATATGGGCGGCGGTCCGGGCTCGGGCATCCAC
>Ga0181569_10000742_pt1 | contig 25191 bp, 21 predicted proteins | sample 101ome_19_FD_132452 | JGI IMG/M metagenome (GOLD analysis project Ga0181569, IMG submission 132452) | Coastal salt marsh microbial communities from the Groves Creek Marsh, Skidaway Island, Georgia - 101405AT metaG (megahit assembly) | ecosystem: Environmental > Aquatic > Marine > Intertidal...
AAGTTTTTTGCCTTCCATGTTATCGGGAAATTTTTCAGTCAGCGTAGCGCGGATCTGGGAGGTCGCAAAGAATGAGACCCCGCAATCACCCAGATGGTGGTTAAACGCCTTAACGGTGACATCACCCGATACAGGGGCGTCGGTCAGCACTAGATCCAGCTGTTTCAAAGACAAATCGGCAAGCAATCGATCAGTGGGTCCCTCTTCGCACCGAAGAACCACCGGCGGTGTTAGGGCTAGTATGGGTTGGAGGATGCTGTGGCATACTAACTTGGGGAGGGCATCTGATGCCCCGACTCGAAGCCTTTTTGGCTTGCTACTCCCATGTGTTTTCAGATTGCTGAGAAATTCATCGCCTAGACGGTATATGTCATTGGCGTAGTCCATCGCTAGATTACCTGCATCAGTCAATTCCAACCCCGAACCCTTGCGCTCGAAGAGGGGTTCTCCGAGAAACTCTTCGAGGGACTTAATTTGTTTGGAAAGAGTGGGTTGGGTTAAATTCAGTGTTTTGCTGGCACGGCTAAAAGATCCCTCCTGCGCCACAATCCAAAAGTATTTCAGGTGATGATAATTGAGCCAGTGCATGGTATAAATATTCCGTAAATCTATTGATTGTTAGATACTATTACTAAAATAAATACTCCGGTCAAGACTATAGCCTCAGGCCATCCTAGCCGGAACGGGTGAGGAGCCTGACATGAGGCCCAACGGCCTCACGTATCAGGCGCTGTGCAGAGGGTGCGGAAGGTTTCCTCACTCACTTGGACAGGTTTGGCATGGCAGACCTTCTCAAACCCTGGAAAGTTCCACAAATTCGGGAAGGCTCGGCACTGATTAGGTTTGACGGGTTGAATCTTGCAATCCTCTCCTTCCAGAAAGATACACGACTCGTCATCATGATCCTTCAATGCCAGCCCACTTCGATTGGCATTCAGGCGCGTGTAGGTTTGGATAAATACCTCCTCTGAAATATCGAGGTAAGCGGCAATAGCCGTGATTTCACTCTCGTTCAAGCGAACTTGGCCTGGCCAGCGGCAGCAGGCCGTACAGCGTTCGCACTGGTAGTAGGTAGGCATCAGCCGTTATCTTTGTTTGCGACTCAGGAGTCCCTGTCCTGGTGGCTTCAGTCGATTATGGGTTGAGCAGGATTTCGATATTGGCTTCCTTCTTCAAGTCAGCCAGGTAAGTGGGTAAAAGAGATTCCACATGCTGCAATTCCAGTTGCTCGCGAATGGATGAAGCCACTTCCTCATAAGGTTGGATCATCGATGGAAACAATTCGATTAACTGGATGAGGTGGAGGCTTTTGGCGTGTTCAATCACCTGGGTGACTCCTCCTTCATCAAGAGCAAAAAGGGCTTCCTCAAGTTTGTTGGCTCCGGTGCCACGCGCCATCATGAACTCCCGCCCCACTGCTTGGGCGGCCTTCATTGTAGGGGTTTCTGCCAGGCGCTCCAAAGATTTACCTGCCACCAGTTGATTGCGGATGATTGCGACCTCCTGGATGAGTGATTTCCTGAGATCTTCACTCACAGCTTTTCCTGATGTCGTGTCAGCCAAAGGGATGACCAGATGGGCCACCCGGGCTCGATCTGGAATGGTAAAGGAAGCCTGATTCTCCTGGTAATACTGCCGAGCTGCTGCGTCTGGAATCAGATAGCCTTCCTTGAGGTCATCATCGATGACAATCTTAACGGTAGATTGTTCTTTAATTTGTTCCTCAAAATAGGGCAAGGACATGCCTGTTACCATGAGGGCTTGTTCGAAAGCTTCTCGAGTTGGATGCTGAGCAGCCATCTTGCTAAGGAGAGCAGCCGCTTGTTGTTCGCCGCGTTTTTGTTGCTTCTCAGTTGATTTTAGCAACAGCAGCCTGGTTGTGATCATTTTATCCAGGATCTGCGACTCCATGGTAAGCAGTTCCTGTCTGCTCAGGGGAATACCCTGTCCAGCCCGATTTGCTTTGGTCGTGATGATGGCTTTGTCCAATTCTGAGCGACTGATTTCAAACCCCTTACCCCTGGCAACGATCATGTCCTTGAAGAAATCGTCGATAGGGACGACGGCTGCTATCATGCTATGGCACCATGACAGCAGGATCACTCCTTGGAGAGCTTTTCCCAAAATCTTAGGAGGCCAGTTCATCAAAGTTTGACGATTCGGATACTGCTGATGGCTTGATCACTCCGGATTTGATCCAGGGCCTGTTCGCTTGGGATGCTATCGAGGTTGAGCACGGTGAGAGCCTTGCCTCCCTCGCGATCCCGATGAAGGCTCATGTTGGCAATGTTGATCTGTTGCTTTGCCAATGTGGTACCCAGATGCCCCACTATCCCAGGTCTATCCTGATTGGTAATCAAGCAAACCACGCCGTTAGGATCGATTTCAACCGATTGGCCGTTAAGGCGCACAATTCGCGGGTTCATCTGTGCCCCAAAAAAGGTGCCACCAGCCGAGGTTTTTTCACTGCCCTTGTAGGCCGCGACATGAAGCCATTCAATGAAATCAGTGGCTTCATTGGACTGTACTTGCTCCACGACAATGCCAAGAGAATCGGCCATCGCTTTGGCATTGATCTGATTCACATTGTTACCCCCTGCATTAGCCAAGAACCCGGTCAGCACAAACCTGGCGATAGGGTCAAAGGGAACATCCGTGGCCTTACCTCCGAAAGTGATCACGAGTCTGTCATTTTGCTGAGGGGCTAATTGAGATACCAGCCGACCGAGTTTCTGCCCCAGGGTCAGGTATGGTTTGACCTTTTCGTAGGTCTTGGCGTCCAGGCTGGGCATGTTGACGGCATTCTGAATGGCGCCGGTGAGCAGATAGGTGCTGATGGATTCCGCTATTTCGATCCCTACATTTTGCTGCGCTTCGCGCGTGCTGGCTCCCAGGTGGGGCGTGGTGACTATTTCAGGGATACTTCTAAAGGGATGATCTTTGTCCAGAGGCTCGGTCTCGTATACATCCATGGCCGCTCCTGCCACGATGCCGTCCTTGATAGCTTGAACCAGATCAAGTTCGTGGACAATGCCTCCACGTGCGCAATTAAGCAAGCGAACCCCTGGTTTCATCTTGGCAAATGCTTCCCGATTCACCATGGCACGTGTCTCATCGGTCATGGGCATGTGCACCGTGATGAAGTCGGCATGAGCGTAAATTTGATCGAGGGTAGCCACTTCGACATCCATGGCTTTGGCTCGTGCTGGTGAAAGGTAGGGATCGTAAGCTAGCACACTCATCCCGAAGGCACGGGCTCGTTTAGCCACTTCACCGCCTATTCTGCCAAGCCCCAATACGCCCAAACTTTTGCCGAACAGTTCAGTCCCCTGAAACGCCTTGCGATTCCATTCTCCTTGAGCCATTGACATATGAGCCTGAGGAATCTTCCGAGCGAGTGACATCAGCATGGCAAAAGTTAATTCCGCCGTGGAGATGGTATTTCCACCAGGGGTGTTCATGACGACGATCCCCGCTTTGCTTGCTGCGTCGACGTCCACGTTGTCCACCCCGACACCGGCTCGTCCCACTACCTTGAGGTTGGGAGAATTTGCCATCAGATGTGAAGTGATGCGGGTTTCCGAACGCACCACATAGGCAACGGTGTCTGAGGCCATGCTAATAAGCTCCTCCTCGGTCGGTCTGTGGTCTAGAACGACCACCTCGAGGCCGTCCTGCTGTTTGAAATACTCTATGCCCTTTGGAGAGATTGGGTCGCAGATCAATACTTTCATCTTGTTACAGAAGGCAGGAGCCTATGCAATACCTCTGGTGAGGTCAAACATGGAAGTCCTACCGGTTTCTGAGGAGGTTGTTCACTGAGATGTCCGTCACGGCGGTAGGATGATTTTCAGTAGAGCAAAATCGCGCATGTAGGGTTAGGCTTGTCATCAGTTTGATGGGTGGCTCTTTGGGAGCTTGATAAGGTATGGCTAATCACTGCGACAGAATTAATCTAGATGCCCAGGCAAGCACACCTTTGCACCCTCGGGTCATGGAGGCGATGATGCCTTTTCAGGAAGGCTTTTCGGCCCGTAGCGGTGCCTCATACTTTTCATCCAAAGAGGCGCGTCGAGCTAAGTGGGAAGCCAAGGAAAAAGTCGCTGCCTTAATTGGCGCTAAGTCGCCCGAAGAAATCCTGTTCGCCCACAATGAACATGCGGCCAACCACCTGGCCGTGGTCGGCCATTGTGCGGCGCTAAGGGGTGTCCGCACTCAATGGTTCGGTTCGGCCTGCGATCATGCCTCGGTCAGACTCTGTGCGCCTTGGACAGACTTACTTGGTTTTCATCGAGAAACGTTGTCTGTCAATCATCAGGGTTTGGTCAAGCAGGCTGAAGCAATCCATGCACTGAACCAGGAGACGCTTTTGGTCACTGCTCCGCTTTGTATCCCGGAATGGGGATCCATGGAAAAACCTATTGAACTGGGGCAGGCGTGCCATGACATGGGGATTACTTTCTTTTTAGACGCCACTCATGGAGGCGGTTGGATCCCGCTGAATGTCAGCGCGGAGCCGTGGCACTTGTTGAGTCTGGCGCCGCATCGTTTTCACGGCCCACGTGGGGTAGGGGTGTTGTTTTGCAGGCATGAGTCCCTGCTTGATCCCATGGTTCAAGGAGTGGTTGCTGAAGGTGCTTCGAGTCCAGGCATTGAAAATGTGGCAGCCATGGTTGGGGCAGGGGAAGCCTGCGCCCTATTAAGCGAGCAAAGGCGTGATCGAGCTGATTCGATCCTCACACTCCGTCAATTACTGGTCCAGAAAATCGCCCATTCTTTGTCGGGAGTGGCTGTCCTCGATTGGAACGCATCAGGCAAAAGTATGGATCATTACTTAACACTGGTAATGGATGGAGTGGATGGAGAAGCGCTTGTGCTGATGGCCAACGTGCGTGGTCTTGAGTGCCATGCTGGGCTATCATGTCGAGTCGGGCATGAACAAGCCAACATCCTGACAAAGGCTTGTGAGATGCCGGATTGGATTTTGAGCCGTTGTGTGACATTTTCCTGGCATGCGATGAGCACTGAGGAAGAAATCCTTCAGGCCGTGGCTATTCTGGGCGCCTGCATGGATACCCTGCGTCAGCGCATGCCTTCTCGCAGAATGGATCTTCCCGGGGGCATGGAATCCATCACTCAGTGGGCACGGCACCACTTTTGTGTCGATGATCGTGAACACAGCTCGGATAGTAACTAGGGTCGCCTTAGCATGGAAGCAGGCAGGTGAGCGCTTCGCTGCCATGTGCATTGTCTAAAGAGGAAAGTCCGTTGATGAGTATTCGACTTGAAATGATACAGGTAGGACGCCTAGCTCCCAAATTGCTGGGTGAGGCTGCCAATTTAGTGGAAGCATATCTTTTGAGCCGGCGCCACGATGGTGGTGGCTTCATGAATCGGTACGGGCAGCCAGATTTGTATTATTCGGTTTTTGCTTTGGATGCGCTGTGTTGCCTTCAATCTTCTGCACCACTCAGCGGATTTGAAAGTTACCTCGAGCATTTCGGCGATGGTGCTGATCTTGATTTTGTCCACCTCTGCTGTCTGATTCGCTGTGCTTCAGTTGTGCTGGGAAGTCAGTTATCTCGCCAGAGGCTAAAGGAGAGATTGTTGGCATATCGGAGCCTGGACGGAGGTTTTCATCCCGAGCAGGCTCAGGCCGAAGGGACCGCCTATGGCTGCTTTCTTGGTGTCGCCGCGCTTCAGGACTTGGGAGTGGATTTAGAAGATTTTAAGGCATCCATTTGCCATTGCCTTGGTAAGCTTAAAGGTTCTCGGCCTGCATGGGGCAACGAGGCAAGAGTACCTAGCCCCTCAACCAATGCGACCGCAGCCGCCATGACCACCCTGCGGCAGTTCGGGGAGGATCCCGGTAAGGATTGCCAAGAGTGGCTTCTGGCTCAGTCTCATCCTATGGGCGGCTTTAAGGCAGCCCCAATGGCCCCGATTCCCGATCTGCTTTCGACCGCAACAGCGTTACACGCTTTAGCTGGAAGCAACGCCTTGGCACTAGAGGGAAATCATGACAGGTGCCTGGACTTCATCGACAGCTTGTGGACAAATCTTGGAGGCTTTCACGGCCATTGGCACGAGGATGAGATCGATCCGGAATACACGTTTTATGGCCTTTTGGCCTTGGGCCACCTCAGCGACTAAAGGAATCTTCTCGATCGAGCATGGCTTGGACCTTAAAACTCAACACTCACAAGCCGACGCATGAAAGTGACCTTTCCAAGAATGTTTTCCCTCATCCAACGCACACCCAACCCTCATGATAGGGAGCCAGATCAGGGTGAGCAGGTCGATGCTATTGTGGGCCGTCTTTTGGCTGAGGTTCCAAGTAGTGGCTGCGTAGGCCTGGCCGTTGGCAGCCGTGGTATCGCCGGTCTTGGCTCGCTGATTGCCACTTGTTGCGCTGCTATCAAAGCCCGCGGTTTCACGGTTCGCATATTGCCGGCTATGGGAAGCCATGGGGGAGCGACCTCCGGTGGTCAAAAACAGGTGCTGGCTAGTTATGGGGTGGATCAGGAGCAACTTGCTTGCCCCATCGACGCGAACATGGAGACTATGGATCTAGGCCCAAGCAGTCTAGGGACTCACGTCCATTGGAGTCGTGCTGCTTCGCAGGTCGACGCAGTTGTGATGATCAACCGAGTCAAGCCTCACACCGATTTCAAAGGCTCCTTGGGTAGTGGATTGCTAAAAATGCTGGTGGTTGGTTTAGGGAAACGAGAGGGAGCAGCTGGTTTTCATCGTGCTGCAATGCAGCATGGTTATGAAAACGTCCTACGAGCCCACGCTGAACACATCTTGAGAGCCATGCCCATAGCGGGGGGGTTAGCCATCCTTGAGAATGCCAGGCATGAACGGCATTCCTTGCATGGCGTTCATGCCAAGGTGATGGTTGAGCAAGAGGAGGAGCTTTTTAAAATTGCCGCCGGGCTCATGCCCCGGCTGCCATCTGATGACCTTGATCTACTCATTGTCGATCAGATAGGTAAGAATTTGAGCGGTTCGGGTATGGACCCCAATATCATCGGACGCGGCGTGCATGGTTATTCAACTCATTTCGCAGAACAGCCGGATTCGCCTCGAATCAAGCGTATCATGGTCAGGGACTTGAGTGCAGAATCCCACGGCAACGCCATCGGTATAGGGATGGCAGATTTCACAACGAGTCGTCTGGTCAGGGCGATGAATAAACCCATGACTTTCGTTAATGCCATGACAGCCATGACCTTGAACGGTGCCAAGATCCCAATCCACTTCGAGCGCGATGATGAAGTCATCCAGTGGGCACTGGACACGCTTGTTGATGCAGTCAATGCGGGACCAAGGGTGTTACGGATCCGGGATACCCTGAACCTTGACTTTATGGAGGCTTCAGAGGCTCTGCTCCCAGAATTGCAATCTCGTGAGGAGATCAAAATTTTGAGCCCACTTGAAGTCATGGCCTTTAATCAAGAAGGGCAATTAAAAGATCTGCCCCGGCAGGCTCCGCTAAGTTAAGCAGGCCAAAATATCAGCCAAGCATGGGAAAATCTTTTGGCTGAATGGCTGGCAGCTCTTTAGCTGCTGATCATGTCATGCTGCCTAGCGTAATTGAAGAGGCCACCTGCATCCACAACAGAACGCACGTCTCCCAGGCCCTTGATGGCGTATGTCTTGCCTGTGGATTCGACATGCACCTGACAGGTATCCAGGTCCACGCTAATCACATCGCCTGTTTTGAGGATTTCACAGAGTCTTTCCTCGGATTCACAGGGATAAAGCTCGCCCGTGGCCACGCAGTTGCGGAAGAAAATACGGGCAAAACTCTCAGCCAGAACTAATTGGCAGTCAGCCGAACCCATCGTGATAGGTGCATGCTCCCTAGAGCTGCCGCAGCCAAAGTTCCTTCCAGCCACGACGATGGGAAAAGGGCTGTCCGTTTGTCCCTCAGGGACATAACGTTCTGAATAAAGTGAATCTGGTAGGCCGCACAGTGCATAGCTTCCGAGTTTTTCATACTCTTCGGCGATGGTTGGAATCAGATTCAAATACTGCGCTGGAATGATCTGATCGGTGTCGATGTTGTCCTGGACAACGAAAACAGGTCCCTTGATTACCTTACTCATGGAGGTGGAATATGCCAACTTTGTGCCCCGTTTGGCAACCCTAATGCCTCTGGAGGAGCCTTGGTGGCTTACTTTGAGCCCTGCTCAGAAAGCGAGGTGTCAGGTTCTTTAGGCATTCGATCAATTAGATCCTTTAAAATGTGCAGACCCTCCCGGGTGTAGGCATCTAGGCGTTTGTCCAATGCATCTTCGTCATCGCCCACATAGCTATCCTCTTCAATGTTTTCCAAGGCATCACTACTCTGGTCTTCATCTTTTGTCTCCTCGGGCTCATCGTAAAAGCTTTCATCGTCGCCATCGAATAACAGGACTGCAGGCTGATCAGAGCGGATTTCATCCATTGTGATTCGATGGATCTTGAGGCCGGGGAAACGCCTCGCTAGCCGCTCTTTTCGGCGTTGTTTGTTCCGGTCTTCCTCCTCCTGTTTCTCAACTGAACGGTCCTCTTCGTTCAAGCTGATAGTTTTGCGCTGTTTGATTTCCTTGTATCGATCGATATCATCAAGAACATACTGAAAATCCTTATCCATGGCGATGCGCTCCTTTGAAATCTTCCTGAGCTCGGGTAGGTTGCTCGGCACATGATTGACCTTCTCGAATGATGCTGGATCAATGGAATCTGGCTCCAGGCTTCTAGGGAGATTAGCCTCTCCAAGTTCCATGTAATCATAGATCGACGGTAAAATGATGTCTGGGGTCACACCATGCTTCTGGGTAGTGCCGCCGGCAATACGATAAAATTTCTGAATGGTGTATTTTAGCATGCCACTCTGTTCTGGAGTGCCTTTAAAACGGTTCAGCTCCATCAACGTTTGAACCGTTCCTTTTCCATGGGTTGATTGGTCGCCAACGATGACCGCACGCTGGTAATCCTGCAGAGCAGCCGCTGTGATTTCTGCTGCGGAGGCACTTAACTGACTCACCAGAACCACCAGTGGACCGTCGTAAATGGTCGATGGATCTTCATCTTCCAGGATTTTTTTCTCTTTGGCATAGTTCTGCACTTGAACCACGGGTCCCTTCGGGATGAAAAGGCCCGTTAGAGCGACGGCTTCCGGTAAGATACCACCTCCGTTTTTCCTGAGGTCCAGTGCGATGCCTTCTACCTGTTCCTTCTCAAGACGCTTAAGCAAGGCAGCCGTGTCTGCTGCCACATTGTCATAATACTGTGGCACTGTGAGCACCCCTAAGCGACGGGTGCGACCTTTCTCATCTGGGAGCGAGATGATACGAGCTTTGGAAAATTGATCCTTCAATTCGATTCTATCGCGAATCAGCGACACAACCTTGGTTTCCGATCCATCGACCGACTTGGCAGGGATGATGGTCAGGCGCACCTCGGTGTTCAGTTCGCCTCGAATCATCTGAACGACCTTATTCAGCTTCATTTCGACGACATCAACAGCTTCTTGCTCGCCCTGAGCCACACCAATGATTTTGTCCCCGGGCTTGATTTGCTTGCTTTTGTCAGCCGGACCGCCAGGTACCAGGCTGACAATCTGACAATATCCTTCGTTACTTCTCAGCAGAGCTCCAATGCCTGTGAGCTCATTATTGACATTTTTAATGTAAAAGTCCTCAGCCGTTGTTGGGCTCATGTAATCTGAGTGGGGGTCATAAGCTGAGGCGAGACTGGTTAGGTAAATTTGCAGGATTTCATCAGGTTCGAGGCTCTGGTAGTCCCTGACGAGGCGGTCGTAGCGCTTGGCGATGCGCTCCTTGACCTTGGTGAGTTCTTCGTCCCCAATTTTTCCTTGGAGCAGGTCGTATTTGATTCGGAGACGCCATAGTTCCTTGGCCTCTTCAGCCGTAGTGGGCCATGGCTCTTCGGAACGTTTAACCTGAATCTGGTCTGGGACGTTGAAGACATATTCAGCCTCGAGAAGTTCCTCAATCATCGTACGACGTTCTACGAGTCGTTCCTTGAATCGTTCGAATATCTCGAATGCAGGGGCTGCATTCGGGACACGTTTCTGGTTGAGGACGCCTAGGGTGAAGTCATCCAACTGAGCACGATATCGTTCCTGGAACTCATCAATGTCAGCTTGTAGGAATATTTGGTGGTTCAAATCCAAGGCATCGATGTAGTTATCGAAAAAAATCTCGGATAGCTCGTTATCCAAAAATTTTTGTCTTAAGTGGCTCTGGCTTAGGACTTGACCTACTACTTCGGTGATTTTGCCACTTTGACGCGAGCTTAACTCAAGCGCCTGAACCGGGCATGTCAGGAGCATGAGTAGGATTCCCATTGGGAGCGTGGGTTTGCTCAGGAACATCATCATGGTGTAGACTTTGCACGGTTCATGTGGCAATTCAATACCCATTAGGAAAATTTTGGTCCAGAAGAGCATATATTTAGTTTCTGATCATTTTATCCGATACCTTTATGGGGGGATAGATTGAGAGAGGCCGTTTTGGATTGTCTCACTCTACAAGCTCCTGGACAATCTTTGGTTATTGATGGGTCTTGCAACCCCAAGAGCTCCCGGTCCTCCCTAATATCAACATGACATATTTTACCCAACGCCTTGGCTTGATCTTCCTCATTGTGGGATCTTTGCTCTTAGGCTCGACAACCTCGGGGCAGGGGGCAGTTGGGCCGGGAGAACCTGGATGCACGTTGCATCTTGCTTTTGATGATACCTTGCTTGGGCCACCGCAGGTGCATCGGCCTGAATGGCAAGTCCGGCCAGGTGGCCCATTGCTCAATCGCCAGGAAAAGGGAATAAGCTCCCAAGGGCTGATTTGTCGTGAACCTTTCGATGGGATTGTGCTGGAGCCATCGGATCCTCTTCAGGTTGCCGACCCTTTTGTGCGTGGCACTTTCCAATGCTGGTTCAAGCCAGATTGGAATTCAGGTGAAGGCCCAGGGCATCATGCGACCCTTGCCGCTTTCGGGCAGTGGCGTTTACCTCCTGATCTGAAAGGTTTCTGGGGTATCACCATCGATCCCACCGGTCGCCAGTTACAATTTGGAGCGCAGTCGGCATCTCAGGGGGTGACCTATCTGGTGGCGCCGATTGCGTTTTCGCGTGGTCAATGGTATCGCGTTACCGTCAGCTTTGCTCCAGAGGGTTCCTGGATTCATGTCAACGACGTTCAGCATGGTCCAGGCCAAGGGGTGAGTTTTCTACCCCCGGTGGCTTCGCTTCAGGAGACTGGGCTGAATATTGGCAATGCGCCAGGGGGGAATCAACCCGTTCAGGGCTTACTGGATGAAATCCGATGGTTCAATTATCCGCTGCAGGATCTTGAGCTTGAGGCAGGACCTTGGGGATTGAGAGGGCGAGTGATCGATAGCGATTCATTGCCACCGGGCATCTTATTAAGCTGGCCCGTTTCAAAGGGTGGTCCTTTTGCCATTCGCCGTCGTCTCAGTGGCAAAACCAAATGGGATTTGCTGGAAACTCAATGGGAAGGTTTTGCTTACCTTGATAGCTGGAATGGACTCGATCGCGGGCAGACCTATCAATATCAAGTGCAAGACAGAAGCCAAGGTGGGTCGATGCAAGAAGTTTCGGTAGCCCATAGTCTGGGGCCCAAGCATCACTCCGGGACGATTCTCCTTTTGGTTGATCAGACGCTCAATGAAGCCCTCCAGAAGGATCTGGATCTGTTCAGTGAGGTTCTGAGAAAGGACGGTTGGCTGGTTAAAAGGGCTCAAGCACCACGCCATGACGATCGTAGCTGGCGTTCCAATCCCGAGCGCATTGACCGCACCAAACAAACGATCATCCAGCAACTTGGTCAGGTTAAAACGGAACCTCGAGTGGTGATGCTTATCGGGCATGTGGCGGTGCCTTACTCGGGGTTTCACGCACTCGATGGGCATGTCAAACCTGAGGACGACCATCGTGGAGCCTGGCCAGCTGACATGGTTTACGCCGATTTGGATGGGGTGTGGACCGATCAGCAAGTGGACCACGTGAATCGTATTTCAGAGGCTAACACCAATGTGCCAGGGGATGGTAAATTTGATCAGGAAAGTGCGCCAACCCGCCTTGAAGTCGGAGTGGGACGGGTGGACTTTGCGAACCTGCCAGCGTTGAATGCTCGCCGGTTCTTTGCCTCCTCAGCTCGCCGGAAGCAGGAAGAAATCGACTTAATCCGTCGTTACCTAGAAAAAGATATCCTATATCGGAGCAAACGACTCAGTTTCGCAGCCGAGACCTTGGTTGAGGAGACTCTCCCTGCAACGATGGGGCACAAGCTTCGGGCTGCTGCACTGACGTCTGGTTCTCTGCTCTTTGAATCAAATGCTGGCAAGATTCGTCCTGGCAAACTTATTGCCGGGGATCGAGGCGCGCTTTGGGGGTTTATCAGTGGCTACGGAGGTCCCTCAACCATGGTAATCGGCGAGCGGACACTTCAATCAGAACATTTCGCCCAGGCCAATTCCTTGCCGGATGTGGCCTTTTTGGGACTTTACTCTTCATGGCATCCAGACTGGAACTGCCCGAATGCGTTCATGCGCGCCGCCTTGAGTCAGGATCATGCTGTCTTGGGCTTAATGAGCATCCTGTCGGGACCTTGGGATTTTCAACCCCTAGGGCTGGGCGGGTGCCTGGGGGATGTTTTTATTGCTTCTGGGAGCCATCCGGCCAACCCGGCCAAGCGCAGTCTTGCCATTTTAGGTGACCCGACACTCAAAACAGCGGTGGTGGCGCCGGTGGATGATGTCAAGGTGATCTTTCGGGGCGAACAGCGAAGGCTTGAGTGGGTCGCCGAGGATATGCCTGGCAGGGAAGGCTATCATGCCTACCTTCGCTTGCCTGGCCAAGTGGACTACGATTTGTTTCAGTCTGTGGGTCCAGAGGTGGACCACATCGTGATGCCTCAGGAAATTCCCGCCAACTCCGAGTTCATGGTGCGGCAAGGCCAATGGCAGCGAACTGGCAGTGGCTCCTTTGTGAGCCTTAGTTTGGGGATGAGCGCCAGCACTCCGTGATTGGGGGGGCACAGGGAAAACTCGTTAGAAAGCCGACCAGGGCGCGGTTGACAAAATGGGTGGTTTCGCCAATCAATGACCCGACATGAATTTGCTATTGAGGGATCTCTTGGCCTGCATCGCCCTATGCGTGCTTATTGGCTGTGCTCCGACCGAGGAGAGCCTGAAATCTCCGGCGATCAGCCAGGACACTCAACCGGCCCCAGTTGAGGAAACAACCTATCATCTGAACCACGCGCAGCCCAAGCTGCCCACCATGAGATTATTCATGCGAGATAAAACCGTGGTGGCCGAGCTCGCGCTCAGCCTCAGGGAAATTGCCACAGGCATGATGTTTCGAGAAAGCATGGGAGATGATGAAGGGATGTTGTTTGTTTTCAATAGCCCTCACCAGACGTCTTTTTACATGAAGAACACCAAAGTGCCTTTAACCGGGGCCTACGTGGGGGCTGATGGGCGCATCTTAGAATTACACGACATGCAACCTCTCAATGAAACCAGCATCCCTGCAAAGGATGCGAATGTGCAGTTTGTCTTGGAAATGCCTCAGGGGTGGTTTGCTCAGCATGGGATTGATGTCGGCACCTTGATCACCACCGAAAAAGGGCCTCTTTTGGAGACCTTTTTCGGGCGTTGAACCTTTCACAACAAGACTGCACAAATGGCTATGAAATGTCTTCTGGCTCAATTTAACCCCACTGTTGGTGACTTGGAAGGCAATGTGAGGCGTATTCAGGAATGCTACTTGGCTGGCGTCGAACTTGGCGTCGATTTGGTTATTTGTCCTGAATTGGCAGTGACTGGATATCCGCCGCGCGATCTGTTGCTAAAACCTCATTTTGTTGATCGTAATTTGGCACTTCTCGAGGATTTGGCCAAACAGACCGGTTCAGTCGGTTTGGTAATCGGTTTTGTTGCTCGCAATGTATCGGGTGTCGGGCGGCCTCTTCACAACGCCGTGGCACTCCTGCACGAAGGAGCGATTAAAGCGACTCGCTTCAAAACACTTCTCCCTACCTACGACGTTTTCGAGGAGGACAGGTATTTTGAACCCTCCAGTGAGAACACTCCGGTGGCTTTCAAGGGTCATAAGCTTGGTTTAACTATATGCGAAGACGCTTGGAATCATCCTCTTGCTGGACAGGACGTTCTTTATGGACGGCGCCCTCTGGAGACACTCAAGCAACAAGGGGCCACGCACCTCATCAACATCGCTGCTTCTCCTTGGCAGCTGGGTAAGGCTCATACCAGACAGCGACTGCTCAAAGCACAGAGTGCCGAGACTGGTCTACCCTTGATTTACTGCAATATGGTGGGAGGCAATGATGAACTCCTCTTTGATGGCGGGAGCTTATGGGTTCATCCCACAGAAGGCATCATGCAGGTAGGACCTTTTTTTGAAACCGGACACCTGCTTGTCGATCTAAATGAATCCAAGCGCAAAGCTGCAATCCCGCAGATTGAGTTGGATGAAGCAGAGCAGCTCTACAAGGCCTTGAGTGTCGGGGTCCGAGATTATGTTCATAAATGTGGTTTTGACTCAGTCTTGCTCGGGCTTTCTGGAGGCATTGATTCAGCCGTCACGGCGGCCATTGCTGTTGAGGCACTGGGTTCTGACAAGGTGCGAGGAGTGGCTCTGCCCAGCGCCTATTCGTCCGAGGGAAGTGTCCTCGATGCTGCAGATCTGGCTGATAGGCTTGGAATCAAGCTAGATCGCATACCCATTGAACCCACTTTTCAATCTTTGAGCCAGCAGCTCAAACCTATTTTTGCGGGCATGGCAGAAGATGTGACCGAAGAAAACATGCAGGCCCGAATCCGTGGGGCCATGTTGATGGCCATGTCTAACAAGTTGGGAGCCTTGTTGCTGACCACAGGCAACAAGAGTGAATTGGCCGTTGGTTATTGCACACTCTATGGCGATATGTGCGGGGGATTAGCTGTCTTGAGCGATTGCCCCAAAACAATGGTCTATCGCCTGGCACGGTGGATCAATAGGCATGAAGAGGTCATTCCATGGGCAACGATTGACAAACCCCCCTCGGCAGAGTTGAGGCCCGATCAAAAGGATCAAGATAGCCTGCCCGAATACGAAGTATTGGATGCTATCCTGCAATCATACCTCGTCGAACATGCTTCCATTGAGACCCTGGTTGGTCAGGGCTATGATCGCCCACTTGTAGAACGCCTTACTCGCCTTATGGATCTCAACGAATACAAGCGAAGGCAAGCTGCTCCCGGATTGAAGGTGACATCAAGGGCTTTTGGCATGGGCAGGCGTATGCCCATAGCTCAGCGATATAGAGCCTGATGGGCTTAAGTGTTCGGGCCCGGAGCGACCTCACTCCTGGCTAGACGAGGAGGAGGCAGCTGCAAGCCTCTTTAGGTAGTCAAAGCTATAGAGCCCGGTTCGATGCCCATCACTGAAGTCAAAGCGAATGGCATAGCCGCCCACTGGTTGCCAGTGAACCACTCGGACGCCAGGGAATGAGGTTTGCTGGCTACCTCCAGTCATCCTGCCAAAAAGATCAGGTTCTCCTTGGTTTTCGGCGCTAGGCGAAGCCCGCCTGAGGGTTTCCATAGAGAAAAAATCCTCGGAACCGTCGTTCCAACGGATGGCCACCTCGTGGCCAATCAGGTCAAGTGTCTCAGGCTTCAAAGGCAGCATGAGGATAATTCTGCACGGTTCTTGGGTGGTATCAAGCCAATGCGGTAGCCTTGAGCCTCACGAGCAGGGTTGTCTCATCGGTCGAGATCGATTAAAATAACAATGTTTGTTGGACCCCAAACGATTTGATCGCCAACACCCGCATTGGAACATGACCTTGTCCCCCTCACGTCGTTTGTTGTTTTCCCTGATAGCGGTAACGCTTGGACTGAGCGTGATAGAGGGTCTTCTGGCACTGATTGGTATTCGACCAGAATCCTACTTGCCAGATCCCTACGTAGGATTTGAGGGCTCTTCACCCCTTTTTGTTGAATGGTTGGACGAACAGGGGGACCCCTGGATGCGAACCGACACCGCCAAGCGCCCCTTGTTTAATGATCAAAGGTTTTTACGAAACAAACCAGAAGGCACCTTTCGTATTTTCGCACTGGGTGGATCCACAACCTACGGACGACCTTACGGCGATTTGACTTCCTTTAGCGGGTGGATGCGTTCGATGGCCGATTTGGGGGCAAATGGCAGATCGGTGGAGATCATTAACGCGGGGGGGATCAGCTACGCGAGCTACCGTGTTGCAAGATTAATGGAAGAGCTGGTGGACTATGAACCCGATGCGTTTGTCATCTACACAGGACACAACGAGTTTCTTGAGGAGCGTATTTACAACAAGCGGCCGAAGGTGCCGGCAAGACTTGACCTGATTGCTGGATTCGCTAGGCACTTGCGGTCGGCAAGTTTAATCAAAGGCTGGCTGGAACCTTTGACTGAGACGGGTCAGGAGGAGGAGAAAGCACGAGCCCTCCTCAAGGGGGAAGTTGATGCCAAACTTGACAACACCCTCGGCCCTGAGAGCTATACCCGTGACCTTCTTGGGCAACAAATGGTCATTGAACATTTTGCATTCAACTTGCACCGGATGTTGCAGATAGCCGATTCAGTGGGGGCCCACGTGACGTTCATTGAACCAGCCTCCAACCTTAGTGGCTGTTCGCCGTTTAAAAGTGAGTTTTCCAGCGAAACATCCGATCAGGATCGGGAATCTTGGCAGGGTTATTATGCCCAGGCAAAGCAGGCCTTTCAGGCGCGTGATCCCGAACGAACCTTTGCGATGCTCAATGCAGCCGAAGCCATCGACTCCATGCCCGCAAGCCTGCACTATGCTAAGGGACGGGCCTTGGAAGCTACGGGAAAGCCCGATGAAGCGATCAAGGCCTACAGACGAGCTATCGATGAGGATGTCTGCCCACTTCGGGCCCTGAGTGGCATCCTTGAACAGCTGCGATCCGTCTGCCGGGAGGAATCGGTCGATTTGATTCCCTTTGAAGCCTTGCAGTTTTCGTTAGCTCCCTCAGGCATACCAGGGGCTTCGGTTTTCCTAGATCACGTGCATCCCACCATCGAATCTAACCGCCAATTGGCGCGGATGGTTCTTGAGAAATTTGCTGAACGCCAGTGGCTTGATCTCAATCTGAGCCATGAAGTGATGGAGCAGTCCAAACAGCAGGTTTTGGCAAAACTCGATCGCCCATCCCATGCCTTGGCCATGCACAATTTATCCAAACTCCTCGGGTGGGCAGGGAAGCATGATGAGGCCTATCGCGCCAGTCAGGAGGCCCTCAAACTCGATGCAGGCTTGCCTGCCATCCAATATCAGGCAGGTCTGTCAGCATTTCTGATTGGAGCCTCTGAAGAAGCTCTTGACCATTACAAGCAAGCTTTGGAACTGGATCCCAAACACGCCGAGGCACACTGCAACCTGGGTGTGTTGTTGGAAGAGCAGGGCCAACTCAGGCAGGCTAAGCTCCATTTTCAGCGCGCCTTGGACTTGGGTAAGGCTGAACATCGTCCTCGCAACCAGGACAACCTTGCACGCGTTGAGGCTGCCTTACGTGTATCTGAAAGACCCTAGTCATAAGAATATTGAGCATTCTGACATTGCAATAATACGTATAGGTATTATTTTGTGAATCGAGTCATGCGCGTAGCTATTTTCCAGATGTCAGCACCTTGGGGTTCGGCCCAGGTTCTCCGCGTCGTGAGCCTTGCCTGGCTGTGCTTACTCTTGCCTCTTTGGGCGGTCGCAGACCCTGCTCCGGGTATCGCTCAAGAGGGCTTGGTCTCTTTGACGCAATGGCCCATGTATCGGGGGCAACCTTCTTTAAGTGGGGTTTCTCCTGTCAAGTTTCAGGGCGCTTTATCAGAAGCTTGGGTCTTTAAGGCAGAGATGGGGATAAAATCTTCAGCTGCCATCAGCCAGGGGAAGGTTTTTATCGGCTGTGATGACGGGAAACTCCACGCCCTTGACCTGCAGACAGGGAAATCACTCTGGCAATTCGAAACCGACGGCGCCATTGAGAGTTCGCCGCTCGTTTTAGGTGGGGATGTGTTCTTTGGTTCTGGTGACGGGGCACTTTATCGAGTGAGGGGAGACAACGGTAGGCTGGTTTGGAAATACCAGACTGACGACCAGATCCTAGGTTCTCCCAACTGGCTTGATGACCCTGCAGGGAAGGATCCTCGGATCATCGTTGGAAGCTATGATTTTCGCTTGCATTGCGTCAGTTTTAGCGAGGGTCAAGCATTGTGGACTTATGAAACCGATAATTACATCAACGGAACCCCAGCCATAGCCAAGGGCAAAACCGTCTTCGGAGGGTGCGATGCGTTGCTGCATGTCATCAATCTAGAAGATGGCAAGAAGGTGAGTGAAATCGAAGCGGGTGCCTACATTGCCGGATCAGCCGCGATGCTGGATGACATGGTCTATGTGGGGCACTACGAGAGTGAAGTGCTCTGCTTTGATCTCAATAAATCTCAACAAGTGTGGCGATACCGAAATCGTTCATTCCCTTATTATTCATCACCCGCCATTGCTGGCGATGATGTCCTCATTGGTGGGAGAGATCGGCAAGTTCACTGCTTGAACCGTTTCACCGGAGAAAAAAGGTGGGTTTTCTCAACACGGGGTAAGGTTGATTCCTCTCCAGTGGTATTAGGTGGTGAGGATGTGGTTTTTGGTTCTGAAGATGGGCGACTGTATCGTGTTAGCCTGGCAGAGGGTAAGGAAATTCAGGTGATCGATGTGGGACAGCCCCTTACCGGCTCCCCTGCAGTTGTCCAAGGCTGGCTGGTTATCGGAGATGAGGATGGACACGTCTACGGTTTCAAGGACATCGTAAAAAACCCGTCAGTTCAGCAGCCATGAATCTGACTTGAAAGAACTCCATGGGTAATACCACTCAAAGCCAATCCGATCTGCCCGCTAAGCAGGAACCACAACAAAAGACTCAGGCAGGGAATTATTTTGTTTCCAATTATCCCCCGTATTCCTTTTGGAAGCCCGATCATGTTCCCGCCTATCATGAAGCCCTTGAGCGGCCGCCTGCGGCTGATACCCGAATGGGGCTCTACTTTCACATTCCATTTTGTCGCAAGCGTTGTCATTTCTGCTATTTCAAAGTTTACACAGACAAGAACGCGGCCGCTATCAATGGGTATTTGGATGCGGCTATACAAGAACTCACACTCTATGCTTCAAAGCCCTTTGTCGGAGGGCGAAAGCCAAACTTTATTTACTTTGGCGGTGGGACCCCATCCTACTTGTCAGTGCAACAACTGACAGAGCTGACTAAACGGATGAAAGGTCTGCTGCCATGGGACGATGCTGAAGAAGTTGCTTTTGAATGTGAGCCTGGGACCTTGACCGATCAAAAACTTAAAGCAATCCGAGACATGGGGGTCACCCGATTGAGCTTGGGTGTCGAACATTTTGACGATCATATCCTAGAAACCAATGGCAGAGCTCACCGGTCTCGCGAAATCGAACGGGCCTATGGATATGCCCGTGACTTGCGTTTCCCTCAGATTAATATCGATCTGATTGCGGGTATGCTGGAGGAAACCCAAGAGAAGTGGGACATGGCTATCGAAAGGACCCTTGAGTTGGCTCCTGACAGTGTCACGATTTATCAGATGGAAGTGCCTTTCAATACGACCATCTATCGCCAGATGAAAGAGCAGGGGCAACTGAGCGCCCCTGTAGCTGATTGGGAGACCAAACGACGCTGGGTCAGAGAGGCCTTTGAGCGTTTTGAACAGGCAGGTTATGTCATCACCAGTGCCTACACGGCCGTTAAGAACCCAGAGCAAACTCGTTTTGTTTACCGAGACAGATTATGGGAGGGGGCCGACCTGCTTTCGCTTGGCGTTGCTTCCTTTGGTCACATTGGTGGCACGCATTACCAGAACAACGCCGATTTTGACCCATATCTTAAATCGGTTTCTGAGGGGAGGCTGCCAGTTTATCGAGCTTACACGCCCACTCCAAGGGAACGGTTGATACGAGAATTCATTCTCCAGCTTAAGCTGGGACAGACCCGGTGTGGTTATTTTGCGGATAAATTTGGTGTCGACGTGAATGAGGCCTTTGCTGAGCCATTGTCCCGACTCAAAGAGTGGGGTTTCCTTTCCCATCAAGGAGACCTACTTGTTTTGAACCGAGATGGTTTGCTGCAAGTCGATCGGCTTCTACACGAGTTCTTTCTTCCAGAACACGTTACCCAACGTATGGTCTAAGCTCCAACTCGAAGCATGCCAGCGAAATGCACTGAACCATGGAGTGACTTCTGGTTTCCCCTTGAGGGATGCTACAGAAGGCAGGGGATCACTTGGGTACCTCCTGAACGCATTGAACCAAGCGATATCCCTGCACCTTATCAGCAACTCATGGTCCATGAGGATGATATGACACCTACTCTTTCAAGGTACTACAATGATAGCATCTTGATTCAGTGTCTGTTCAGTCAAATGGAAGGTAGCGATTATTGCCGCGAGGTTGTCCTTTGTCTGCACTCAACGGGCAAGCAAGTCGAGTGGGGGGGGATTCGGATTTTTCTAGATCGCCTTCCCTCTGAGGTGCAGGAGCGTATCCTTCAGGAGAGGCTACCGTTAGGAGACATTCTTCAACAGTATGCGGTGGCGCATCACAGCCGCCCCATGGGTTTTTTCCGCATGAGGCCCAATGATTACATTCGGGCCGTTCTGGGGCCGAGCGAGGCATCCTGGCTCTACGGGCGCCGAAACCGTTTGACCGAACCCAGTGGCGCCCCGCTGGCCGAAATTATAGAAATTTTACCCGCCTGAGGGTGCAAAGTCCCTAAAGCGTGTTATCTATCAAATTGTTATGCAAACCACCGAGGTTGATGTTGTGATCATTGGAGCTGGACCAGCCGGATGCAGTGCTGCCTGCATCCTTGCTGAGGCAGGGCACCGGGTGCTCATCGTCGAAAGGGAATCCTTTCCTCGCTACAAGGTGGGCGAATCAATGATTCCATTTACGTATTTTCCGCTCAAGCGGCTTGGTTTGATCGACAAAATGAAATCATCGCACTTCATGCGCAAGCATAGTGTGCAATTTGTCATGCCCTCAGGGAAGGCTTCCCAACCTTTTTACTTTTCCACAAGGTATGATGCGGATGTGTCCCAAACTTGGCAGGTGCTTCGCTCGGAGTTTGACCAGATGATGTTGAACCATGCTCTCGAAAAAGGTGCGCAGGTTTGGCAACAGCGGGAGGTGGTTGACATGCTTCGTGAAGATGATGGCCGGGTTTGCGGCCTCAGGGTCAGAGATCCTGACGGAGTCCATACCGAAGTTTCAGCCACCATGACTATTGACGCCTCAGGTAAAGAGGCTTTCAGCGTCGCCAGAAATCGATGGAGGGAACGGGACCCTCATTTAAACAAGGTGGCCGTCTGGACCTACTACAAAGACGCCAAGCGAGATCCTGGTATTGACGAAGGCGCGACCACAGTGGCCTATGTCCCCGATAAAGGTTGGTTCTGGTTCATCCCTCAGCACGATGGCATGACCTCAGTCGGAATCGTGGCTGAAGCCTCCTACCTCACTCGCGATGGGGTCAAGCAACCCGAAGCCATTTTCAAGCGTGAAATAGCCCAGAATAAATGGATTGAATCCTACCTGAGTGAGGGAAAACCAGTTGCTCCTTACCGAGCCACCTCAGAATACACCTTCCGCTCCCGTTATTGCGCGGCACCGGGTCTCCTGCTCATAGGTGATGCTTTTGGATTCTTGGACCCTGTCTTCTCTTCAGGCCTGCTTCTGGCACTCAAGAGCGGAGTCATGGCTGGAGAAACGCTTAGTCAATGTCTCAAAACAGGAGATTGCTCACCGAGCCAGTTTAGCCAATACAGTCAGGAGATGTGTGAAGGCATCGAGAATATGCGCAAACTGGTTTACGCGTTCTATGATCCTGATTTTAGTTTTAAAGATTTGATCGCCAAATACCCAGAGTTGGGGGGGGACGTCACGGATTGTTTGTCAGGCGACGTCAACAAGGATTTTTCCCATTTGTGGGAGAAGATCGAAGAATTCTGTGCCATGCCCGAAAGCTTGCCCTACGGGCAACCTCTGGTTGAGCCAGTCCCATCTGAGCTGACTGCATGAAAATTGTGCAGATCACGCCTGGAGCCGGCGGCATGTTTTGTGGCGGCTGCTTTCGTGACAATGCGATGGTCAAGGCGCTCAAGCGTCAAGGCCACGATGTGACCATGGTGCCTCTTTACCTGCCCCTGACTCTCGAGGAGGAAGACCAAAGTCTTCAAAACCCGGTTTTTTATGGCGGTATCAATGTGTTTCTCAAGCAGACCCTCTGGATTTTTCGGAAACTACCCACGTGGCTGACTCGATGGCTTGATCATCGTCAGGTTCTTGGCCGCCTAGCTCCGTTGGCAGCTCGAACGCGACCAGAGGATACTGGGCCCCTGACTCTTTCGATGCTCAGAGGAGAAGAGGGGAAGCAGGTGTCAGAATTAGAAGCCTTGATCAGGTGGCTTAAACCGCAGGGGTCACCGGATGTGATCTGTCTTTCCAATGCACTGCTGATCGGTTTGGCCCGGGAGCTTAAATCGGCTCTGGGGGGAAAGATGGTCTGCACGCTTCAGGGAGAAGATGTTTTTTTGGATGCTCTAGGAGATGCTGCTTCGCCTAAAGCTTGGCAGGCTATCCGGGACGCCGCACCCGTCATCGATGCGTGGGTGGCACCTAGCCACTACTATGCCCAGCGAATGCAAAAGCGTTTGGGGCTTGATGCAAGCAAGGTACATGTGGTGCACAATGGTATCCCGCTCGATGGCTATCAGCGAAGCCCGCTTAACCAAAACCCTCCAGTGTTGGGTTATTTCGCTCGTATGTGCAGCGAAAAGGGTCTTCCACTTCTGATTGAAGCTTTCATGTTGTTGCGCCAATCCATGGGGCATGATGACTTGCAACTGATGGTCGGGGGTGGTTTAGGGCCTTCGGATGTTCCCTTGGTGGAATCTCTCAAGAAAAAACTCGCAGACGCCGGTCTTTCTGAAAGCGTTCATTGGTATCCCAATCTCAGCAGGCAGGAGAAGCTGTCTTTTTACTCCAAGCTCACGATTTTTTCGACACCTGCACTTTATGGGGAATCTTTTGGATTGTACCTTCTGGAGGCCATGGCTTCAGGTGTTCCAGTTGTGCAGCCTCCCCATGCTGCATTCCCTGAAATCCTCGATCTGACAGGTGGGGGGGTGATAGCCGAATCGTGCGAAGCCAAGTCCTTGGCGTCGGGCATCAATCAGTTGCTGCTCAAGCGGGATCAGCTCACCCAAATCAGTGAAAGAGGTTGGCATCATGTTCATGAGCGTTTTTCGATCGAACACATGTGTCAGAACCTACTTCATTGCTTTGAAAGCGTGTAGGCTAGACTGAGCAGAGCCAGATCACCTTCATGAAGTTTTCGACCTAGCTCTGCAATCAGGTGAACATTGATTTATGCCCATGGCTTGTGTAAAAACCGCATATGCCAAGGAGCTCTCAGTCGCAAACCAAGCCTCTGGTCGATCCAGTCTCCTCGACCCAGCTTGAACCTTTGTATCGGGTTATTTGCTGGGACGATCCTGTTAACCTCATGGATTATGTGACCCACGTCTTCCAAAAGGTCTTTGGTTGGTCTTTGAGCAAGGCACAAAAGCACATGATGGAGGTCCATGAGGAAGGCCAGAGCATCCTGATCCGAGATAGCCTGGAACAAGCCGAACACTATGCCCATCAGCTTCAATGCTATCACCTGCATGCTACCCTCCATCGTGACACATGACTGGCAAGAAGCTCAAAGACGGTTCGATACACCTTGAAATGAATGCCAAGGAGTGGTCCCTATTCAGGGCCCTCCTCGGATATTATGACCCTCAACTCTCGTCTGCGAATTCGGATGTTTCATGCCCGATTGTCGGCATCGAGGCGGATACAAGCATCGGCACTGACCCGATCTTGGAGGATGCCACACAATGGTTGAGCGATATGAAGGAGGATCACGAGAAAGCCCTACACAAGCGACTGGCTCGCTGGCTTGTCAAATGGGATGAGAGGAAGGATGAAGCCCAAGATGTTGGCACGATCGAAATGCCTCCTGAGGAGGTAGAGGGGCTCCTCCAGATCTTGAATTATCTCAGAATGAAGCAATGGAGGTTGCTAGGGTCGCCTGATATGAACTTAAAAAAATCCGATGACTGGAGTGAGGAGCAACTGCCGAGTGTGCACGTTATGGGACTCTGCGCCTTGTTTCAGTCCATCCTGCTCCAAATCCTATATCCACCCAATTCCTAGGCTGCGCACTGATACAATGGTTGCCTTCCTTAACAAAGAGCCGTGGTTTCCAGATCCGCGAACTTACAACCGTTACCTTAAGGATGGACTGATTGCTGTTGGCGGTGACTTGTCGGTTAGGCGCTTAGAGTTGGCATATCGTATGGGCATCTTTCCATGGACTGACAACCCTCTGACTTGGTGGTGCCCGGAGCAAAGAGCTATCTTTGATTTAGATCAGATTCACATCGGTCGAAGTCTCTCACGCACACTTCGCAAAAACAACTTTACCGTCACGTTTGATCAGGCCTTTGACCAAGTCATTCAAGCATGCTCTCAGGTGCCCAGACCTGGGGGTTGGTTGACAAGCCATTTCGTCAGGGCATACCAGCAATTGCACCAAAACAACATGGCCCACAGTGTTGAGTGCTGGTTGGGAAACGATTTAGTGGGTGGGGTTTATGGAGTAGGGGTAGGCAGTGCCTTCGCGGGGGAGTCCATGTTTTACCAGGTTGCCAACGCATCCAAGGTAGCCCTGACACACCTGCTCTGGGGGCTCAAAGCAAGCGGATATCACCTAGTGGACATCCAAATGGTCACTCCAGTCACCTCCTCGATGGGGGCTTTTTACATCAAGCGGGATGATTACCTCGATCGACTGGAGGAGGCTCTTAGGCGCACTTGCACATTCCCAACGAGTCATTCAAGCTACGAGCGTGACGGTCGATCTATTTCATGAAATGAGACGGGGCCTCTATATCTTGATTTTGGCTGTCTCAGGTCTCAAGGCGGCCCAACCACTGGATGAGAAGCAGCTCTTCGACCGAGTTGCCGA
>Ga0181569_10000747_pt1 | contig 25108 bp, 21 predicted proteins | sample 101ome_19_FD_132452 | JGI IMG/M metagenome (GOLD analysis project Ga0181569, IMG submission 132452) | Coastal salt marsh microbial communities from the Groves Creek Marsh, Skidaway Island, Georgia - 101405AT metaG (megahit assembly) | ecosystem: Environmental > Aquatic > Marine > Intertidal...
TACATCAGGCACTGGCGGCACATTTTATTTAGGTATGAACCCAGCTCCTATACGCAATGATAATAATGCTGTACAATCAAACCCATATTGGCATTGCCCGTCTATCAGTAGTTTAGCATTAAACCAATGGTATCTTGTTGTAGGACATTGTTTTTATGAAGGATATGCTGGCGGACGTCATCCTAACAGTGGATATTGGTACAAAGACAGCAACGGCGTAATACAAAAAACAGATTTAGGATTTTGCAATTGTGGTGACCAAGATGTAAGATGGAACCCTGGAACAACTACAGCAATGCACCGTAGCTATCACTACTATACTACTAATACAGCTAGTGGAATTGAATGGAGTTCGCCGAGAGTTGACAAATGTGACGGTACAGAACCTACAATAGGCGAAATAATGAATCAAGGTGAAGGTCAAATTGTTGACATGGTAAACGGTCATAGACTTACACTAGGACAAGGTACTAGTACTAGATCCGGAGGAGATGGAAATGCAGGCGTAGTAACACTGTATGAAAATTCAGAAGGCTATATGAGAAACAGTACTTTTAATCTAGCAAGCAGTGATAATACTGTGATATATTTTGGTAGAAAATATTCAAGCAGTGGCGACGGTAGAATGCTAACAGCATTGAACAATAACTGGTTATTAGGTTTCCACGATACCACATATGGTGATTATTATGCCAACGGTTGGGTATATGACGGCACAGGTAACAGTGCCGATAACACTTGGAGAATGTACACAGGAACAGGAAACTTATCAACAGATCAGTGGAGTGTTTGGATTAATGATCAAAAGATTGCAACCAATAACGGCGGCTCACAAGGTCCAAATGGCTGGAACATAAACAGTCAATATAGCCAATATAGTTTTGGACAAATAGGTGCAATCATGGCCTGGAATAGAGTATTAAGCGATGATGAAATACGCACTGTTTATAGAATAATGGGTAAAAAACACGGATTGAGCTAATGGGATTAAGTTACGGTACTAATTCATTTAATAACGGATTAATTTTTACATTTGATCCTGCTAATAGCAAATGTAATGCTAGTAGTAATCCTATGAATGATGCTGTTACAGGAAATAGTTATTCTAGGACTGGTTCTCCTACACTAGGACCGTATGGAGGTAGTAGCGTTGATGTGTATAGATTTACAACTACAAATCAATATTTTGAAAGCGGAGTTTTAAATACACAACCTGCTACTAACTTAACAATCGAAGCATGGATATATGCAGATAGCAGTGAAATAAGTTCAGGAGACAGAGGCACTATAGTGCGTCTCAATGGTGGTTCAAGTGCATATTTGAGTTGGAACAAAAGTAATAGAAAACTAAGTAATTATTGGTACAGTCACAGTCCAGATGGGTATCACGAGTTACTTCCTTCTATGAACAGGAATCAATGGTACCATGTTGTTAGTGTTTGGGATAATGCCGCAGGTGTTCTTAGACAATATCAAAACAGCACAGGTGTTAGAGATAGTGCAAGTACTTCTACTGTAGGTAATGCAAGTACAGGTGCAAACGTAGAAATAGGAATGGAAAGTACTGGAAGACAATTTGCTGGTGCAATTGGATCTGTTAGAATATATAATATTGCTTTAACGCAAAATCAAGTTATGCAAAATTATTATAATTTTTCATTAAGATACGGAACTCAATAACTAAGATAAATACAAATATAATAGGAAACACAAATGGCAAACAGTGATAAAAATATCAGTATTAGACCAGAAACAGGTACAGGTAATCAACCAAAAATTACATTTACTGGTTTAAATAATACACCTATAACACTCAACGTCTTAGATGATAACAGTCTAAGTTGGGAAAGCAGTGTTGGACAGTTGTTTAGTATTACACCTAGTTTAACAGGTACAATTTTTAGCGTCAATGACGTATCCGGTGTTCCTAGTATTGAAGTTGAAGACTCTGGTCTAGTTAAAATTGCACCATTCAGTGGTAACGTACTAATGGGTTCAACATCAGATACTGGTGCAGGTAAACTACAAGTTACAGGTACAATCACTGCAACAGGCGAAGTTACTGCTTATTATTCTGATGAAAGATTAAAAACTTTTGAAGGTACTATTCCTAATGCACTTGAAAAAATTATGAGTCTAAACGGTTATTATTTTGTTGAAAATGATTTAGCAAAAAGTTTAGGGTTATCAAACAATAAAAAACAAGTCGGTGTTAGTGCTCAAGAAGTACAAGCAGTGTTACCTGAAGTAATTGCACCGGCTCCGGTTAACAACGATTACTTAACAGTAAAATATGAAAAACTTGTGCCATTATTAATTGAAGCAATTAAAGAATTGAAAGCAGAAGTTGATGAACTCAAAAAGGCAAAATAAAAACTTGACCATAATTAAATAGTGTGTTATATTAGTTTAAAAGTAGGAATATAAATGGCATTACCACCAACCGGCAGTACAATTACAATGAGTCAAATCCGAAATTATTTTGGATACAGTTATACACCCATTGTACTTGGTACCCTAGGAACTTATATCAGTATATCTGTTGGTACTACTATTAGTATGAGTTCGTCGTTTGGCGGCTACTATGTTCCAATCGCAGGTTAAACAGGAGCACACAATGAAAACCTTATTTGAAGTACTAAACATTGATTTAGCACAAGAGTATACCAAAGAACGTAAACAAGCAGCAGTAGATGCACTTGACTTATCTGCAGATCTTGCAGCAGAAGTAACAGCAGCTATTGCAGCTATGGATATTCCAGAATCAGACGAACGTCATCATTGGATTCAAAAACTTGGCCGTGCAGCAGGTGCAGACTTGCTTACACTAGGTAAAGTACAACCAGAAAATATGCTTGCAATGGCAGCTCTTTCAGAAGAAGACTTCCAAGAAGCAGTTAAAGTAGCAACAGGCAGTGCAAGAAATCTAAATAAACTAACTGTTGATGCTGAAAAAGATCTAAACCAAGAAACAATTAATACAACTATCTAATGCGTCTTAGTATATGTGTTCCAGCACGTGATCAAGTCCACACGGCTTTTGCAATTAGTCTTGCTAATCTTACAAGCAGGCTCACAGCAAAAAATATAGATTATGAATTGCATTTTGTATTAGGAAGTGTGATTGCAGAATCAAGAACTAGACTTGCTAACGAAGCACTTGATCACAGTGCAACACACATACTATGGTTAGACAGCGACATACACTTTCCTGCAAATATTGTTGATAAGTTAAATTCTCACAACAAAGATATTGTTGCAGCAACATACAGCACACGCTATGCTCCTTATAAAAGTGTAGCATTTGTTGATCCAGATAACATTGATGCTAGACTTGAAGAAACTCGAGGATTGCATAGAGTTTGGGCAGTAGGAATGGGATGCATGTTAATGAAAGCACATGTGTTAGACATTCTGCCTAAGCCTTGGTTTAGTCATGAATACAATAAAAAATTAGACACCTTTGGTGGCGAAGATATATATTTTTGTAACCAAGCAATGCATCACGGAATATTAGTACACGTCGATGCAGATATTAAAATTGCACATATAGGAAGTAAGGCAAACGTATTATGAGAGCTATTGACAGATTCAATCGTTTTGGAACAGAAGTATACAATGGGCAAGACCAATTAAAAAATCATATTTTTGATCATTATCCTGTTGTACACACCGAAGAAGAAATCAGCGATTGGCAAAACTCTAGCGAATACGTTTGGTTAGTAGATTCAAACATAAAAGTTTATGATAGTTTTCCTTGGTACTTCAAACCTAACCCCGACGAAGAAAAATCTATTCATGCATTTCCTTATGTATACAAGGAAAGCAGAGAAGTTAAAAGTTGGGAAATGGTGCGATTAGTTCCTACTGCAACTGGCAACTACAGTACAAAGAAATACAAATACATTTGCGGTGATTATGACGTATATCAAGGCAAAGATTCGTTTGATATCTTTTATGTGTCAGATGATCCAAGAGATTATTTTTCAGAATTACAAAAACGTTTTCCAAATATTATCTATGTCAACAGCATTAAAAAAGCAAAAGAATTAACACAAACCGATATGTTCTGGGTTATTCCAGGTGACGTAATTGTTAGAGATACATTTAAATTTAGTTACAAGCCTGACGAATGGAGTCACGACTATGTACACGTATTTGGCAACGGCGACATTGATCAATTAGACGGTGTAATTCTTTATCCTAAAAATTATGATGCAACAGAAAAAGAATTAGAGTATAGATTTTTCAAAGATAAAAAAGAAGTGCGTATTATGGCAAGTACTCCACGCCAATACGACAAATTTGAAATCAACAACTACGAACAATATCAACATGCATTAAAATATAGTTCTACCGATATGTTTTGGGGCATACCACAAGACATTGAAGTTACTGACGAAAGTGTATTTGATTTGTATATTAGCCATCACAGCAAAGACACAGAAAAAAATCATGTATGGTTAAACGGAAACAAATATGACGGTGTTGTTCTTTTTAGTAAACACGCTCCTGTTACAGAAAAAGAAATCAAACACAGATTTGTAGTTAACAGAATTGAACACAATCAAATTGTAAGTTGCAACAAAACGTTTGATAGATTTGTAGTTGACAATTACGAAGATTATCTCGAAGCAAAAAAACATTCAACTACATCAATGTTTTGGATGATTCCTTCAGATGTAGTACAATCCGAAGAGTTTGCATGGGATGGATATTTTGAAAATCAAGATGCATTAGATCGAACAACTACACATGTATTTTTAAATGGTGAGCACACAGACGGTATTGTATTAACCAGTGTTAACAGCAAACTTACACAAAAAGAAGTTGACAATAGATTTTACATTGATAAAAAAGAACACAATGTAATTGCAAGTACTCCGTTTCCATACGAACGGTTTGAAATTAACAATTACGAACAGTACACGGAAGCACTGTACAATTCCAAGTATCAAATGTTTTGGGGTGTGCCCAGTGACGTAGAAATAACCAACGACAAGTTGTTTGATACATATTTTAGTCATCATAACAAATACGATAGAACTATTAATCATGTTTTCTTAAACGGAGAAAACTACGATGGTGTTGTATTGTTCAGCAAAGACTGTTTGGTGAGCGAAAAAGAAGTTGATCATAGATTTTATGTGAAGAAAAAAGAATGGGATGCTGTTATTAGTAAACCTAAAAAGTTTGATGTGTTTAGAATTGACTCGTATGCAGAATACGAATCAGCAAAAGAAAATTCTACAACAGACATGTTTTACTTGGTTTACAGCGATATTGATGTATTAGATACGTTTAAGTTTGATCATTACATTAGTCATCATAATCAATATGAACGTAAAATAAATCACGTATGGAAAAATGGCGAATACTATGATGGTATTGTACTAACAAGTAAACACATACATTTGACTCCTAGAGAAATTGATTTTAGATTTATGGCAATCAAAAAAGAATATGATGAAATTGCTAGTATGCCTAAAAAATATGAAGTTGTGTTTATTAGTAATGGCGAACAGAATGCTGATGATAACTATGAGAAATTACTAGAAAAGGTAGATGCTTGGAGAGTTGATCGTGTTAAAGGCATTCACCAAGCACATATTGCAGCAGCAGAAAAAGTTAGTACAGAAATGTTTTGGGTAGTTGACGGCGATGCAGAAGTATTAGATGACTTTGAGTTTGACTATCAAATTGCACACTATGACATTGATGGTCGTAATACTGTACATGTATGGCGTAGTTTTAATCCAATTAACGGACTAGTGTATGGCTACGGCGGTGTAAAATTATTACCAACTGAGTTAACTAGAAATGTTGACATTGATGCACCGGATATGACAACAAGTATTAGTAATAAGTTTAAGGGCATTAATAGAATGAGTAATACTACTGCGTTTAATACAGATGCATTTAGTGCATGGCGTAGTGGTTTCCGTGAATGTGTAAAACTTGCAAGTCGTGCAATTGATCGACAAAACGACGAAGAAACAGAGTTTAGACTTAACGCATGGTGTGATCGTGGTGCAGATAAACCGTTTGGTGAATATGCTATTGCTGGTGCAAAATTAGGACGCAAATACGGCGAAATTTACAAAGATAACAAAGAAGCACTGGCAAAGATCAACGACTTTGAATGGTTGAGAGAACAATTTAATCTATCGTCATCTCAATAACACGAAACACTGTTTCTAATTTTTGTTGATTAGTTTTACGTCTAAGTGTGTTGGCCAATCCTGTATGCAAAGGCTTTGGCCAATTACCAAAACTAACCCAAGCATATCCGTCATGTTCGGCATTTAATACAGGAATAAATTCTTTTTCTACTATACACAAATAAGTGTGAAACAAAAAATGTTCATCATTGCTTATAAAAGTTTCCAGCGGTATTGCTTTTTTAATTGTAGTATCGCCGATTTCTTCTTGTATTTCTCTACGCAAGCCTTCCCAAGGCGATTCACAGGCTTCGTTGGTTCCGCCTACTAATCCCCATACATTTGATTGTTTGCTTTGTGTTCGATGCAAAAACAAAAATCTATTGGTATCAAGTGTGTAAAATAATGCACCACTACAGATAATTTTATTCATACAAATAGTTATCTTATAGTCCGAGTGACCATGTGCCGTTTTTATAATATCCGTCTACACTTAAATGCCAAATATAACCATTCCAATAGTACTGTTGTTTGGTATACAAGTTGGTAACATATGTAAATGTTTTGGTTTCACTGGCATCGAGTACAATGTGCCAATTGCTGCCGTCCCATTCAACAATGTCATTAGCGTCTGCCATAAAGTCAGTACCATCTGCATTTTTCCAAGCATCAGGCCCGTCATCATTTAGGTTAAAGATATATGTTACAACATCACCTTCGTTGGCTTGTTGATTAAGTTGTACAACTACTTTGTTATCTATTTCTTTTAAAGAAGCACCAACTAGTGTGTTGTTTACGTATACAGCAAACTCGTTTACAGTATCAGCTAACCACCATGTTGCTTTAAACACATAAAGTTTTTCTAAATCTGTTCTATAGAACAAATCGCCTTCTGTTGGTGAACTAGGAAAACTTGTACCTTCTGCAACTCCTGCTGGTTTTACAATATCATCGATGTAATAATCTAAATCAGTTTCAAATCTTATAGTTGGTGTTGATACAGTTATTTTTCTTTCTACTTTATTACCAATAGGACGAATCATCAACAAACGCAATCCTGGATCTTTAAATTGGGTAGGATTAAAACGTCTCGGATCGATAAAGTAATCAATGCCGCCACCAGTAGTAACAGGTCCTTCGATTATTGTATCGTCGGGTATTGTATCTTCGTCCCAAGTAATAAGTATTTCAAATTCGTTATCCGGGTTTACTGTTATTGTTCCTGTGATAGGAATAGTTCTATCAACTCTTCTTAGTCGAACTTCGCTAATACCTGGTTGATATTGTGCTGGTAATTCAGCCTTGAATATTTCTGCCCAAGAGATTTGTTTTTCTTCAAATCCTGGATTCTTCATTAATATTGCAGTTTCGTTTTCTACGTATAAGCCATAATTGCGATAGCTGGTTACAACAGGGCCTGTAATTCTATTGCCGTCTTGGTTTACTGCTAATGTTTTAGTCATCCATATAGTATGTTCATCTACTATTGTACCGTCGGCTAATATAGTTTTACCGTCTGGTGTGGTAGATACATTATTAATTGGAATGCCATTGTTATACACAACCCCTTCTAAGTCTGTGGTTATGTTATCACTATAATCGCTGCCTTCTCCAATATCGTTGATATCCAATATGCCGTCACTTGACGATGTATTGGTATCTGTATCAGGATTGAATCCGTCTAGACTAATAGTACCTTGATCTAAATTAATAACACTAGTAATGATGTCTGTAATAACACCAAGTTTTTTAACTTTAGTAGGAGGTGAAATATATATAGGAGCAGTAAATCCTAATGTAGCAACATCAATATCACTTTCTGTTCCTGTAGGAATACTTCTACTACTAAAGTCTACAGTGCCTAATTCTAACACACTTAAACTGGTCCAATCAATATAATTGTCAGTGGTTTGTATTTCTAAACTTGGATTGAACAGCATCATAATCTGTTCTAGTATTTGTAGTTTTTGATCTGTGTTAGTACTCCATACATCTACATTAACACTTAATGTATAAGGTGTGGGCATTAAGCGTTCAACTGTATAACTTTTACCTTGTGTGTTAAGATATTCTTGTCCGTTTTCGTCATACGCACGTTCACGTATGTTAATCTTATTGACATAGCTGCTATCACTTAAACGTGTTCTGTCTAGTTCTAATCCAGTGATATACACACTCATTCGTGGAGCACTAGGTATTTTGTTTTCGGAGTTATCTCTAATAATATTTGCAACTTGACGTGTTAAGTCACCATACATCACCGGAATACGTACTAGGTTTCCGTCACCGTCTTTGTAACTAAAATGACTAAATGCTCTGACTATCTGTGTTAGATATCTACGTATCTGACCGTCGTAAAAATGTTGCATTAATTATCCGCCTTTGGTTTTAGTGCTTTACTTAGAGACTGTCTTTCTGGTACAGTTTCGCCTGCAATTACATCAGTGTTTGTATTATTAATAAATTCACCTTTTAGCGTATTTCTGTTGCTGTTAGGCGTCATGTTTGTTCTTACTTTATCTTCTACTTTCACCCAAGTGTTCCCATTAAATCTAAAAAGTCTGTTAGGTAAGAAATCAGTTCTCAAATAGTAATCGCCATCAAAACTTTCACTCGGAAAGCCCGCTCCTACTCCATAAGGTGCACCGTTTGGCGGCAACCCATCTCCTACCAAGTATCCTAAATATCCTGCACGTTCCGGAGGACGCATAACAATGTCAACTGGTGTTATGCCATCAACAGTTAAACCAGTTGCATCAACTGTAACGATTTCAATTTCACCTGTGCTATCTACTTGTATAGTATAATAATGATTTATGTTATAACCACTTAACGGTGCGTCTGCTTCGGCTTGTGCTACCACAGCATCGCTGATCTGCATTTCTTTATCATATGTTGAAAGTAAATCTCGTAGTGTATCGCCGTTTGGATTTTCTTCATCAGCAGGTAAATCAAGTATGTCTTTGTACTCTTGACTATCTACAATTTGTTTTAGTTTTAATCTATACAAATGCGGATACCATGTTTGACTAAAACCTTCACTTGCTCTGTTAACATCTTCAACCACATAAAAACGTTTTAATGCTATAGACAAATCATTTAATGCGTATTCGTCTATCAAATGAGGTAACTCAATAACATCACCGCTTATAATCTTTCTGCCAATGGTTTTAACACTACTGTTCATGTGTATTGTTAAAAATATAGTATCGTTACTTAAAAACAAACCAAACTGTCTTAAATCAAAGTCGTTGTCTTGCACATTATAATGACCACGCAGCCTATAAATGTTTTCATCATACTTGCGATCTCTGTTTTCTAAAAACAACAAATCTTGTATGTTTGTTTCGCTTTGTGTTGTGTAAAGAGGTTGATCCGCAGTATTTTCTGTGTTTTCGTCTGTAGGTAAAGCATCAAGTTTTGGACCTAGATACTTGTGTACAAAAACATCAGTACCGCCAACAGTGAATTGTTCAAAGATAATTTTATCTAAGAAATCATAATCTTTACTTTTTTCTGGTCTGTATAAACTAAGTCTTGGCATATACATATTTAGCATAAATACTTGTGGAGACAAACTATGGCTGATACAACTACTGAAAAACAAGAAATTTTTAACTACGTGGAAGCATTCCTTGGCGGAGGAATGGTAGACGTTGAGCTTGATCCTGTTCATTACGAAACAGCATTGAAAAAATCATTATCAAAATATAGACAGCGTAGTGAAAATGCTGTTGAAGAAAGTTATGTTACATTGCCAATAAATCAAGATGTTAATGAGTATACATTACCACAAGAAGTTATCGAAGTACGTAAAATTTACAGACGCAGTGTAGGTAGTAGATTAGGCGGCAGTGCAGATGGCGGTAGTTTGTTTGAACCTTTTAACCTAGCATACACAAACACATACTTGTTAGCAGGCAGCGGCATTGGTGGTTTAGCCACATATGATTTCTTTGCACAACAGCAAGAATTAGTTGGACGTATGTTTGGCTCGTTTATTGAATTCAAATGGAATACTTCAAACAAAAAATTAACAATATTACAGCGTCCAAGAGCTGACGAAGAAATATTGTTATGGTGCTATAATTTTAGACCAGACTTTGAATTGTACAAAGATTACAAAGCATATCAATGGATCAAAGATTATACACTAGCAAACTGCAAATATATGTTAGGCGAAGCACGTAGCAAGTTTAGCACTATTGCAGGTCCTGGGGGCGGTACAACATTAAACGGCGACACATTAAAAAATGAAGCACAACAAGAAATGGAAAAACTTGAAAAAGAATTAGACATGGCTTCAGCAGGTGGCGTTGGTTACGGCTTCTTAATAGGATAATATGTCAAAATTTAAAAACAATAAAGTTATAATTTCTGGCGGATGTAGTTTTACAGCAGGACACGATCTTGCAGATTGGAATGGCAGTGTAGAGCCAGATGGTATTTGTCATACCTACAGTAATAGAACATGGGATAGCATAATACATCGAAAAATGTCTCCTCATTCTAATCTTAGAAAAACTGCTATGGGCGGACACGGATACGGTGCTATTACAAGAAGAATCATTTATGAATGTGAACAACAATTAAAAACACACAAGCCAGAAGAAATTATTGTTCTAGTAATGTGGACCAGTGCATTGCGTAGAGAATTTGTAAGCATACATGAAGAATATTTTTATGAGCCAGAACAATACTTTACTCACACTATGCCAGGAATGATAGAACCACGCAACAATCCTCATTGGAAAGATGTAAAGAAAAGATTAGAAAAAGAAAAATTAGTAAAAACTGTAGAAGAATTTTATAACAAACGATTTACAAGAGACAATGTATATTATTACAGTTTACAACAATATGAATATCTAACAAATTATCTAAAAGCAAATAACATAATGTATTTTTATACAGGATCTTATAATGATCTTGCAAGTGAAGATACAATGCAAGAAAACAATATTTTTATACATGACATGTATAAAAGATTAGATATTAAAAATAATGTGTGTTTAGAAAACGGCCTAGGATTTAACGAATGGGCAACAAAAGAAAAATTACCAAAAGGTGTCAGTGATCATCCACTAGAAGAAGCACAATTGCGTTGGGCTAAAAAATTTATAAAGTGGATTGAATCTTGTTGACAAAATATTGATTTTTTAGTATATTAAGTTATGAAGAAAAAGTTATTGGTAATTGGTCACGGCAGGCACGGTAAGGATACTGTCTGTGAAATACTACGTGACAAGTATAATTATAGTTTTGAGAGCAGCAGTCAATTTTGCTCTAAACTGTTTATCTATGATATGTTGAAGGACAAGTATGGATATAGTAATGAAGAACAGTGCTACGCTGACAGGCATAATCACCGAGCAGAATGGTATGATGCTATCTGCGATTATAATGTACCTGATGCGGCACGTTTAGGTAGAGAAATTTTTCAAGCACACGACATTTATTGCGGACTACGCAACAAGCGTGAATTCTTTGCTATGCAAAACACTGGCGTATTTGACTATGCCATCTGGGTTGATCGCAGCAATCACTTGCCTCCCGAAGATAAAAATTCAATGAGTCTTGAACAATGGATGGCAGATTTTACCATTGACAATAATGGTGACCTCAACGAACTTGCATTTAATGTAGATCAGTTAATGAGTTATCTTCATAGATAAACACGCACTTTTTGGTGTCTAAACCCCCTTTTTCTCCGTGGATCAGCTAAATAATAGTAATAGATGACCTAGATAGGAGAACAAACAATGGCATTAGTATCACCAGGCGTTCAGGTTAGCGTAATTGACGAGAGTTTCTACACGCCAGCTGAACCAGGAACAACACCTATAATTTTCGTAGCAACAGCGGAGAATAAAACCAATGGTTCAGGTACAGGTATTGCAGCAGGTACTTTAGCAGCAAACGCTGGTAAAGTTTACTTAATTAGCTCGCAGAGAGACTTGGTTGAAACATTTGGTGATCCAACATTCTACACTGATGTTAACAACAATCCAATAAACGGCGGCGAACAAAACGAATACGGTTTACAAGCTGCTTACTCATTCCTTGGAGTAAGTAATAGAGCGTATGTTGTTCGTGCAGACATTGATCTTGCAGCATTAAATGCAAGTGACACACCAACAGCAGGAGAACCAACAGACGGTACGTATTGGCTAGATACCCAAACAACTGCTTGGGGCATTTTTGAATGGAACAGTGCAAGCATTACTACCAGTGGCGGTCAAACATTTACAAACAAAACTCCTATTGTAATTACTTCAACACAAGATTTAGTTGGCGGTTCAGCAACTGCTGATCCTAAATCATCTGTCGGAGCCATCGGTGATTATGCTGTAAGAACAACAACAAGAACTGTTAAAACATACTACAAAGGCAAAAATGGTTGGGCAGAAGTTGGCTCAGCTAACTGGAAAGCAGCATGGCCAAGTGTAACAGGCACAAATGCAAACGTTTCAGTTTCAGTTAGCGATGGCTTTACAATTCAAGATGATGGTGCATCAACAATTGCAACTATTACATCAACTGGTACTACACTAACACAACTAGCAGCAGACATTACATCAACTGCATCAGGTGTTGGTATTACTGCTGACGTTGTAGACGGATATCTAAATATTTACAACAATGGTTCAACTACACCATCAATTAGTTTTACTGATGGTACAGGTACACCTCTTGCAGCAGCAGGTATTGCTACAGCTACAGATTTTGCTGCACCAGCATTACAAATCAGTGCTCACACAAGTGTACCAGAATTTAAGACAGGCGACACAACACCACGTCCAACAGGTAGTATATGGTTAAAAACCACAGAACCAAACCTAGGTGCTCGTTGGAGAGTAAGTCAGTACAATGGCGATACACAGCTATGGGATTCAGTAGCTGCACCAATTTATGCAACTAATCATGCAGCACTTTATGCATTAGACCGCAGCGGCGGCGGTGCAAACCTATTAGAAGGTGATGTATACGTTCAATATAATGTAGCAGAAGATGCAGACACATTTGGTACATTTAAACTGTTTGTAAGAAATGCAAGCGGTCCAACAGTTATTCGCAGCAGCAAAGTTACAGCAACTACATTTGCATCAATTGCAGGTTCGGTAACATTTGGTGTTAGCGAAAGTGTAAAAGGTCAAATGGCAATGAGCGGTTTCTCAACTGCAACTGCAACCGTTGCAGGTTCTAGTGCAGATGCTGATGCTATTGCAGGTGCAATCAACGACCTAGGACTTAATCATGTTGTAGCAAGTGTTGACAGTCAGAATAGAATTGTTATTACACATACAGCAGGTGGCGACATTAGATTTAGTGACACAGACGGTGCATTATCAGCAGCAGGTTTTGTTGCATTTGATGTTGACGATCTAACAGGTACAGAAAACCTATACTATACACCAGGTTCAGATGCACTAGACGATCCACTTCAATTAATTGCCACACTATGGAAACCAATGACATATACTGCAAGCGACGATGCTCCAAGCACATTAGCAGCAGACGGTGCTCTATGGTACAGCAGTGTAGTTGACGAAGTTGATATTATGGTACACGATGGTCAGAATTGGGTAGGTTACCTATCTGCAACATCACCATACTACAATGCTTCAGAAGCTGAACAAACAGACCCAGCAGGTCCTATTGTAAGTGCAAGTGAACCAACTGCACAGTCAGATGGTACTGCTCTTAAAAATGGCGACATTTGGGTAAGCACAGCAGACATTGATAATTATCCAGCAATTTACAAGTACAACAGTACATTAGGTAATTGGATTGAACTAGACAAAACAGACCAAACTACCGAAAATGGTGTACTATTTGCAGATGCACGTTGGACAGATGCAGGTACAAACGCAGGTGCAGATGCATCAACAATCGAAGAATTGCTAGTAAGCGATCACCTAGATCCAGATGCTCCAGATCCAGCACTATATCCAAAAGGTATGTTACTATGGAACCTACGTAGAAGCGGCTTTAACGTGAAGCGTTTTGAGCGTAACTACATTGATACATCAGGCGACAATCCTCGTGCAGGAGACGAAGCAATGGCTGATTACTATCCACACCGTTGGGTAACTGAGTCAGCAAACAATGTTGATGGTTCAGGTAGCTTTGGACGCAATGCACAACGTAAAGTAGTTGTACAAGCACTACAAGCACTGGTTAACAGCAACGAAGACATTCGTGACAACGAAACACGTTTGTTTAACTTGATGGCAACACCAGGTTACCCAGAACTAATTGGTGAAATGATTAGCTTAAACTACGATAGAGGACTAACAGCATTTGTTGTAGGTGACTCACCTGCAAGACTAACACCAGATGCAACTTCACTAAATGAATGGGCAACCAACGTTAACACTGTTGTAGAAGATAACGACAACGGTCTAGTAAGCCGCGACGAGTACATGGGTGTTTACTATCCATGGGGTTACTCAAGTGATAACATTGGTAACAACATTGTTGTTCCTCCGAGTCACATGGTACTACGCACTATTGCACTTAACGACCAAGTTGCTTATCCATGGTTTGCACCAGCAGGTACAAGACGTGGCGGTGTTACTAACGCTACAGCAACAGGTTACATTAATGCAGAAGGCGAATTTGTAAGTGTTGCTCTTAACGAAGGTCAAAGAGATACACTATATCAAAACAACGTTAACCCAATTACATTCCTAACAGGTGCAGGACTTGTTGTATTTGGTCAAAAGACTAGAGCAAGAAATGCAAGTGCATTGGATCGTGTAAACGTTGCAAGACTTGTTGTATATCTACGTAGCCAGCTAAACAGTCTAGCAAAACCATACTTGTTTGAACCAAACGATAAAATCACACGTGATGAAATCAAACAGCAAGTTGAGAGCTTGATGGTTGAACTAGTTGGACTAAGAGCATTGTACGACTTCTTAGTTGTATGTGATGAATCAAACAATACACCGGCAAGAATTGATAGAAACGAACTATATGTTGATATTGCAATCGAACCAGTTAAAGCAGTTGAATTCATTTACATTCCACTACGTATTAAAAACACAGGCGAGATATCAGGTCTATAATATCATAAATGTGGGGGGTTGAAACAGATCCCCCACAAAATGATAAATACTTGTGAATAGGAGAATATATAGATGGCAATCTCAACATTAACAAATATTTCGGTTCCATTATCAAACGATAATAGTGCAAACAACCAAGGTCTACTAATGCCGAAGCTGCAATATCGCTTCCGTGTATTACTAGAAGGTTTTGGTGTTTCAAACGAAACTCAAGAATTAACAAAACAAGTTATTGACGTAACTCGTCCAAATGTTAGTTTTGAACAAACTGAAATTCATGTTTACAACAGTAAAGTACGTTTAGCTGGTAAGCATGATTGGCAAGACATTTCATTGAACTTGCGTGATGACGTTAACGGTTCTGTATCAAAACTAGTTGGCGAACAATTACAGAAACAATTTGATTTTTACGAACAAGCAAGTGCAGCTAGTGGCTTGGATTACAAGTTTACTACACGCATTGAAATGCTAGACGGTGGTAATGGTATACATACACCAACAGTATTAGAAACATGGGAAATATATGGTTGTTACCTAAACTCAGTAAACTACGGTTCGATGAGCTATAGCACTAGTGATCCTGTACAAATTGAACTTTCAATTAGATACGATAACGCATTACAAAAACCAGATAATTCTGGTATCGGATCAAACGTACCACGTAACCAAAGTACATTTACTACAGGCGGCGGTGCTTAATTATATTTGAGAGATTGCTTTGTAAAACTAACAAGGAGTCATCGGCTCCTTGTTTTTTTATAAACTACGTAGTTTATTATCCAGGATAAATACATTATGAGCTGGAACAACGGATATAGAAATAACAATAATTTATACAATAGTAGTAAAGGTCAATTGGCTGACTTTTCCCATGCCAGTGAACTTTACATTAAAAACAACTATAGGTTAACTCCTAATAGTAAATTTTTATATCACTGTGTTTTTAATGTTAATCAAGCTGCACTAGCAAAAGTTGGTATTGGGTTAAGAAACTATCTTAACGGCACTGAAATCAACATGCTATGCAAAAGTGCAGAACTACCTAGTTTTAATATTAGTACTGATACAAAAAATCAGTATAATAGAAAAAAAATTGTACAAACTAAGCTAAGTCACAATCCTGTAAGATTTAGATTCCATGACGATAGAGCAGGAGTTATACTAGCATTATGGGAAGCATATTATAGATATTACTATAAAGATCCTAACTATGCCAAATACACAGCAGGAAATCAACCAGACAATGTAACTTTTCAACAGTGGTCAAACCTTGATACTTACGAAGTAGGTACACAATATCGTTATGGTTTTGATACAGGAAAAAAAGACAACGTACCATTTTTTAACAGCATTACAATAAATGTATTATCAGGCAGAGATGGCCGTAGTATACATACAAGTTACACACTTATTAATCCAGTAATAACGGCTTGGGATTCAGATGAAGTAAGCCAAGAATCGTCAGACTTTATGGAAGCTACAATGGGCGTTGAATACGAATCTGTTGTATATAACAGAGGTAACACAACAAGAGATAACCCTGCAGGCTTTGCTGATCCGTCGCACTATGACACTACACCAAGTCCATTGTATAATCCTAATCAAGATAATTTATACCCGTATCTTACACCATGGGGGAAAGTTTTTGAAGATATAGTTAATGGTGATGTAGGATTAGATACAGTATTACAAGTTATATTAAATTTACAAAACAGTGAATTTGCTACAGCAAACAATTCAGTTCCAGCAGTTAGTAACAATAGTTTAGGTTTTAGTATTCCAAAAAATACAAATTTAAATTTTGGAAACCAAGTTGTACAGAACAATTTAACCGCTTCGCCTACTGTGTCAAAAGCTGACTTAGTAAATAGTTTAACAAATAATCCGGCTGCATTGAACAACTATGCATTTTTAACTGAATTTTCACCAGGTGCAAATGGTGGATTCAACGAAAGAAGAGCAGAATGGGACGCACTGCCAGCTGGTACTAAAGCTGCATTTGAACAAAATGCACTAAACAAACTAAGGTAATAATCATGGCTGAAGAAGATATTAGTACGTCAATTAAAGAATTTTTTGATAGAAATCTAAATGACAAAATTTCATTTAGTTCTAACCAAGTAGACAGTGTAGTTGGATTTTTTAAAAAACGTGGGTTTGATGATGTAGCAGCAACAAATGTAGCAAGTGTTATATTGCAACAAGCCAAAAGAGACAATACTAGTGTTTTTAAAATTGTTGATACATTAAAAGGATTAACAGAAATTCAACTTAGTAATTTAGTTGCAACAATTTTAAATAACAACAGAAGTAAAATTAGCAACATAGGTTTTGCACAAATATCATCTACAGAAACCAAAGATTCGAGAAACGTTAAACTGTAATGGCACATTTTGCACAAGGAAAATATGCATTAAAGAATCCTGAAAAATACATAGGAGGAAGAACACCTACCTATCGTAGTAGTTGGGAGTTTGCATTTATGCGTTTTTGTGATTTAAATGAAAACATATCAAAATGGGCAAGCGAAGCAGTACGCATTCCATACAGACATCCTTTTACAGGAAAGTTTACAATATATGTTCCAGACTTTTTTATTGTGTACACAGACAAAAAAGGCAAAGAACATGTTGAACTTATTGAAGTAAAACCAAGTAATCAAACCTTCAAAGAAAATCTAGGACGTAGCAAAGCAAATCAAGCACACTACGTTATCAATCAAGCCAAATGGCAAGCAGCAAGAGCATATAGCAAACAAAAAGGAATCACCTTCAGAGTAATAAATGAAGGAGATATTTTCCACCAAGGAAAACGTAGATAAATAATAGTAGTATATAACGGAAAGCTACTATGACTAAAAAATTAGAAGAAATGTTAAACTTGCCCGACAACGAAGACATTGTCGAAAATTCTAAATCTAAAAAAGAAACTGCTATCATAGAGCAGGAAGATACATTCAGAGATATTGCTGAATTTGATAAAATAGCCAGTGCATTGCCAGCTGTAAAAGGGCTTGGAGAATTAGCAGACAAAGAATTAAACGAAGTTGCTGATAAAGCTATGCAAGCATACGAGGAACTAATGGATCTTGGTATGAACGTAGAAAGTCGTTATAGTGGTAGAGTTTTTGAAGTAGCAGGCGGCATGTTAAAAACATCGTTGGATGCTAAAGTTGCTAAATTAGATAAAAAACTTAAAATGGTAGAACTACAACTTAAAAAAGAAAAAATGGACAGAGATGCAGGCCAAGGTGACGGCGACTTTGTCAACGGTGAAGGGTATGTAGTAACGGACAGAAATAGCTTGCTGGAACGCCTTAAAGGCATGAATAATGATAAATAATACAAATAGGATCCATTGCAATGAAAAAATTTACAGATTATTTAACTGAGTCTAAAAAGACTTATGAATTTAAAATAGGTATAGCAGGTGAACTGCCGGAAGGATTTGACAATAGTCTCGAAACTGCACTACAGAAGTTTGGACTTGTTAAAGTAACTGCTGGCAAAAAAACACCAATACAAGAACGTCCACTAGACTTTCCACAGTTAGAAAATACAGAAGTTACTTATTGGGAAGCTGAGGTTTCATATCCTACTACTCCATTAGCATTGCAAGAGTATTTGGGTCATTGCTGTGATGTTCCGAGATATAATGTAATTGTACGTAATCCTAACGAACCGCAAGAGCTTTATCAAGAAGAAAAAGAAGAAACAGAATATGAAGTTAAGCTAACCAAAGAAGAAATGGAAGGCGAATCAGCACAAGATAAAGTTGGTGGCAATCATGTAATGGATCTATTAAAAGAATTAGAAGCTGCACGTAAAGAACGTGCAAATGATTATATCGGCGATGCTCCTGTGGGAGAAAGTAAAGATATCAGCGATACTGAAAACTCAAAAAGTGTTGTAGGAGGCTAATATGAAAATCTTCGAGGTCACTAGTAGAACTAAAAAAATAATCAATGAAATCACAGCTGAAGATTTGTTAGCAGGTCTTAGAGATCGTTTAACCAGTAGAAATTATGATCGTACCGTAAGTTGGATCGAAGATGACTATAATAACTTTGCAACACAAGAAGATGTTGATCGCTTTCTACAAGACGCTGCAGAATCTCATGACAACTTTTTTCAAATGCCGTATGCTCGTGCTGCTAGAGAAGCATTATTTGCTGTAAATGTTAGTGCAGGTCGAGTTGAAGATACAGGCGAAGAGCCAATTGTACCATTAGATACAGTAACAGACGATCCTGAAGCAGCCAACCAAGCTGCCGCCGATGCAGCAATTGATAGTCGTATGAATAGCGATGCAGCAGCACCAAGTGAAACACCGGCACCGGCATCTGTTAGAGATTTAGGCAATGGGTTTGAACAAATAACAACTACAGTTCTCGGTCAAGAAGTTACAGGTGTGCGTGACACTAGATCAAATCTTGTGTTTGTTAGAAATCAAGACAGTGACGGCAATGCACTTATTCGTAGTCCTGCTCAATATCTTCAACTAGGCGACAACGGCCAATTAAGAGGTACTACTCCAGGTCCTGAAACTATGAGAGCGTTAACACAAGCAGGAATCGGTCCTGAAGGCAACGACGAACCAAGCACAGGTCCGGATGACGGATCAAGAGCAGGGCAAGAACCAAACAGACCAGTTACAGCACCAGAGCCTCAAGGAGATCCATTAGGTGGCGAAGCACCAACAGGTCCCGGCGGTGATGAACCATTACCGCAAACAAGAACAGAACCGAGAACAGCAGCACCGCAACGTCAATCTGGTGAATTTAATGCAGACGGTACTGTTGCTGGACCTGGTCAAGCAGCAAGACCTGGTTCAATGACTAGAGGTGCAACACCTACCCAAGCTAATGCAAATAGAAATACTCAAGCACCAAGCAGATTACGTATTAGACAAACTATTGCTCCAGCAGTACAAAGATTACTACAATTAGCAAACGAATCGATTGTTGGTTATAGAGCTATTGTAGAAGGCAAGTCGGTGTTAGAAGCACTCGATCCGCCACAACGTCAACAACTACAACAATACTTAGATCAGATGCGAGCAGCAGCACAAAACGATCCTGAAGTAAACAACGAGTTTGGCGACCTGATGGCTCGTATGGAAAGAGCATTAGGTATAACACAACCGCAATCGGGTGCAGGCGATGAAGCAGCAGCACAAGCAGCAATAGCACAACGTCAGGCAGGAACACCAGCACCAGGTACAGGCAGTCTTGATGCAGCTCAAGCAAGTGCCCAAAGGGCTCCAGCAGCATCAGCAGCATCAGCAGCACCAGCAGCACCAGCAGCAGTATCAGCAGCACCGGCAGCAACACAAGGTAGATATAGTGTTAGAAGAGAAAACGCAGGTGGACGTCAAATGTTTGCTATTATTGATGGCGAAACACGTATGCCTGCACGTTTAAGAAGTACCAATGTATATTATAATACACAAGAAGAAGCACAAGCAGTAGCAGATAGATTAAATCAAAACAATGTTCAAACTGTACCACGTGTAGGCGAACCAGGAAACGAAATACCAGGTCAAACTAGTGCAGCACCACAGACATCTCCTCGCCCACAAGCAAGACCAGATCAAGCAGCACCAAGTGGATCAGAAGATGACGCAATGGCACAACCAGTTGCTCAAAATGCAGCAAGTCAAGCAGCAACAGCAAATGCTCAAGATTTTACACTAACTGGTAATTTACGTAGAGGTAGTAGTGGTCCAGAAGTTGAGCAATTACAACGTGCATTAGGTTTCCAAGATGCAGAAGTTGATGGACGTTTTGGTCCAAGAACAGAACAAGCTGTAAGAACATTCCAACAAAACCAAGGACTACAAGTAGATGGTATTGTTGGTAGACAAACTTACAACAAGATCTTACAAACAAGAGAAGATCCAAGAGCACAGCGTAATGCAGGTGTAGGAAGAATTGGTCAAGTTGCAGCACCAACACAACAAAATCAAAGTATAGATATGACAGGAAAAGAAATGGCAAAATTAGATGAAGCAAGTTTAACAGTAAATGGTTCAGCAAGCGAAATTGCAGAGCTAATGCGTATGATGCAATTAGCAGGTGCACCAAGTGCAAAACCTGTCGACAGCGATGATATTAGTAGTCACATACACAAACCAGAACCATCACCGTGCGGTGCTAAACCAGAACCGAGCATGGGAGATATGATTAGCATGATCAGCAAAGAAGAGGAAGAAGTAGATGGCGACTTCCAAGATGCTACAACTGAACCAGATAACTATTATCAAGATGTAAGTGCTAGTATTCCTTCGGGCAATGATTTAAACAGACCTAAAGATCGTAAAGCAATACGTACAGTTGATCCTGCATTAGAAACAACTTTAAAAGATAGTTTGTTACAAGCATATGAAGGCAAGTACAAATCGGATGCACAGCGTAAAGCTATTTGGGCATCTAAATCAGAAAAGAAGAAATAATATAAACTCCCCCAAACTCAATAGCACCTACGGGTGCTATTTTTTTGAGTAAATATAGTATGAGTAAAAGTTTAGACGGCGTTTTAACTAAAAAAGCCAATCAAAAAGAAACCTATACAGAATCACAAATACAGGATCTATTACAATGTATGGATCCTGATGTAGGATATTTGTATTTTGCAAGACATTTTGCACATATTCAACACCCTGTAAAAGGCAAACTAATATTCGATCCTTTTGAATATCAGTTAAGATTAATGCATAGTTACCATAACTATCGCTTTAATATTAATATGATGCCTAGACAAACAGGCAAAACTACTTGTGCTGCCATTTACTTGGCATGGTATGCAATGTTTAAACCTGACCAAACTATTCTAATTGCAGCACACAAGTACACTGGTGCACAGGAGATTATGTCACGTATACGTTATGTATATGAACTTTGCCCAGACCATATACGTGCAGGTGTTACTAGTTATAACAAAGGCAGTATGGAATTTGAAAATGGTTCACGTATTATAAGTCAAACAACTACAGGCACTACAGGACGTGGTTTGTCTATCTCACTACTATACTGTGACGAGTTTGCGTTCGTGCAACCTAACATTGCAGAAGAGTTTTGGACTTCGATTTCACCTACACTAGCAACTGGTGGTCGTGCTATTATTACAAGCACACCTAACAGTGACGAAGATACATTTGCTACTATTTGGAAACAAGCAGAACAAAAGTTTGACGAGTATGGTAACGAAAGTGACATAGGTGTTAATGGTTTCCATGCATTTAGAGCACACTGGGCTGAACATCCAGACCGTGACGAGGAATGGAAGAAAAACGAAATTGGTCGCATTGGTGAAGAAATGTTTAGACGAGAATACGAATGTGAATTCTTAATCTTTGACGAAACACTCATCAACAGTTTAAAACTTGCTGTACTAGAAGGCATTGATCCAAAAATTAAAATGGGACAAGTGCGTTGGTATAAAAAATTAGATCCTAAAAAATCATATGTTATCGGACTTGATCCTGCAATGGGCACTGGCGGCGACCATGCAGCAATACAAGTTATTGAATTACCAACATACGAGCAAGTAGGTGAATGGCAACACAATACCACAGCAATACCGGGCCAAATAAGAGTATTAAGAGATATATGTACATACATTGCCAGCGAAACAAACAACAGTAGTAACATATATTGGAGTGTAGAGAACAACGGTATTGGCGAAGCAGCATTATTAGTAATACAAGATTTTGGTGAAGAAAATATTCCAGGATTGTTTATCAGCGAACCAATACGCAAAGGTCATGTACGCAAGTTCCGCAAAGGATTTAACACTACACATAGTAGTAAAGTTACAAGTTGTGCTAGACTAAAAACTATGATAGAAAATGATAAACTTATTATTAGAAGCAAAGCATTAGTCAGCGAGCTAAAAGCATTTGTAGCAAGTAGTAGTAGTTTCCAAGCAAAGCCAGGACACAGTGATGATTTAGTTAGTGCTTTAATTCTAACACTACGCATGATGAGTGTAATGAAAGATTGGGATCCTACAGTATACAATACTTTTAGTCAAATTGAACAAGACGATGATTACGAAATGCCCATGCCGATATTCGTAAGTAGCAGTTATTAGATAAATAATATACAATGATAAAATTAGACGCAATAGCAGAACAACTTTTTAATAAAATTAGAGGACGCTTTCCTGAAGTTACAATAGGTGATGAAGAAGGCACAATTACCAATGAGCCTGCATTGGCTAGATATTTTGATTTTGCATACACTGTAGGCAATAACGAAAGTATTGGTAAAATTAGTATTAGTCTTGACGAGGAAGAAGGTCTAACTGTTATTTTCAGCAAAGACTTTGTAACTGAAGCAATCAAAGATGACTGGTATAGATTTTTAAAAGAACTTCGTGAATTTAGTAAAAAGCGTCTAATGAAGTTTGAAGTAAGAGATATTAACAGATCAAACTTAACAAAACGAGATTATAAATTTTTAGCTGCAAATCGCTCTGGAGAAACAACAATGGCCGAATCAAAAATGTATGGAACAACTAAAACTAGTTTCCAAAAGATAGGAAATGCACGTTTAGCTATTAAGCATACTGCACCTATCAATACCGAAAGTGCAACTGGTAGATCACAAAAAATTAAAAGCATCTACATTGAGTCGCCTGAAGGTGAAAGATTTAAATATCCTTACAAGCATCTAAGTGGTGCTAGAGCAATGGCAGTACACGTAAGCGAAGGCGGCAATGCATATGACGATTTTGGCAAATACATTAGCGGACTAAGCGAAGAATTAAGTAAACTACGTAAATTTAACCAATACATGAGTCGTAGTAGTGTTATGGCCGAAACACTATCTACATATACAGACATTGTTAAAGAGCGTGTATCAACAATTAAAAAAGAAATTTCTAATCTACAAAAACCGGCATATTACAAAGAAACATTTGAAACATTTGAACCAAAGATTGTAGAAGATGTTCCAACTGATGTACAAGATGCTTGGGTAGAACAACTAACTATTAAACAATTCAATGAAGAATTAAAAGATGTATTTCCATATGTTTACAACCTAGTAGGCGAAAACACTGTTAAAGAAATTAAGCTAGAAGATATTATTAGCGAAGGCCCAGGAGTAACAGAACCAACAGGCGATGCAGGCCAATATCCAGAAGTTAACTTTAATCCACGTGCAGGACAAATGGATCAACCAATGCATCCACAAAATGCTGGATTAACTAGAGATAACCCAGGAAGTGAAAACTATATTGTACAAGCAGGCGATACTGTGTATGCAATATCAAAAAGATTTGGTGTAGCAGTAGAAGACATTATTGAAGTTAACGGACTAGACGACAAAGGCTCAATAAGAGTAGGCGACGAATTAGTTATTCCTACAGTAGGCGAAAGCATTATGTCAAAGGCATTCGAAGCAGCAGTTGAAAAGGTCCTAGGACAGTTTGGAAGTTTACAAGAAGCAGAAGGATGCCCTTGTAATACTCCTCCGGGTGGTAAATGCACATGCCCACCAAATTGTAAAGACTGTAATTGTAGTACAAACGAAAGCAGCGATTTAAAAAGAAAGCCAACAATTCCTCTAGGTGAATTTATACTTTCATACTTTGATCGTGCAACAGGCCAGTTTCCAAAAGGTCCAACAGCCGTACTTACTATGGTAGAAAAAGAATACGGAGAACGATTTGTAAGGCCAGCACACCAGTTCATAGAACGCATAGACGCAAGAGTTGCAGAAGTAATGGGCTACAGAGAGGCGGAAGAAGAAATTCAAGGCCAAGTTGATCAGGTATACGAGTTTATGGGTGTAGATAGTAAAGACGAAGTTGACCAAAACCTAATGAAAGCAATTCAGAAAAAGTTTGGTACAAAGCCAGTAGGTGA
>Ga0181569_10000751_pt1 | contig 25044 bp, 24 predicted proteins | sample 101ome_19_FD_132452 | JGI IMG/M metagenome (GOLD analysis project Ga0181569, IMG submission 132452) | Coastal salt marsh microbial communities from the Groves Creek Marsh, Skidaway Island, Georgia - 101405AT metaG (megahit assembly) | ecosystem: Environmental > Aquatic > Marine > Intertidal...
CTTTTCGTCGCTGTCGGCGCTGCTCGCCCTCGCGGCGGCGCCTTTATATATGTGGTGGCTCGCCGATCCGCAGCGCACGGAATACGCCATCGCGATGGCGATCCTGGTATGGCTGCGCCACCGCGAAAACATCGGGCGCCTGATCCGGGGCGAGGAATCGAAAATCACGTTTTCCCGCAAGGGTTGACCTGCCCGCCCGGCGATTCCATCGTCAGGACATGAAACATGTCCCCATATCGCTGACGGATGCGCAACGAATCGACTGGCTTCGTTTGATTCGCACGCCGTCCGTGGGATCCCGCACCTTTATCGAGCTTGTCCAACGCTTCGGCGATCCTGCCGCGGCGATCGCAGAACTTCCCGAGATTGCGCGCCGCGCGAAAGGAAGACGCAAGCTGGTCGCGCCGCCGGTGGATGATATTCACGCCGAACTCGACCGGCTCGCCCACGCGGGCGGACGCATGATCGCGCTGTGCGAAGCCGAATATCCGCACCCGCTATCGGCCATCGCCGATCCGCCGCCGGTCCTGTTCGTCAAGGGAGACGCCGATACTCTGCAAAAGCCGATGATTGCCATTGTGGGCGCGCGGAACGCGTCGACCAACGCCCGGCGTTTCGCGGAGGACATCGCCGCCGAACTGGGGGCCGCCGGGTATATTGTCGTCTCGGGTCTGGCGCGCGGGATTGACGGGGCGGCGCATAAGGGCGCGCTTGCCACCGGGACGGTCGCGGCAGTCGCGGGGGGCATCGATGTGATCTATCCGCCGGAACACGCGGATCTGCAGGCCCGGATCGGCGAGACCGGGGCCATCGTGTCCGACCAACCTGTCGGGACTCAGCCGACGGCGCGGCATTTTCCCGCGCGCAACCGACTGATCTCCGGCCTCGCAGGCGGCGTACTCGTCGTCGAAGCGGCGAAAAAATCGGGATCGCTGATCACGGCGCGACTGGCGCTGGAACAGGGACGGGAGGTGTTCGCCGTGCCCGGCTCGCCACGCGATCCGCGATGCCGCGGCACCAACGATCTGATCCGCCAGGGCGCCGTCCTCACCGAAAGCGCCGACGACGTGATCGATATGCTGGAACGCCAGATGCTGAAACCCGCGCCCCTGCCGCGCCGCGCCGTATCTTTCGAACCCGTTGAAACGAAAGTCGAAATACCGCCCGAATCCGGGCACGTCGAAATCGTAAAATTGCTGGGGGCCGCGCCAACAGGTGTTGACGAACTGGTTCGCGAGTGCCACATGTCTGCCGCCTCGGTCCGGAGCATCCTGCTGGAATTGGAGCTTTCGGGCCGGATCGAGCGTCATCCGGGGAACCGGTGTCGCTGATTTTGTAAACATTCCGGCAACCAACCGGCACTACGGTGCGTTGACCGCAAACAGAATTTTCGGTGGCCATGGACGTCGTCGTCGTTGAATCGCCTGCCAAGGCAAAGACCATCAACAAGTATCTCGGCTCGGACTACAAGGTCCTGGCGAGCGTCGGACACGTGCGCGACCTGGTGTCCAAGGACGGCTCGGTACAGCCGGACGACGGATTCCGCATGGTATGGACGGTCGACCCGCGCGCCGAAAAGAACATCCAGGCCATCCAGGACGCCATCAAGGGCGCGGACCACCTGTATCTCGCGACCGACCCGGACCGGGAGGGCGAGGCGATTTCCTGGCACGTGCAGGAGATTCTGAACGAACGCAAGGCGCTGGACGGCATCGACGTCAAACGCGTGGTGTTTCACGAGGTCACCAAAAACGCGGTGATCGAGGCGCTTGCCAACCCGAGAGAGCTGAATCAGGAACTGATCGACGCCTACCTAGCGCGTCGTGCGCTTGATTATCTGGTGGGCTTCAGTCTGTCGCCGGTATTGTGGCGGAAGCTGCCGGGTTCCAAGTCGGCCGGACGCGTGCAGTCGGTCGCCCTGCGGCTGATCTGCGAACGCGAAGCCGAGATCGAGGTTTTCAAACCGCAGGAATACTGGACCATCGGCGCCGAATACACGACCGCCGACGGCAAGCAGGTGCCGGCGCGCCTGACCCATCTTGGCGGCAGGAAACTAGACCGCTACGACATCGGCAACGAAGAGGCCGCGAAGGCCGCCGTCGCGGAGATCGAGCGCCACGAGTACAGGGTCAAATCGGTCGAGCGCAAAACCGTCAACCGCCGCGCCGCGCCGCCCTTCACCACATCGACGATGCAGCAGGAAGCGTCGCGCAAACTTGGCTTCGGTGCGACCCGCACCATGCGGACCGCGCAGAAACTGTACGAAGGCGTCGATATCGGCGGCGATACGGTCGGTCTGATCACCTATATGCGTACCGACAGCGTGAACATGGCGCAGGAAGCCATCGTCGCCGTCCGCGCCACGATCGGACAGGATTACGGGCACGAATACGTGCCGGATTCGCCGAATGCCTATCGCAACAAGTCCAAGAACGCGCAGGAGGCCCACGAGGCTGTGCGCCCGACCGATTTCGGTCGCAAACCCCACGAAGTCCGCCAGTATCTGGGCGAGGACGAGCGCAAACTATACGACCTGATTTGGAAGCGCGCGGTCGCCAGCCAGATGGAAGCCGCCGTCATGGAACAGGTGGCGGTCGACATCGCCTCGCCCGACGGCAACACGGTACTGCGCGCCAACGGTTCCGTGGTGAAGTTCGACGGATTCCTGAAACTGTATCAGGAAGGCCAGGACGAACGCGCCGCCACGGTCAACGACGACGAGGCGGACGGCAACGAGCGCGACCGCATCCTGCCGCCGATGTCGGAAGGCGATGCGATGAGCCGCGGCCCGGTGACGCCGGAGCAGCATTTCACCAAGCCGCCGCCGCGCTATACCGAAGCCAGCCTCGTCCGAAAAATGGAAGAACTCGGCATCGGGCGACCGTCGACCTATGCGTCGATCCTGCAGGTACTGCAGGACCGCAACTATGTTACCCTGGACCAGCGCCGCTTCACGCCGCACGACCGCGGCCGCATGGTGGTCGCGTTCCTGGCGGAATTCTTTCAGCGCTACGTCGAATACAGCTTTACGGCCGATCTCGAAGACCGGCTGGACGATGTGTCCAACGGCGACATGGAATGGAAGGCACTTCTGAGCGATTTCTGGGAAGCGTTCTCCGCCGCCATCGAAGAGACCAAGGAACTGCGGATCACGCACGTGATCGACACGCTGGACGCGGAGCTGGGGCCGCATTTCTTCCCGGAACGCGAAGACGGTTCCAACCCGCGCAAATGTCCGTCCTGCGAAGACGGCCGGCTGGGGCTGAAACTCGGCCGCAACGGCGGCTTTATCGGGTGTTCGAACTACCCCGATTGCGGCTACACCACGACACTGCGCGTCGTCACCGGCGACGAGGACGAGGACGAAGTCTTCACCGGCCCGAAAGAACTGGGCACCGATCCGGAAACGGGTCTTCCCGTATCCATGCGCAAAGGACCGTTCGGCGTTTACGTGCAACTGGGCGAAGCCGAAAAGGGATCGAAGGAAAAACCGAAGCGCCAGTCATTGCTGCGCGGCATGGTACCGTCCGACGTCGACCTGGAACTGGCGCTGACTCTGCTGTCGCTGCCGCGTCCGGTTGGGCCGCACCCGGAAAGCGGCGACATGATCGTCGCCGGCGTCGGCCGCTTCGGGCCGTATCTGAAGGTCGGCGACCGCTACGTGAAACTGGGCAATGACGACGACGTGCTGACCGTGGGGCTGAACCGGGCCGTCACCATCATCGCCGAGGCGCCGGCCCGGCGCGGCACGGCGAAGACTGCCGGCAAGGTAATCGGCGAACACCCGGACGACGGCAAGCCGATCGAGCTGCGCGACGGCCGTTACGGACCTTACGTCAAACACGGAAAGATCAACGCCTCGCTGCCCCGTGACATGGAACCGGAGGCGCTGTCGCTGGAACTGGCGATAGAGCTGATCGCCGCCCGGGCCGAAAAGGTCGGAGCCAAGAAGGCAGCCAAGAAGAAGAAAGCGAAGAAGGCAAAGGGCAAGAAGGGCAAAGCCAAGTCGAAGGCCAGGGCGAAGAGCAAGTCGGCGACCAAGGCCAAATCCGAGGCGCCACCGACCACGGAAGAAGCGTGACTGACGTCGCGATATCCCGCAATTGAGCGACAAAGGCGATAAAGCGCCCTTCCCTTCCAAACAACAGATTCTGGATTTCGTCCGTGACCGGACCGGGCCGGTCGGAAAGCGCGAGATCGCGCGCGCCTTCAATATTCGGGGGTCCGACCGCACGCGCCTGAACGATATTCTCCGCGAACTGCGCGCCGACGGCGAGCTCGACCGGGGCAAGGGCCGGCGTTACGGCGAACCGGGCACACTGCCGAAGGTCGGCGTGATCGAAATCACCGGTCTGGACCGGGACGGCGACCCGGTCGCACGGCCGACAAACTGGGATGGCGACGGCGACCCGCCGGCGATCTATCCCGCGCTGTCGCGCGGCGAACCCGCCCCGGCGGTCGGCGACCGTATTCTCGCCCGGCTGTCGCCCTCCGGCGACGGCACCTACGAGGCACGCACCATCAAGCGCCTGGAATCGGCGCCGCAGCGGGTGCTGGGCATTTTCCAGATGGTCAATGGCCGGGGCCGGATCATCCCCACCAACCGCCGCATCCGCACGGAATTCATCGTCCCGCCCGGACAGGAAAACGGCGCATCCGGGGGCGATCTGGTCGAAGGACAACCGGTCGGCGGCCGCAGCTTCGGCCTCCCCGAAGCCCGGGTCGCCGAAGTCATCGGCGCGGCCGACGGCCCGCGCGCGCCCAGTCTCATCGCCATCCACACCCATGATATTCCGGTCGAGTTCGATCCCGCCGCCGTGAGCGCGGCGGAGGCGTCCAAACCGGTTTCCGCAAAGGGACGGACGGATCTGCGTAGGATCCCTCTGGTCACCATCGACGGCGCCGACGCGCGCGACTTCGACGACGCGGTCTGGGCGGAAAAGGACGGCGAAGGCTGGCACCTGATTGTCGCGATCGCCGATGTGTCGTGGTACGTGCACGCCGGCAGCCCGCTGGACCGGGACGCCTTCAACCGGGGCAATTCGGTCTACTTCCCCGACCGGGTGGTGCCGATGCTGCCGGAAGCGCTGTCGAACGGGCTGTGTTCGCTGGTGCCCAATGAAGACCGCGGGTGCCTTGCCGTCCATATGTGGATCGACAGGGACGGCAACCTGAAACGTCACGAATTCGTCCGCGGCGTCATGCGGTCCGCCGCGCGCCTCACCTACGAGCAGGTTGAAACGGCCTGGACGGGCGATCCGGACGACGTCACCGCTCCTCTGCTCGAAGACGTGATTACGCCGCTTTACGGCGCCTTCGACGCCCTGCAGGGCGCGCGTATCCGACGCGGCACGATCGACCTGGAGCTGCCGGAACGCAAAGTCGTCATCGACAAACACGGCAACGTCACCGCCATCGAACCGGTCGAACGGCTGGACAGCCATCGTCTGATCGAGGAATTCATGATCGCCGCCAACGTCGCGGCGGCGGAAGCGCTGGAAAACAAAAACGCACCCTGCATGTACCGGGTGCACGACCGGCCATCGCTGGAAAAGATGGAAAGCCTGCGCGAAACGCTATCGCCGCTCGGCATCAAGGTCGCGAGGGGGCAGGTAGTCAAACCGCATCTGTTCCAGCGCATCGTGTCGCAGGCTGCCGGCAAGCCCGAAATGCCGATGGTCAGCATGGCGGTACTGCGATCGCAGGCGCAGGCCGAGTATAATCCGCACAACATCGGCCATTTCGGACTCGCGCTTCGGCGCTATGCCCATTTCACGTCTCCGATCCGGCGCTATTCGGACCTGCTGGTGCACCGGTCGCTGATTGCGGCCTATGGCCTCGGCGATGATGGGCTGGCGCCCGAGGACGGCGACCGGTTCCCCGAATTCGGCAAGCATATATCGTTCACCGAACGGCGCGCGATCGACGCGGAACGCGAAGCGGTCGACCGGTTTACGACGGTTTTCCTTGCGGACCGGGTCGGTGCGGAGTTCGCGGCCCGGGTCAACGGCGTACACCGCGCCGGCCTGTTCGTAACCCTGACCGAAACCGGGGCGGACGGCCTCGTACCCATGTCCATGGTCGGAGACGAGCGGTTCGATTTCGATTCCGCGGCGCAGCGGATCAGGGGCCGCGGCAGCGGCAAGGTCTATGCGATCGGCACCTCGCTGACCGTCCGGCTTGAAGAAGCCAACATTCATACCGGGTCGATGGCGTTTTCTGTCGTCAGCGGGGGAGAAAAAAGCCGCAAGAAGCGCGGCAATCCCCCGAAACGGGGAAAGAATGGCGGTCGGAGCAAGACCCGGAAAGCGTCGAAGCGGAAGAAATCGCACCGTACAGCGTGAATCCGGCGCGAAACCCGCCCCATCTAACGAAAAGCCAACTCGCATTCTATACTGACAGAGGTAGTCTAAGAGACAGGTGGTTGCGTTCCGGGTCCGGGATCGCAGATGCCAGGGTAAAACGGCAGCGCTCGCAGTATGGGTATGACAGGTTTTTCAGGAAAATTCGTGCGTTTCGCGATGCCGGGACTCGTCGTCCTGGCCGTCGTCGCCTGTACGACCCCGTCGCCGGACACACGGGAACAGATCACCCAGCGCGAAGTGATCGAGACAGTATTCGAGAACATCGACAAACGATATGCGGAGACCGCGACGATCCGGGACATCTCGCTCGCCGGCCTCAAGGGTCTGTCGGATACGGATTCGCTGTTGTCGGTGGGTGAAACACGCAGCACGATCGAGCTGCGCTACGACGAGCGCGTACTGGGCGAATGGGACCAGCCGTCGCCCAACGATTACGACCGCTGGGCCGTGTTGACGTCCAGCGCGCTGACGCTGGCCCGGCTCGAATCCGAAAAACTCAGCGCGGAAGACGGCGAACGGCTGCTGAAGCGCTTCTTTGCCGGCGGCCTGGCGAAACTGGACCGCTATACCCGTTACGACAGCCCCGACCAGGCCCGCAATACGCGTGCGCGGCGCGAAGGGTTCGGCGGGCTTGGCATCACGATCCGCTACGGAGAGGGCAAAACCTTTGTGCGCAAGGTTCATGAAGGCACCCCGGCGTTCAAGGCGGGACTGAAAGCCGGGGATCACATCACCCATATCGGCGGGACGTTGCTGACAGGCCTGTCGCAGCGGGCCGTCATCGGCAAACTGCGCGGCCCCATACACAGTCGCGCCGACCTCACGATCAATCGCGAAACAAGCCCCCAGCCGGTAAAGATCGCCGTCATCCGGGCCCACATCATCCTGCCGACAGTCACGTCGAAGCTGGAAGACGGCATTCTGAACGTGGAAATCTCCGGCTTCAATCAGGGAACGTCGCGCAGCCTCGGCAAGGCATTGTCGGGAGCGGAACGTCAGGGCGACGGAGTGAAAGGCATCATCCTCGACCTGCGCGGCAATCCTGGCGGGCTGCTGGATCAGGCGGTCGCAGTCGCCGACTATTTCCTGAATGACGGACGCATCATCTCGACCCGCGGCCGTCACAGCCGCGCAAACCAGATATTCGACGCGTCCTGGGGCGAACGGGTGCACAAGCTGCCCATTGTCCTGCTGGTGAACGGCCGCTCCGCGTCGGCGTCGGAAATCGTCGCCGCGGCCCTGCGCGACCGAGGCCGCGCCGTCATCGTGGGCACGTCGTCCTACGGGAAGGGCAGCGTACAGACCATCATCCGCCTGCCAAATCGCGGCGAACTGACCCTGACATGGGCGCATATGATCGCCCCTTCGGGTTTCAACCTGCAGAACCACGGCGTAATTCCGGCGGTGTGCACCTACGGACCGCGGGACCGGCTCGGCCCGCTGATGCAGGCGGTCAATGGCGGCCCGGAGTCCGGCGACCGGGCGCTGGCAGCCATGCTGGCGTCCCGTTATGCGGTCAGAACCAACCCCGACCAAGCGCGGAAACTGTGCCCGCCGTCGAAAACCAAGCCGGCGGAGGATGTTGAAATCGCCCGCTATATCCTCACCCACGGCAATATCTACCGCCAGGCGCTGCATGACGGCGCGGCGGCGATCGCGGAAAGATAAACCGGAACTAACCGGCGCAGTTAAACCACGGATATGCTTGACACAACGGGCCGAAACCGTCAGTTTCCCGGCCACTTTCGAACAGAGTAAGTTTCTTCCGGAGACGCCCCATGGCCAAGTCGAATACGATCGTCGTCAAGCTGCTCAGCACCGCTGATACCGGCTATTATTATGTCGCGAAGAAAAACCCGCGCACCCAGACGGAAAAGCTGGAGTTCCGCAAGTACGACCCGGTGGCCCGCAAGCACGTGATGTTCAAGGAAGCGAAGATCAAATAGCGGCGCGACGGCGGACCGCATGAAAAAAGCCGCCTTTCGGGCGGCTTTTCTTGTTCGGGAAAGAAGCGGCGGATCGTGATCTAGGCGCGCACCGCCTGGGGTTCCGCCGGGGCGTCTTGTTCGGCGGTCAGACCGTCGGCGGATTCGACGCGGTTGCGGCCGGCGGCCTTGGCGGCATAGAGCGCCTGGTCAGCCTGTTCGAGCAAGGCGTCCAGGGCGGTTTCGCCGGCCTTGCCCGTCGCGACACCGATGCTGATCGTCACCGGCAACGTGTCTCCGTTCTCGGAAACTTCGAACGGCTCGGCTTCGATCATCGCGCGCAGGCGGTTAGCCGCGCCAAACGCCGCCTTGGCGTCCACATTCGGCATCAGAACGACGAATTCCTCGCCGCCAAGACGGATCGGCGTATCGAAGCCGCGCACCCCGCCCATCACGCGCTGCGCGATACCGCGCAGGACGTCGTCTCCGGCGGCGTGTCCGTGGTCGTCATTGACCTTCTTGAAATGGTCGGCATCCATGATCAGCAGCGATATCGGCCGGCCGCCGCTGCTGAGATCGCGGGTCAGCTCCTCGAAATGGGTCTCGAGATAGCGCCGGTTATAGAGTCCGGTCAGACTGTCGGTGACCGCCGCGGTGAGGCTTTTCTCGTACTGGCGGCGCAGATTGTCTTCGAACTGCTTGCGGCGGATCTGGGTCCGCGCGCGTGCCGTCAGTTCGTCCTTGTTCACGGGACGCACCAGGTAATCGTTTACGCCGAGATCCAGCGCTTTCGCCAGCCGCTCGGTATCGCCGTCGTCCAGCATGATCAGGATAGGTGCCTGGCGGGTCGCTTCGTTGGACCGCACCTGGGAACAGAACCGAAGCACATCGCCGCCATCGACCCGGTCATCGACCAGAATCAGATGGAAATCGCCGTCCGCCGCCTTGATGTTGGCATCGTCGGTCGATGTCGCATGCGCGACGATGTAACCAACTTCCGACAACGTATCGACGATGCGCTGGGAGGGGCCGTAGTCGTCGGCGACCAGCAGAACCTGAAGCAGCGACAAATCCTCTTCCGCCGGCATCGCCGTGTCGTTCAGACCGAACTGCGTGAAGGTGGATTCGCGCGCGCGCCATTCATCCATCGCCCGCTTTAGGCGGACCAGAGAGCGGATGCGGGCAAACAGGGCCAGGTCGTTGACCGGCTTGGTCAGGAAATCGTCAGCGCCGGCTTCGAGTCCTTTCACCCGGTCCGACACGTCGCTCAGTGCGGTCACCATGACGACCGGAATGTGAGCCGTCACGGGGTTGTTCTTGATATTCCGGCAAACCTCGAAGCCGTCCATCCCCGGCATCATGACGTCAAGCAGCACGATATCGGGCATGGAGTCCTTTACGATTTCCAGCGCGGTCGCACCGTCATTCGCGGTCAGAACCTCGTAGTATTCAACCAGCAGCTTCGCTTCGAGCAAACGGACGTTTGCGGCGATATCATCAACAACGAGAACGCGAGCCGACATGTAACTTCCTTGCTATCCCAGCACCGTCTGGATGGTCTCCAGAAAACTGTTCACCGAGATCGGTTTGGCAATATAAGCTTCGCAACCGCCGCTGCGAATCTTCTCTTCGTCCCCCTTCATCGCAAACGCCGTGACCGCGATGACGGGTATGTCTTTCAGGTCATCGTCCGCCTTGATCCATTTCGTGACTTCCAGACCCGACACTTCGGGGAGCTGGATATCCATCAGGATCAGATCGGGTCGGTGTTCCCGCGCAAGATCAAGCGCCTCGCGACCGTCTTTCGTCTGGAGGGTCTAGTATCCATGAACTTCCAGCAAATCGTGGAACAGTTTCATGTTGAGCTCGTTATCCTCAACGATCAGGATTTTCTTCTGGTCCATTCGTCCCCCTGTCAGCGGTACCGGACACGTCCGGCACCGCCAAAGCGGCAGGACGTCATCGATTTGATTGCGTGATACACAGACCCGGTTCTCCACTGATGCCCCTCGTCGCACACGATTCGGGGCGAGTTATCTGGGTATGTTCCGAAATATTCGTTAACATTTGGTAATCTTTCGCGGAAAAGTGACCAAGTCAAAGGTTCTTCCAAGGAATAGCCCATTTGTGGGCTAAAGACTTGAAAACAAAGTGAAATTGACGCATGCGCATCGGTATAGACGTGGGCGGCACGAAAATCGAAGGCATTGCGCTGAGCCGCACCGGCGAAACGCTGTTCCGCGACCGCATCGTCACGCCGTCGGGAGACTACTTGGGCACGATCGACGCCATCGGCGGTCTGGTCGAGCGGATCGAAGGGGAAACGGGGAACGAGAGCTCGATCGGAATCGGCATCCCGGGGACGATTTCCCGCAAAACGGGCCGGGTCAAGAATGCGAATTCCACCTGCCTGATCGGCCAGCCCTTCGACCGGGATATTGCCGAGCGGATCGGACGCCCGATCCGCATCGCCAACGACGCCGATTGTTTCGCGATGTCTGAGGCGACGGACGGCGCCGCCGCAGGGTATCGGACGGTATTCGGCGTCATTCTGGGCACAGGGGTCGGCGGGGGTCTGGTGATCGACGGGACGCTATTGGCCGGACCGAACGGGATCGCGGGCGAATGGGGCCACAACCATATGCCCGGGATTGACGATACGCCGGGGCCGACCTGCTATTGCGGCCGGACGGGATGCATCGAAACTTTTCTGTCGGGTCCCGGGTTCAGCGCGGATCACTTCCGGCGAACGGGCGAAAAGCTGACGGCGGCGGAAATCGCGTCAGCGGCCCGGAGCGGGGACAGGTCGGCCGCCGCATCGCTTGACCGTTACACCCTGCGGCTCGGACGGGCGCTGGCGGGTGTGATCAACATCGTGGACCCGGGCGCGATCGTTCTGGGCGGCGGGCTGTCCAACATTCCCGGACTGGCCGAAGAAGCCGCCAGGGCGCTGCCCGCCCATGTCTTCTCGGACAGCGTGGAAACTGAAATTCTCACGCCGGTTCACGAAGACTCCAGCGGCGTCCGCGGCGCCGCCTTTCTGTGGCCTGACGAAGGATAGCGCCAGCGCCTGGTTACCTGCAGACTTCCGCCTTGTGGATGTCCAGCCTGTCCAGCTCCCCGCGCAGGCGGAAATCGCCGAAATCCATGTCCATCCAGGCGGCAACGCCGTTATCCATCATCTTCATACCGATTTCGGAATCGGGTTCGGTCGCGTTGGCATCCTGGGGAAAGAAAGCAAGACTGACCGTCCAGGCGGCAAGATCGCGCAGCTCCGGGAACCGGGACATATCCCCCGCCTCTGGCGAAATTTTTTTGCCCACGATCGCGGTCACGAATTGCGATCCGCCATCGGTGAAACCGTCGAACACCGCCGCGCGGACGAATGTCGAGCCGGCCCGTGTGGCGTTCATGACCATCGCAGTGTGCTGCATCGGAAAGATCGTCTCCGGTTCGAGGTCGAGGCGTTTTTTCGACGGTTGCACAAAATCGACGTAGCGCTTCTTGCCGTCTGCGCGGGCCCGGCCTTCGACTCGTTCAACTTCCTTGCCGTCTTAAGCGGTGCGCACCAGGAACGTGTAATCGTCACCCGATGCTGCTTCCCAGGTCGCGGCATCGATGGTGAATCCGATGGATTGACCACCCGCATAGGCAATTCTGAATATCGTCCGGTTGGTCATCGCCCAGCCGCTGCAATCGCGCTCCCAGCGCACCACGATATCGCCCGACGCGGATTCTATGTTGCTGCCGCTGCGCGCCGACATCAGTTTCATCGTGTAGTGCGCCGTATGCGGAGCGAGATCTACGGCATAAGCCGGCATTGCCGGCAGGGCGACGAGCAGCAACAGCAGCGCATACACCCCCCGGAACGGTAAGATCTGCCGGGTAGATTTTGCCGGGTGTCCCATATTCGTCATTCTTTTCCTACCCAGAACGCCTGATTTCCGCCCGCTCGGCGGTGGCACAGGACTTGCATCCGTTCCCGCGTGCGTCTTTCACAAGGGAATATGGTGTACGGATGATCCTTATGGAACAGGTTTCCGCTTCTTTATCGACGGGCGACCCCGAATTGATGGATCTGATCGGCGTGATCGCATCGCGTCTGATCGAAAACATGCCGGATTCGGAAACGCAGTCCGACGAACGGAAAGACGCCCTGCTTGAACGGGCGCTGATGTATGCGGCCCAGGCCGAACAGCAGATCGCGTCGCAAAACCAGCGGATCGAATATCTGCAGAGCCTCTCCTGCACCGACGAACTGACCGGTCTGTTCAACAGGCGCGGGTTCACCGAACAGCTCGGCCGGAGGCTTGCGGCCGCGCGGCGGTTTGGGCATACCGGCGTTCTGGTCTATTGCGATCTCGACAATTTCAAGAAAATCAACGACCTACACGGACACTGCGTCGGCGACCGGGTACTGAAACGCGTCGCGGAGGTTGCGCGACATTCACTGCGCGAAATCGACACCATCGCCCGTCTGGGCGGCGACGAATTCGCGATGCTGATCGCACAGACGAAATGGGCGGACGGTCAGAAAAGGGCGCAAACCCTGCAATGGGCGATCGAGAACACGCCAACCGACGAACTGCCCAAGACCAAGGTCAGCCTGGGCATCGAACCATACGGGCCGAACGATACCCCGGAGGAACTCGTGCGTCGCGCCGATATGGCGATGTATTACGTCAAACGCAGCAAAAAAGGCCCGATGGTCCGCGACGCCGCCGAGTAAATTTCCCTAACTGTCGGCCTTCGGCGCCGGCGGCATGGCCACCCGCAACGACAATTCCTTCAGCCGTTCGTCGTCCACCGCGACGGGCGCATTCATCATCAGATCCTGGGCCTGCTGATTCATCGGGAACAGGATCACTTCGCGAATGTTGGGCTCGTCGGCCAGCAACATGACGATCCGGTCGATGCCCGGCGCCGATCCGCCATGGGGCGGCGCGCCGAATTTCAGCGCGTTCAGCATCCCGGCGAATTCGGTTTCCACCTGTTCCTGCGGATAGCCCGCGATCTCGAACGCCTTGTACATGATCTCGGGGCGGTGATTCCGGATCGCGCCGCTCGACAGCTCGATCCCGTTGCAGACGATGTCGTACTGATAGGCGAGAATATCCAGCGGATCCTTCGACTCCAGCGCTTCCAGCCCGCCCTGCGGCATCGAGAACGGATTGTGGCTGAATTCGATCTTGCCGGTGTTTTCGTCCAGTTCGTACATCGGATAGTCGACGATCCAGCAGAATTCGAATTTGTTCTCATCGATCAGTTCCAGCGCTTCGCCCATCTGGGTGCGTGCGAGACCGGCAAAGGCCGCGAAATCCTTCGGCACCCCGGCGACGAAAAACACAGCGTCGCCGTCGCCGAGGCCAAGCCGGGAGCGCAACGCTTCGGTGCGGTCCTCGCCGATGTTCTTGGCGACGGGCCCTGCGCCTTCGCCGTCGCGGTAGAAGATATAGCCGAGCCCCGGCTGGCCTTCCTTCTGCGCCCAGGAGTTCATCCGGTCGCAGAACGCGCGGCTGCCGCCGCCCGGCGCCGGAATCGCCCAGACACGGACGTTCTCGTCCTTTTCGATCATGCCGGCGAAAATCTTGAAGCCGGAACCGCGGAACGTGTCGGTGATGTCGCACATCTCGATCGGGTTGCGCAGATCGGGCTTGTCCGAGCCGTATTTCTGCATCGCATCGGCATAGGTAATGCGCGGAAACGGCGCCGGCGAGACGGCCCGGCCGTCGGCGAATTCCTCGAATACGCCGTGCAGCACTGGTTCGATCGCAGCGAAGACGTCATCCTGGGTGACGAACGACATTTCGATATCGAGCTGATAGAACTCGCCCGGCGACCGGTCGGCGCGGGCGTCCTCGTCGCGGAAGCAGGGCGCGATCTGGAAATATTTGTCGAATCCGGCGACCATGATCAGTTGTTTGAACTGCTGCGGCGCCTGCGGAAGCGCATAGAACTGTCCGGGATGCAGACGGCTGGGCACCAGGAAGTCGCGTGCGCCTTCGGGTGACGTGGACGTCAGGATGGGCGTCTGGAACTCCATGAAGCCCTGATCGATCATGCGCCGCCGGATGCTGGAAATCACCGCGCTTCGCAGCACGATATTCCGGTGCACCTTGTCGCGCCGCAGATCGAGAAAACGGTAACGCAGGCGGATTTCCTCGCCGTAATCCCGGTCGCTGTTGACCTCCAGCGGCAATTGCTCGGTCGTCCCCAGAACTTCGCAGGATTCGATCCGCAATTCGACCTCGCCGGTAGGCAGGTCCGGATTCTTGGTGTCGCCGTCGCGTTCTTCGATCCGGCCGGTAACGCAGATCACGGTTTCCAGGCGCAGCGCCTCGATCTCGGGAAAAATGTCGGAATCGACTTCGATCACGCACTGCGTCAGACCGAAATGATCGCGCAGATCGACGAACAGCAGATTGCCATGATCGCGTTTCCGGTGAACCCAGCCGGACAGGCGGGCTACTGTGCCGGCGTTCGCGGCGCGGAGTTCCCCGCAGTTATGGGTGCGGTAAGCGTGCATGGTCAGACCTTTGTTCGGGTGATCGACGACGTGAATGCGCCGTTACCGGCGCGGGTCGCTGCGGGTTTTATAGTGATCGGGGTCCGGCTTCAAGTAATGCCGGAAACCGTGTATGACATCTTCCATGTCAATCATCACCGAGACGGCGGAACTCGCCGAATTCTGCGCGCGCGCCGCGGCCTTTCCCTACATCACCGTCGACACCGAATTCATTCGGGAAAAAACCTACTGGCCCCGTCTCTGCCTGGTTCAGGTCGGTACCCCGGACGAAGCTGTGGCGATCGACGCGCTGGCGGATGGTATCGATCTCCAGCCGCTATACGATCTGCTTGCCGACGGAGCCGTTCTCAAGGTGTTCCATGCCGCCCGCCAGGATGTGGAAATATTCGTCAATCTGACCGGCAAGGTACCGACGCCGCTCTTCGATACACAGATCGCCGCGATGGTGTGCGGCTACGGCGATTCCGTCGGCTACGAGCGTCTGGTGCGCGATATCGCCAAAAAATCGATCGACAAGACCATGCGCTTCACCGACTGGTCCAAACGCCCGCTGGGTAATAAGCAGATCGATTACGCGCTCGGCGACGTAACCCACCTGCGAAAGATATACGACAAGCTGGCAAAGCAGCTGGAAGATACGGGCCGGGCCGCATGGCTGTCGGAGGAAATGGATATTCTGACGGATACTGCGACCTATCTGATCCAGCCGGAAGACGCGTGGAAACGCCTCAAAACCCGCAGCCGCAAACCGCGCTATCTCGCCAATGTGCGCGCCCTGGCCGCCTGGCGGGAAGCCACGGCGCAGAACAACGACGTGCCGCGCAACCGCGTCCTCAAGGACGAATCGCTGACCGAAATCGCCGCACACACGCCGAAATCGGCGGACGAACTGATGGGTCTGCGGGCGATCAAGCGCGACCGCGTCGGCAACGAACGGGCGCGCGAACTTATCGGCGTGCTCGACAAGGTCAGGGCGATGGCCAACGACCAACTGCCTGAACCGCCCGCGGAAGGCCCCGATACGTCCAATAACGGTCCCTCGATGGAGCTGCTGAAAGTCCTGCTGAAGCTGAAATGCGACACACACAAGGTTGCGCAGAAGCTGATCGCGTCGTCCAGCGACATCGAAGCCCTCGCCGCGGACGACAATGCGGATGTCCGCGCGCTGACCGGCTGGCGCCGCGAGGTTTTCGGCGAAGACGCGCTGCGGCTCAAACGCGGCGAGCTTGCCCTGACCGCCGACGGATCGCGCATCAGACTGATCGAAATTTCGGGTTAGCTCCCAACCGGGATATTGATGCGCCGATTGACCTGATCCAACGTATCGGCCAATATAATCAGTACACGGATTATATTGGGTTTGGGTGATGAGCACTGTCTCCCCGCATCAGGTTGTCGTCATCGGGGGCGGATACGCGGGTTTGACTACCGCAGCCCGGATTGCCGAATCCGAAGCGGCCGTCTCGGTCATCCTGGTCGATGCCAAGACACAATTCGTCGAACGCATCCGGTTACATGAAATCGCTGCGGGGAGTACGCCGCGCGATCTGGACTACGAAGCGTTCATGCAGGACCGCGGCGGCGCTTTCATCCAGGGCCGCGTGGAAGCACTCGATACCGCTTCGAAATCGGTCCGTCTGCTGGGTCCGAACGGCGTTGAACAATCCCTGGAATACGACACGCTGGTTTACGCTCTCGGCAGCCAGACCGACCTGACGCGTGTACCCGGTGCGGCACAGTACGCGGTCGGCCTGGATTCGTCGGAAGGATCGATTACCCTGTTCCGGACGCTGGAATCCCTTGCGAAATCCGGGGGAACAATTCTCATCGCCGGTGGCGGCCTGACCGCGATCGAGGCGGCCTGCGAATTCGCGGAACGACTGCCGGGACTGGACGTAAAAATCGCGCCGGGGCGCAGCTTCGGACCGGATGCCGGTCCGGGCGGTTTATCCGCCGCCGGGCACAACCACGTCCTCTCAACGTTGCAGCGATTGAACGTGGAAATTATTGACGGCGCGCGTATCGTCGAAGTCGCTTCCGACCAGGCCAATCTCGAAGACGGCAGATCCGTCCCCTTCGACGTCTGCGTCTGGGGCGCAGGATTTTCGGTTCCAGGCCTTGCCGCAGACGCCGGAATTCGCGTGAATCGCAGCGGTCAGATAGAAACCGACGACACGCTTGTGTCGGTCAGCCATCCGGACATTGTCGCGGTCGGCGACGCGGCCGAGGTGATCGCGGACCCCGCAGGCGTCGGCCGGAGGAGCTGCGCCGCCGGCCGACCGATGGGAGAACGCGCCGCACGGACCGTTCTCGACCGTTTGGCCGACCAGCCCCCCGCCCCTTTCGAGTTCGCATACAGTTTCCGATGCGTCAGCCTGGGCCGGGACGATGGACTCATCCAGTTCGTCGATGCACAGGACCGCGCGGTGGAGGAAGTCTGGACCGGCGCCCGCGGGGCCCGATGGAAGGAGTATATCTGTCGACGGACGCTGAACGGCGTCGGCTTCGACGACGATCTCGGCCCCCCACCGGATACGCCGCCAAACGTACTGCCAACATAGGCGGCCCGGCCCTTGGGGTCAGCAATCCAGGTTTTCCAGCACCTCGCGCGCCAGCGGCACGGTGATGCCGCGTCTGGTTGCGAGCGACGCGTTGTTCAATCGCTCCACGAGCAACCGGGCGGCGGCAAACGACCGGTCCATACGATTTAGCAGGTAGGTCAGAACCTCGGCGCCGACATCCATCTGCTGATCGGCGAACATCTTCACCATCACCGCCGCTATCAGGGTTTCGTCCGGAGCATCTATGCGGATATTGGGCGCGGCGCCCAAACGGGATTTCAGATCGGGCAGACGATTTTTCCACCGCGCCGGCGGCTCGCGCGTGGCGACCAGCACGTGCGTTCCCGCCGCTGCCGCGGCATTGAACAAATGAAAAATCCGCTCGTCGTGGCGGGGGTCGACAGGCCCGTCCACGAATACCGGCCCGGTGGGCAACGAGAAACCGTCGTCTTCCGCCGGGTCGAATATCGCGGCGTTCGTTTGCGCGCGCCACACCTGACCGAGATGGGTCTTGCCGCACCCGGCCGGCCCGACAAGAACCACCGCGGGTCCCGGCCAGTCGGGCCACCTGTCGATCCAGGCGACAGCATCTGCATTGGACGGCGAGACGAGAAAATCCTCGCGTCCCATCGCGGCGCGATGCCGGAGGTCGAGCGCCAGCTGCATGGCCCGGGATCCGGTCACTGCCCGCGCGGCCCGTCTTCTTCGACCCCCGCCATCTGGCGGGTCCACGACACCATATAGCTCGCGCCGGAAATCACTGTCGTCGCACCGACGACGTAAATCGCGGTCTGTACCAGTTCGCCGATATCCAGCCGAAAGCCCAGCTCGGCCAGCACGATCGCGGCCAATGCCAATTGGGCCGCCGTATTGATCTTGCTGATGATCAGCGGTCGCATTTTCACTTCCAGCCGGACCAGAAACAGGATGATGACCCCGCCGACGATCAGCAGGTCGCGAAACACCACCAGCACCACCAGCCAGTTCGGCAGATTGCCCTGTAGTCCCAGCGTCACATAAACACCCACCAGCAGCGTCTTGTCGGCCATCGGGTCCAGAATGGCGCCGAGCTGAGTGGTCTGGTTGTTGTGCTTGGCGAGATATCCGTCCAGCGCATCGGAAACGCCGGCCAGCACGAACAGCACGAATGCGGCGAGATGGGCCGATTGCATGATCAGATAGACCGCGACGGGTACGGATAGCAGGCGTCCGAACGTGATCAGGTTGGGCAGGTTCACCTGGGCGCGCCCCCGGCCGCAGGCACCTGCCCGGAGGTGGACGCCGGTTCGACCGGCTCGGCGGCGGGCAGCTGCTGGGAAGTCGTTTCCGGCTGTGGCGAAGGGGTGCGCGCATCGCGCAGAATCCAGTTCACCGCGCCGCGTTCCAGCACCAGGTCGCGCTGCGCCAGCGCGGTCCGAAGCTGCGTCGGATTGCCGAAATACGTCAATCGAAGCGTCGCCTGTGTTCGGGAAATCGTCACAAGCTGCACATTCTGCAAAAACGCGATTTCACGCAGGCGGCGGCGCATTTCCACCCATTCACGGAGTTCGTTCAGCGCGAAGTCGGCAATCAGCGTATCGCGGCTGTCGAGCCTCAGAACGTTGTCGCGCTTCCAGTCTTCTTCGATCTGCCGGGATGTCTCAAGCGCGATCCGGGCAAGCGCATCGGCATCAGTTTCACTCTCCCCGATCCTGAAAATACGAATGCCGGTCCGATCCGACCAGGGACCGCCAAGATAGCGCAAGGACAGGTTTACGTTCCTTTGCCCCGAAACGGTTACAAGGTCGACGACGGCTTCCGCAATCACCACGGTTGCGGCACCGTAACGTTCGCCGATCGTGTCAATTTGCGCCTTGCTGCCGGCGGCTGCCTGTTCTGCGCTGATATCCCTGATATCCGCGAGGTCGCCGACGGGCAAGCGCAACGGGACCAGGCCGCCGGAGGGCGGCACGGCGTTCCAGGCGTCGAACCAGGGATTGGGATCGTCCCAAAGCAGTTTGGCGCCCCCGGAATCGAGCACAGGCAGCAACAACACAGGTTTGGAACGCGTTTCGGCGAAACCGACCCCGGCATTTCGCAAGAACCGGCGAACGTCGGCGCGGCGAAACTGAAATCTCAATGTGCCGATGTATCGCACGCGCGATGTTTTCTCTTCGTCGATACCGAAGCTCAAAACCATGGCTTCGATGTCTGCATGAGCGGGCTGTGCGACGGACTGAATCTGGTCGGCGGGTACAAGACGCGCCATCAATTTCCGGAACGCGCGATGGTGCGCCTCGACAATGGCTTCCTGCCGGGCCCTCGCGGCTGTATCCGACGTTTTGTCGACCTCGATACCGGTCACGGCGTAGATGTTCGGCGACTGCGCCTGACCGGTCATCGGCGCGACAAAAGCGAGGATTGCCGTTATTAGTCCGACCCCGCAACAGATTCGCGTCATGGCGTTCAAATAGCGGCGGGCATTGGGTATCCTGCCCACGTGTAAAATCTTCGCGTTCATGATTTTTCTATCCTACCACCATCAGCCAAGGCGTCGCAGTCATTAACGGTCCCAGCTACAAAGAGTCAGGCGTCGATATAGAGGCAGGCGCCGATCTTGTCGAACGCATCAAGCCGCTTGCCCGTTCCACGGATCGTGCCGGCGTCATGGGCGGTCTCGGCGGATTCGGCGGTTTGTTCGACCCCAAGGCGGCCGGCTACGATGATCCGGTACTGGTCGCGGCGACCGACGGCGTCGGCACGAAGCTTAAAATTGCAATAGATATCGGTCTGCACGACACCGTTGGAATCGATCTTGTCGCGATGTGCGTCAACGACCTGGTGGTTCAGGGGGCGGAACCTCTGTTCTTTCTGGATTATTTCGCGACTGGGCGGCTGGATCCGGAGTCCGCGGCCGCCGTCGTCGGCGGCATCGCCGAGGGATGTCGCCAGGCAGGATGCGCGCTGATCGGCGGCGAAACGGCGGAAATGCCGGGTATGTATGGTGACGGCGATTACGATCTGGCCGGATTTTCCGTCGGCGCGGCGGAACGGGAAAATCTGTTGCCGCGTTCAGACATTGCCGCCGGGGATATCATCCTCGGTATGGCGGCCTCCGGGGTGCATTCCAACGGGTTCTCGCTGGTACGTCACGTGTTGGCGGGCAAAAGCCTTGATCTCGGCGCAGAGGCAGCCTTTGCCAAGGGCAACACCTGGGGCGAGACATTGCTCACCCCGACCAGAATCTATGTCAAATCCTGCCTCGCGCTTCACCGCGCGGGGCTGAGCAAGGCATTCGCCCATATAACCGGCGGCGGCCTGACGGAAAACATTCCCCGTATTCTGCCGGACGGAATGGCAGCCGGTCTGGACCCCGCCGCCTGGCCCATGCCGGCGGTATTCACGTGGCTGATGACCGAAGGCGGTGTCCCGACCGAAGAAATGGCGCGCACTTTCAACTGCGGTATCGGGATGATCGCCGTTGTCGCCCCCGACCGGGCGGACGACGCCCTCGCCGCCCTCGCCGAAAACGGAGAGTACGCGTTCCGGATCGGCGAGATCGTCGCCCGCGGAAACGGCGGCGCTGTCCGGCTGCCGGGTCTGGAAGACGCGTGGCGCGGGTGAGAACAGCGGTCCTGCTCTCGGGACGGGGATCCAATCTTCAGGCCCTGATCGATGCGGCGGCGCAACCGGAATTTCCGGCGGAAATCGTGCGCGTGATCTCCAATGTGCCGGATGCGGGCGGGCTGAGCCGCGCGGAAAACGCCGGCATCGCCACCGCGACCGTCGACCACCGCAATTTCGACGGACGCGCCCCCTTCGAAGACGCGCTTCAGGCAGAGCTGGAAGCGGCCGGTGTCGAACTGGTTTGTCTTGCAGGTTTCATGCGACTGTTGACCAAGCGCTTCGTCGACCGCTGGCATGACCGGATGATCAACATCCACCCGTCGTTACTGCCGTCTTACAAAGGCCTGCACACGCACGAGCGCGTCCTGGAAGACGGCGTGCGGTTTACCGGCTGCACGGTTCATTTCGTCCGGGCGGAGATGGATGCCGGTCCGATTATCGTCCAGGCAGCCGTTCCGGTGCTACCCGGTGACGATGCAGATATCCTGGCGGCGCGGGTTCTCACCGCGGAGCACAGATGCTACCCGCTCGCCCTGAAACTGGTAGCCGACGGCAAAACACGGGTGGTGGAGGGCCGGGTCGAGATAGCCGAAGCTGCCGTCCCGGACGTTATTTCATTGAATCCGGATGACGGAAACACCTGAAGAAAAGTCACGACCGCTTCACCCGGCCCGAACACCGCGCTATAAAACAGCGGGAAACAATTGCGACCGCCACATACCAAGGAGTATCGCCACATGGCCCTCGACATGGAAAAAGAATTCGAACGCCACCAGAAAGGGTGGGAAGGATTCTCCAAGTTTATCTTCATCGGTACGGTGACAGTGATCGTCATCGTCGGGCTTATGGCGTTGACGCTCCTCTGACACAGGCGCGACCGGGAATCAAAAAAGGCGGGGATGACCCCGCCTTTTTTGCGCCTGCGCCGTGGCGCGGGTAAAAGCGTTCAGCCGACGATGTCGGTTCCGGCAAAGAAAAACGCGATCTCTTCCGCAGCCGTTTCAGGCGCGTCGGACCCATGGACCGAATTCGCTTCGACCGATTCGCCGAAATCGCGCCGGATCGTCCCTTCGTCGGCATTCGCCGGGTTGGTCGCGCCCATGACCTCGCGGTTTTTGGCAATCGCATCCTCTCCTTCAAGCACCTGTACCACCACCGGACCCGACGTCATGAAAGTGCACAGATCGTCGAAAAACGCCCGCTCCTTGTGGACCGCGTAGAACTGCTCTGCCTGGTCAGGGGTCAGCTGCATGCGGCGCTGGGCGACAACGCGCAGCCCTGCTTCTTCAAATCGCGCAACGATCGCGCCGGTAATGTTTCGCCGCGTTGCGTCGGGCTTGATGATGGAAAGCGTACGTTCGACTGCCATGAGGGCCAAGGCTCCTGTTCGGTTATTCGGCGGGCCTTATAGACGGTTCAAGATACCGGGGCAACCAATTCATTTCGCAGGTGCGAAATCGCATTTTTTCCTGAATATGGTGGATCGCGCCGCCGCCCGAAAAAACGTTAACCCTGTTTCTCCCAGCCGCCGCGCTCGGTCTGTTGCCAATAGGTAAGCACGTGGTCCGCCGCCTTGTAGTCGCTCCACCGTCGGCGCGCTTCGGCGACGGCGGCATCATCGCGTCCGTCAAACATCTCCAGACAGCGGCGCCAGGCCGTGATCTCGCCCGCCGTCGCCCCATCCGTCAGCACCAGAATGTCCGCCCCGTTCGGATTTTCGTCGTCCGGCGTGATCCAGACCGGCTGCCTGTCCGCATTGCCGTCGCGCGCAGTCCCGTGCGGCAGGAAGGAATTCTGGTCAAACGTCCAAAGCACGCTGCTGAGCGCCTCCGCCCGTTCGGCGGACCCGGTGCGAATCACCGCGCGGGCGCCGCTTTCCAACACCTTCTGGATCAGTTTGGGCAGCGCGCGGTCAAGCGGCGTATGCAGCAGATGATAGAAACTGACCTCCGTCACGATGAACCGTCAGCTCTCGTAATGGTCCGCCACCAGACGATCCAGCAGGCGTACGCCGAACGCCGTCCCGCCCTTGGGCACCGTTGGCATATCCTTGGCCGACCACGTTACCCCGGCAATATCGAGATGCGCCCATTTGACGTCTTCCTTGATAAAGCGCTGCAGAAACTGCGCCGCCGTGATGGAGCCGCCCCAGCGTCCGCCGATGTTTTTCATGTCCGCGATATCCGAGTTGATCAACTTGTCGTACGCCTCCCCCAGGGGCATGCGCCACACCGGTTCGCCGACCGATTTGCCGGCCGCGGTCAGCTTTTCGCAGATTTCGTCGTCGTTCGCGAACATGCCGGCGTTTTCATTACCCAGCGACACGATGATCGCGCCGGTGAGTGTCGCAAGATCGATCAGCGTATGCGGCTTGTAGCGGTCCTGGCAGTACCACATGGCATCGGCGAGCACGAGCCGCCCTTCGGCGTCGGTGTTGATCACTTCGACGGTCTGACCAGACATGGTTTCGACCACGTCGCCAGGACGCTGCGCGGTCGAGGATGGCATGTTTTCCACCAGCCCGACCACGCCGACAGCGTTAACCTTCGCTTTGCGCCCGGCCAGCGCCTTCATCAGGCCGATGACGACGCCGGAACCGCCCATATCCCACTTCATGTCTTCCATGCCGGCGGCCGGCTTTATCGAGATGCCGCCGGTATCGAAGGTTACGCCCTTACCCACGAAGGCGATGGGGCGCTTGTCTTTCGCGCCGGGGGCGCCGTTCCACTGCATCACCACCAGGCGCGGCTTGTTGGCGGAGCCCTGCGCGACGCCGAGCAGCGCCCCCATATTGAGCTTGGCCATCTGTTTTTCATCCAGCACGGAAATCTTGATGCCCAGCTTCGACAGGGAACGCGCCTGTTGCGCCAGCGTAACCGGATAGATGATGTTCGCCGGTTCCGACACCAGGTCGCGCGTCATGAACACGCCGTCGGCTACTTTCGCGAGCGGACCATAGGCTTTTTTGGCATCGTCCGAATCACGCGATGCCACCGTCAGCGTTGTCACGCTGGGCTTCGCATCCGCCTTTTCGCGGGTGCGGTACTTGTCGAACCGGTAGGACCCGAGCAGCGAACCGTAGGCGACGTTCGCCGCCAATTCCCAGGTCTTCAGCTTCGCACCCTTTATCGGATCGACGGCGACCATTGCGGTTTTATCGCCAGTGCCTGCGACTGCTTTCCAGGCTCTGCCGCCGAAAGCCTGTGCCGCGAGGTCGTCGACCCGTTCCGCTTCTCCGAGGCCGATCAGAACGATGCGGCTGGCGCCGACGCCGCTGGGCGCCATGACGGTCAGCGACTGACCGCTCTCTCCCTTGAAACGGCTCGCGTTTATCGCTCGGGTCAGCGCGCCATCGGTCGCCTTGTCGACCCGTTCCGCCGTCGCCAGCAACTTGCCTCCGGACAGGGCGCCCACTACCAGGGAACCGGTTCTCGGAAGGGAAGGAGAGGAAAAATTGATCTTCATTCTAGAACTCCGCAGGGTTGTCGGCGCGCCGGTGCATCGGCCGCATCTTTCGCGGCGGACTGTAACAAGCATTGGACCAAACTTGAAAATCTAAATCGTCAGGGGCTGTTCGGGGAAGCCGTCGATTGGCCGACTCGCCTCTCCTTGCTCCCGGGTATATCTATCCTGGCTAATTATCGCTCTGCCGGTCGCGCCGTATGCGATGGCATACGAAATCCGGTTCGACCTTTACCCGCCGACGGTTTTCGTTCACGCCGTATCCGAATAGATTATCGAGCTGGTGCCGGAAGGCGTTCGGTTCGCGGTACTGGACGTCACTGGCAACGGAGTATTCGAAGTCATCTCGCATTACGTGACCTCCCCGCACGTCAGATACATAGGGTCGTCACGGCAGTCCACGGCCCTTCGATAGAGCGACATCGGAGATTCGCCGCGGACAAAAAGCCGGAGGACATTTGAATTCACGTGCCGAGCAGGGAGGTAGAGCAAGCATTCGGCGTCTTGTTGAAACCCAGGCACGCCCATCTTGTGAAAATGACCGGCATGTCGGCCGCGGTCGTAAAGTCCTGACCGTTTCCCGGCTATGACGACCCCAA